>Ga0334898_1000115_pt1 | contig 152275 bp, 162 predicted proteins | sample GraSluR3_MG_10_FD_207228 | JGI IMG/M metagenome (GOLD analysis project Ga0334898, IMG submission 207228) | Sludge microbial communities from methane-producing bioreactor in Wageningen University, Netherlands - Granular Sludge_3_08-R3 | ecosystem: Engineered > Bioreactor > Anaerobic >...
TAGTGACTGGATGTGATTGTAAACAAAAACAAGGCGATATGCCAACTTTGATGTTGTGTCAGGCTGGAAAATCGCTCAGGTTAGGTCATGGTTTCTCGCCTTCACTTCGCTTACCGCGACGGATAAAACGGCTTCAAGCCTCTTGCCGATCATATTACACCTCTTCCATGCTGCACCGGAGCGGAAAACCTTCGGCCCGGGCACGGGCATGTACCATGGCTACTTTGGTTTCTGCTACTTCGGCTGTGTAGACGCCGCACACGCCTATACCCTTTTCATGCACGCTGAGCATTATCGACATGGCCTGCTCGCGGCTTTTACGAAAAATATCAATCAGTACGGCCACAACAAAATCCATGGACGTATAGTCATCATTATGCAGCAGCACCCTGAACCGGCGCGGCTCTTTAAGTTCCTCCTCCAGCAGGACATCGGCGTCCTCTCTGGTGGACAGCTTACGGTCACTCATAGGTTGTTCCGTGCCTCCCGTAGAAAGCAGTATAGTGTCACGTTCACAGATGTCGAGGCCACGGTCAGGCGATACTGCCCAGCAGAGACAAGGCCGCTTCGTCATCGGGAAAATGAAAATTATCATCCTGCGGAAGACCGGCTGTCAGGCGGTACTGCCTGTTAAGGTCGTGATAGGTTGCTCTGGTGGCCTGACAGCCGGAAAATCCCAGCGCCTCCGCCAGACGGAAAATGGCCTCCCGCTCTCCCTCAAGTTCAACCACATCACCGAACACCAGTGTGTCGAGACATACCGTCACCCCGGCGCACAGCCACTCTTCGCGTATCTTATCGTACCGGAATGCGGCCTCGTATCCAAGCCCTTCCAGAATGCCACGCATGGAATCAAAGCCGGCAACAGTCGTCTCGCGCTCATCCCACACTTTTACATCATCAGGCACCGGTTGCGCCGGCGGCACCTTGAGCGTAAGCACACAGCGCCGGTCCCTGCCGTACTGCTGCGCCCACTGCTGCGAGCGCAGCCGCAACAGTCTTCCCGTTGCCTTCAGGTCACGTTGCGGAGTATCAAAAACGATATTACGTTCCCAATGGCGCCCGCGGCTGACGCCGCCAAGCCGATGCAGCCGCGGGCGCAGATCAGTGAAGTCGACACCGGTATATTTCAGTTCCACCTCGTAAGACATATTCACCCTGTACACAGTTACCGGCAACGGCATGCCATCACCGGAGGTTCATTTTGCAAAAACTGTTACTTATAGCCATTGCCGGCGGACTTGGCAGCCTGAGCCGTTACTCGCTGGCAGGTGCCGTGCAGCGCCTTTTCGGTGCATCCTTCCCTGCGGGGACGTTCGTCGTCAACATCACAGGCTGTTTTCTTTTCGGATTGGTGTGGGGATTTCTTGAAGACAGACTTACTCTGGGTCCGGCCGCCCGCATGATTGCCCTCACCGGATTCATGGGAGCTTTCACCACGTTCTCCACATTCATCTTTGAAAGCGTGGCGCTGCTCAACAGCTCGCAATGGCTGTTTGCGGCACTGAACATAACGGGACAGATAGTGCTGGGCATCCTGCTGCTGGCGGCCGGCCTGTATCTGGGCAAACTTGTCTGAACACCCTTCTGTTACCTTAAAACCACAGGAGACACTATGCATACCCCCCCGAAAGACGCCGCAAGGCTATGCATTTATACCGGTGAAAACGACACATCCGACGGCAGGCCGCTGTATGAACTGCTGGTTGAAAAAGCCCGCCATGCCGGACTTGCCGGGGCCACGGTGCTGCGCGGCATTTCCGGATTCGGCGCCAACAGCCGCGTACACACCCTCAAGGTACTGCGCCTTTCCGAAGACCTGCCGCTGGTCATTGAAATTATTGATTCCCGGGAAAAAATCGATGCGTTTCTACCGCAGGTAGACAGTCTCATGCGTGAAGGGCTGGTCACTCTGGAACCGGTTCAGGTTATCTTTTACCGGCACAACGACGGACACAAGGAATGACGCCGGAGAAAACCGGCAGCCTCACTGTGCAGAAAACAACAAAATGAACGGAAAACAACAGCCACCATGCGACGCACGCGCCGGTTCAAAAAAATCTTGCAGCTGCAAGGTATCAGAAAAGACAATGATTCCGTAAGAAATTGACAACACACATGGACATGGTGTGTTGCCGCAGCAGATTTTCAGCTGTTGCAGGCTTTAACAATCGCCGCAGCCAGCGCCCCCAGCGGCAGAACGGCATCCACCCCGCCCAGCTTCACGGCTTCATGCGGCATACCGTACACCACACAGGTAGCTTCGTCCTGCGCAATGGTATAGGCGCCGGTTTCATGCAGCTCTTTCATGCCTGCGGCTCCGTCATCCCCCATGCCGGTCATAATGGCTGCCACGGCATTGTTTCCCGCATAGCGGGCCGCGGAGCGGAACAGCACATCCACGGAAGGACGATGCCGCCGCACAAGCGGACCTTCCTTGGTCTCCACATAGTAACGGCTGCCCGAACGCTTAAGCAGCAGATGCAGATTGCCGGGAGCAATAAGCGCCTGTCCTCTCTGCATCACATCACCGTCAGAAGCTTCCTTCACCTGTATGCGGCAGGTGGAATTGAGTCTGCCGGCAAATGCCGCGGTAAAATGTTCAGGCATATGCTGCACAATGGCAATGGGCGGACAGTCCGGCGGCATGGCTTCCAGCAGAACCCGCAGAGCTTCGGTTCCGCCTGTGGAGGCCCCCACAACCACAACCTTTTCCGTTCGCTGCACGACGGACCTTCCGGCATTGGCCGGCAGCATGGCATCGGCCGACAGCTTGGGGGTAACTTCAAAACGCTTTGCCGCCAGCTTGCGCAACTGGGCGCGGGCAGCGGCCTTGACTGCGTCGCATATTCTTATGCTGGATTCTTCGAGAAACTGCTTGGTACTGACTTTCGGCTTCTGAATAATTTCAACGGCGCCGTATTCCATGGCCTTAAAGGAGGCTTCGGCTCCCTGCTCCGTCACGGCAGAACAGATAACCACCGGAATGGGATGCTGACTCATTATCTTGCGCAGAAAGGTCAGCCCGTCCATGCGTGGCATGGCCACATCCAGCAGAATCACATCGGGCACCACCGTTTCCATGCGTTTGACAGCTACAAAGGGGTCAGAGGCAGTTCCCACCACTTCCAGTTCTGGATCGGCAGAAAAGATATCGGTAAGCGTCTGCCGGACAAGGGCTGAATCATCAACAATAAGAACCTTGATGCGTCGTGCCATGGTGTTCCTACACTCTCCTGTAGACGGTCGGGGCAATCTGCTCCAGCGGAAGAGCCATTCCTGACAGGCTTTCGGAATGACCGATGAATAGGTGGCCATCTTTTTGCAGACAGCGGCAGAACTGACGGAACAGGCGCTCCTGAGTCGGTTTATCAAAATAAATTATGACATTACGGCAAAAAATAATATCAAGCTCTTTATCGAAAGAAAACTCTTCCATAAAATTCAGGCGCCTGAAATCAATAGTCTGCCGTAGTTCCGGCCCCATACGGACAAGCGCTTTATTCGGGTCTTTGCTCCGCAGCAGGTATTTTTTACGAAACTGCTGCGGAATGCTGCCTATCTTGTCCTGTTCGTACACGCCGCGTGCTGCATGCTGCAAAGCCCGCGTTGAAATATCTGTGGCCAGTATGCTGAACGAAAACGACTTGTTCCACCCTGCAAACTCGTGCATCACCATGGATAGTGTATAGGGTTCCATACCGAAGGAACATCCCGCACTCCACAGTCTGAGCGTCCTGTGTCCGCCCGTGCGCCGCATCCATTCCGGCAGTATGTCCTGAACAAGAATTTCAAAATGCTTCGGCTCGCGGAAAAATTCTGTAGTGTTTGTGGTAACCACATCTATCAAGGGCCGCAACTCGCTCTGCTGCCCCTTTTCAGTGAACAGGAAATCCACATAACTTTCGTACGAATCCATTCCGAGCACACGCAACCGCTTCTGCAGCCGCGCTTCCAGCATGACCTTTTTGCCCTGCGGCAGCTTGATGCCGACCTGCGTGTGGATAAACTGGCTGAGCTTCTGAAATGATTTTGAGGACATGACGCGTGGGTGCGCTATTCCAGTGGTTGCTGCCATGATGCGGACACACTCTCCGTTGAAATCGCGTAACAAAAGCAGGCTGATGCGCTGCCGGAACTGCAACTCTACCGGGCGGAAATCGCAGACTGGACCAGACGGGGCAGGTCCAGAATAAGCGCCATGGTTCCGTCTCCGCGTATGGTAGCCCCCGAAATACCTTCGACGTTCTTGAATACCTTGCCCAGACTTTTAATAACTGTCTGGTGTTCGCCCACCACCCTGTCCACCACGATACCGAACCGGCTGCCCAGCGCATTGACAACCACTATCTGTTCGATTTCCGGCGGTGTTCCAGAAACGTCAAACAGCTTGCGCAGAGAAATATAGGGTACAACCTCGTCGCGCAGATTGATTATCTGCTTTCTGCCGGAGTCTGCCGTGCCGAAATGCTCGACACACTCTTCAACAGGTGCGAGGGGAATCACATAGCTTTCTTCACCCACCTGAACCTGCAGGCCGTCAATGATAGCCAGCGTAAGCGGCAGCCTGATGGTAATGACCGTGGACATGCCCGGTTCGGATGTCAGCTCTATGGTGCCGCGCAGTTCTTCGATGGAACGCCGGACAACATCCATGCCCACCCCGCGTCCGGAAACACTGGTAACTTTTTCTGCCGTGGAAAAACCGGCAGCAAAAATAAGAGCATAAATCTCTTTATCCGAAAGCTCGGCATCGGGCGCAACAATACCGCGTTCCACCGCCTTTGACAGCAGCCTGTCCCTGTCCAGCCCTTTGCCGTCATCGCTGATGGTGATAAGCACCTCACCACCGGAGTGGGCAGCCCCCAGAGTTATCGTACCCTTGCGGGGTTTGCCGGCCGCCACCCGCTGCTGCGGTGGTTCCACACCATGGTCAAGACTGTTACGCAGGCAGTGCACCAAAGGATCGCTCAGGCGTTCAATGACTGTTTTATCCAGTTCGGTCTCTGCCCCAAAGGTCACCAGATCAACTTCTTTGCCCAGGTCAGCGGAAAGATCCCTCACCAGTCTGCGGAACTTGCTGAAGGTGGTACCTATGGGCAGCATGCGGATACCCAGCGTGGCATCGCGAAGTTCATCGCTGAGCCGTTCCAGATTTTCGCTCAGTGCCAGCATATCGGCGTCTTCACGCTCATGCACCATCTGCGCTATCTGAGACTGCACAATAACAAGTTCACCTACAAGATCGACAAGATAGTCAAGCTTGCTTGCGGCAACGCGGATGCTGGAAGCGGCTTCCGAGGAAGCCTCCCGCTTCTGCTGCATGTCCCGCACTGTCTGCTGTTCCTGCAGCGCCGACTCAACACTGTCTTCACTCACCACTCCGGCCTGCTGCAGCAGCTTGCCCATCGGCTGTCTGCTGCTGAGCACCCGCTGCAGGTCTTCAGGCTTCAGGTCACCCCGCTCGACAAGAATTTCACCTATCAGCTTGTACTTCTCGTCGGAATCAATCCTGTCACCGCTGTCCACAACCTGCACGCTCAGCTCGCATTCATCTTCCACAAACATGAACACATCGCGCACTTCCTGCTCTCCGGCAGAGGTATGCAGCAACATGTCCCACCACAGATAGCAGGATTCCGGATTAAGTTCGGCCAGAGAAGGCAATGCGGAAGTATGTACATATGTGGTCAGCATGCCCATATCGCGCAGCTCTTCTATGAGATGCAGCGGATTGTTGCCGGTAAGAAAGATATCGGGGGCTGGTTTGAAGCGTATTCGGTAAGTAAGCCTGCGGCTGCCGTCTTCTTCATCAAAGCTGCTGTCTGCAGACTGGGCGGTCTGAGCCGGAGCCGCGTCTGCAGGCTCTTGCTGGTCACCTGCGCCCAGCATCAGCCGGACCTTGGCGGTAAGCGCACTGCCTTTTTCCAGATCCACCTGTGTGCCGCTGCCGGCGCATTGCAGCAGATATGCAATGTGATCGCGGCAGGCCAGCGTCAGATCAAGAATTTCTCTGGACAGCTGCAGTTCATTGTTACGCACTCTGTCGAACATGTTTTCCACGTCGTGCGTGAAGGCGGCTATATCGTCAAAGCCGAACATAGCGCCGGAGCCTTTGATAGTGTGCATGGCACGGAACACCCGGTCCACCAGTTCGGTATCTCCGGGCTGTTCTTCCAGCTCCAGCAGCGCAGACTCAAGTTCTGTCAACAGATCCTGAGCCTCTTCCATAAAAGCCTGACTGTTCACGTCCAGCTGCACACCATCCTCCTGCATGAACTCTGCCGCTGCCTAGCGCAGAACTTTTTTTACCACGGCGAGCAACTGTTCAGGCTTAAAAGGCTTCACAATCCATCCGGTAGCCCCCGCAGCCTTCCCGTCCTGTTTTTTAGCCGCCTGCGATTCGGTGGTAAGCATGATGATGGGAATAAACTTAAACCCTGATTTGGCCCTGATGTTCCTGATCAGTTCTATCCCGTCCATGTTGGGCATGTTCAGGTCGGTAATCACCATCTTCACATCGGGCCTTATTTTGGCGAGCGCATCTTTACCGTCTGAAGCCTCAATGACTTCATACCCTTCATTGCGCAGTGTAAAGCTGACCATCTGCCGCACACTGGCAGAATCATCTACGGTCATGATTGTCGGTGCCATTCTTTTCCCCCTTTTCTCCGGTTCTGTTCTTGCGGCGTGTCACTTTTCAGAACAACTCGATATTGTCGTCATCAGCTTCGTCTGATTGTCCGCCGAAAGCCTTCAGGTGGATATCGCGTTCCTGCTTCATGGTATATCTGTTCATCATCTGATCAAGCTGCGCAGGTCTGCGGACAGATTTCGCGTCCGGCACGGCAGCTTCAATTCTGCGTACCAGCCCCTGCAGCCGTTCCTGCGCTGCAGACAGTTCCTTGCCCACTGTTTTTTCAAACGTGATTCCGCGGACAACGGATGATATGCTTTCAGCAATATCGCCGGCTTCACTGCTTAATGCCGAGGCAAGGTTTTCCGCCTGCATACCCAGTGCGCGCAAAGAGCCTGTGACTTCTTCCAGCTTGCCTATGGTCTCGTTGATAACCGTCGCATCATGAAATGAGCGGGCCTGACTTTTCAGGCTGTCTGCCGAAGATGAAACCGTGTCAAGCGTTGCCGCAATGACACCTGTCTGGTTGCCCGCATCCTGCGAAAGCCGCTGTATGGAAGAAGCCAGAACCCCCAGCGCCTTGCCTTTGTCACCGGTATGGGCAGCCTTGATGCTGGCATTGAGAGCGATAAGTTCTATCTCGGCGCCCACATCTTCGATGTGTTCCAGAAATCCGGCCATATCAGCCACCGTGGAAGCCACGGAAGACATGGTTTCGCCCATTTCTCCGCCTTGTGCCGCCACGCCGCGCATACGCTCCGCTGTGTCATTGATGGTCTGAGAAATGGAATCCAGAGCACTTCCGGCCACACTGTCGCCGGAAACAGCAGTGTGTGCCACATGCATGACATTGGACGCTATCTGCCCGAGACCGGCGGAAAGCTGCCCCACGGCATCGGAAAAACTGTCCCGCGAGTGCTCAAGCTGCATGGCCTGCAGACGTGCGACATCCATAATCCAGACCAGTTCTTCATCGGGAGAACTGTCCTCCTGCTTTTCAATCACCATGCGGCTCACACTTTCCAGAATCTCATCGACATGCTCCACCTGCTGACGCACGATGTCATGAAACTGCAGCGAAGAGACTATCTGCCCCATGCTGGCTGCAATATCGCTCATCAGTGCATCCACATGCTCCGACCGCTCCTTTGCAGCCTGAGCCGCGTCCTGCAGCAGGTGTACACGATCGGTCATGCCCGATGCAGCCTCAAGCGCACAGGTCTGCTGGTCGCCCAGCATTATCTGCGAACGGACGGAAGCCTCATCTGCCAGAGCATCCAGATTTTTGGCGTACTGCACTATCTGCCCGGAATATTCGACAATTTTCCCGGCAAGTTTTTCAACATCATCCGCAAGGGTATTAAACCCGCGGCCATCCGTGCCCAGGCGTGCACTTTCTATTCTTGTTGATATTCCAAGCATCTGGAGTGTCCGGACAACACGGGCATAACTCTGGATAAGCCTTATCAGCTCATGAAGATTACTGCGTACCCGTACCAGCTCGTCCAGATTACTTTCCGAACCCACACTGCACAGCTCATGCAGCCGTCCCATATCGTCGGCCAGCTGATTGATCACACTGTAAATAGCTTCGCCGGAAACAAGCTCGACAAGCTCGGCGGAACGCTGCCGCACTCCGCCCACAGCATCCGACAGAGACATAATGTTTTCGCCCAGCGCAAGAAATTCATGTTCTCTGCTGCTGATGAGCATGTTCAATTTTTTCCGCACGTCGCCGAGCAGTTGCAGACTTTCTTGGACCAGCTTGCCAGTTCCTGACATGAAAACGCCTCTCAATGCATTCGGGGGCAGCTTTGGACAAAAAACCGCCGGAAAACGACCGTTACCTGACAACTCTTAGCATGTACCAAAAAAAACAGCTGATACATGATATATAGCATACGATGCGGCAACGTGCCGGACAGGTCAAGAATATCTTGGAACAGAAGAAACGCGGAGGCATCAGGCATCCGCGGCGGGGTTGCGGAAAAGTTTTTCCTGCAGCATGCCGATGGTGGTCACACCTGTTCCCCCCTCTTCCGGGCAGAACATGGATGAATAGCCCAGCCTTTTAGCCTGCACCGAACGCACAGACTGCGCTGACACCGGGCGTATCTGACCGTTGAGATCAACCTCGCCCCAGAAGACGCTGCGTGCAGGCAGGGGCACGTCATAAAAGGAAGACAGAATGGCCGCCACAAGCGCAAGGTCCATTCCGGGATCCTGCACACGCATCCCGCCGCCCACCTTGGCATAGATGTCCACCTGTCCGAAATTGAGGCGCAGGCGTTTTTCCAGCACGGCAAGCAACAGGTGCAGCCTGTTCACATCGAACCCCAGCGCTGTGCGTCTGGGAATGGAAAGATAGCTGCGGGTGACAAGCGCCTGCATTTCAACGGCAAAAGGTCTCTGACCATCTACGGTCATGACCACGGAAGTACCGCTGAGAGAAGGGTCGCGGGCATCCAGAAAAAAAGTTGAAGGGTCGTCCACAAGATCCAGCCCCTGCTGCACCATGCGGAAAACAAGAAGTTCCTGATTGGGGCCGAAACGGTTCTTAAGCACCCGCAGCATACGGAACTGCTGCCTGCGGTCTCCTTCCAGAGAAATAACCGTATCGACCATATGCTCCAGCAGTTTGGGCCCGGCAAGCTGTCCGTCTTTGGTCACATGGCCCACAAAGAGCACGCATGTGCCGCAGGCCCTGCATTTTTCCGCCAGTTCCGTAGAAACTGCCCGCACCTGACTGACACTGCCCGGCAACCCCTCGGCACGGGTCGAGGTAAGCGTCTGCACCGAGTCAACAATGAGCAGATCCGGTGCCGGCTGCTCTTCCAGCATGGGCAAAGCATCTTCAACCCGTGAAGACGACACGGCCAGCATGGTGTCGTATAAAACACCGAGCCGCTCTGCCCTTCCGCGCAGCTGACCCAGCGACTCTTCCCCCGAAAGATACAGTACGGAACGGCCGGAAGCCGCCACAGCACCGGCAACCTGAAGCAGCAGGGTGGACTTGCCGATTCCCGGCTCTCCGCCCACAAGCAGCGCCGCCCCCGGCACCAGTCCCCTGCCCAGAATACGGTCCAGCTCGGCTATTCCTGTACCGAAAGGTGTATGATGCTGTTCCGTAACGTCTTTAAGCCGTACAGGACGGCTGGCTGCCACAGCGGCATGCCTGCCCGCACGTCCGGCAGGCCGGTTCTTTTCCACCACCACAGACTGCAGGGTGTTCCATTCGCCGCACCGAGGGCACTGTCCTCTCCACTGCGGGGCACCGGCCCCGCACGACGAGCAGACATACGTTTCTTTAAGCTTTACCACAGATGCCGCCTGACTCTAATTGGAAGGAGGGGGATTCTTGGCTTCCACCACCTTGACCAGAAACTCGCGCACAGTCTGGGGAGGATTGTAAAAGGCGACCATAAAAGGCACTTCGCTGCCGGGCTGCACATTGGTGTTATTGGTCAACACCTCAACCTTGTTGGTCAGCGTTGTCTCAAGCTCATTTTCGGAAAGAACCTGCAACTGAAAAAGCGAAGCAGTAACACCGCACAACTGCTGCTTGCTCATGACCGTCTGTCCTGAATCATCAAACAGCAATGCTTCTATTTTGATAAGATCTTTGGGAGAACTGAAGTTGTTGACAACTTTGCCTTCAATGACAGTTATCCGGCCGATTTTTTCATTGGTGATGGTGTACTGCCGCACGCTGCGCAGCGCGATTTTTTTAACCTGTTCCGTGGGAACCGGTTCCGGAACAGGTTCCTGCGCAACGGGGCGGGAGTCAATGAACGACACAAGCTCCGGCGCAAACAGGTATATTCCGCCGGCCGCGCACGCAAGAAGAACAACAGCGGCCACAATGCCCAGCAACGCGCCGCCCTTCTTTTTCTTATTCACAGGGCCGGGTTCATCCAGATCAAACGATGGCAGCGACGCGGGAGAAGAATCCGTTGCGGAGTCTGAAGGTGCAGTGTCATCTTCCGGCGCATCAATAACCAGAGGAAACACCTCTTTACATACCGTGCAGCGGCATTTGGCTCCCGGTCTGACCAGTTCTTCCGCAAGATTGTATACTGTCTTGCAGTTCGGGCAGGTAACGTGCATCGTTTATCCTGTTACAAGTATATGCCCTGAGGCTAGTTTGCGACATGAGCGTCGTAAATGGCGTCAAGCTCCCTGTACTGTTCGGCGTAATCCATCCCGTACCCGATAATGTACCCTTTATCCAACGCAAATCCGGGGAAGTCCACGGTCACGTCCACCTCGCGGCGCTCGGCCTTGTCCACTATGGCGCACAGCCGGATGCTGGCGGCACCGCGCGCTGCTAGCTGACGGTACAGAAAGTCCACGGTATGGCCGGTATCCACGATGTCTTCGACCACCAGCACATGCTTGCCGTCTATGGACACTTCCAGATCCTTGGTAAAGGAAATGTTTCTGGAACGGGTTGTCGAGTTACCGTAACTTGCTACCCTTACGAAATCAATTTCCGGCCGGACTGTCAAATGCTTGAGCAGGTCGGAAAAAAACATGAAAGCGCCTTTGAGCACGCACACCACGACCAGCGGTTTGTCTTCATACTCAGCGTTGATCTGAACAGCCAGTTCGCGCACACGCTCCTGCACCTGCTCGGCGGTATATACAACATCCATTCCGGTTACGGTCATCTTTTTCTGCCCTTTGTTGCGTTACAATTCAATCATCATAGCCACTTCATCGCAGTCGGGAAAGCGCGGACAATTGATGCAGTCCGCCCACACCTTCTGCGGCAGCACGTCTTTGGCCACTTCCGCAAAGCCCTGCTTGCGGAAAAAACCGGCCTGATACGTCAGAGTGAACACCTTGTAAAGCCCGAGCGTCACAGCCTCGCTGACACAGGCTTCGACCAGCCGCCGCCCCCAGCCAAGGCCCTGCATGTCGTCAGCCACCACCAGAGAACGGACTTCCGCCAGTTCATCCCATATGATGGAAAGCGCGCAGCACCCCTTGATGGGGCCTCCGTCGTCCGGGTCGACCACGTAAAACTCACGGATATGATTGTACAGCTGGCTGAGAGAACGCGGCAACAGCAACCCGCCTGCGGCATGGTGCATGAGAAGTGCGTGGATGGCCTTCACATCCTGAATACGGGCTTTACGTAAATACGTCATTGCGCAGCCTTTATTTTACAATGTTCGCGTCAATAAGCTGTCTGAGTTCTTCTTCCGTCATGTAGCCCAGGTGGTCGGAGACCAGCTTGCCCTCAGCGGAATAGACAAGAAGACGAGGAATGCCGGTAACGCCGAAAGTGCCCGCCAGTTCACGGTTGCCCCGGATAACAGGATAATTGATTCCAAAATCCTGAATCATGCGGTCCAGCGCCGAGCGGCTTTCATCCAGCGACACCCCGATAATGGCCACGTCATCCGCCGCATACTGCGAACGCAGTGAGACAAGGCCCGGAATTTCCTCTTTGCAGGGGGGGCACCAGCTGGCAAAAAAATTCACCAGTACGGGTTTTCCGCTCTGCGCGGCAATGGAGTCCAGCAACAGCGCCGACCCGCCTTCCTGCACATCCGCGGCACGGACAGCTCCGGCCCACAGGACAACAAGGCAGCATACCGTCAGCATCGTCCGCATGATCAAAAAAGAACGTCTCATATCTGTAACTCCTCACTGCACTCTGGCTGGAGCTTCCACAAGCCCCCGCGCAATTCTCACCGCTTCCACGGCATCGCGGGAGTATCCCGCTGCGCCGATGGCTTCGGCAAAAGCAGGCGTGACAACAGCCCCGCCCACAAAAACAGGAATGGAAAGCCCGCGTTCGCGCAGCAGCTGTATGGTGTCTTCCATGCGCACCATGGTAGTGGTCATCAGGGCCGAAAGCCCTATCAGCTTCGCGTTATGCTCCACTGCGGCATCTACAATATCCACCGCTTTAACATCTTTGCCCAGATCAACAACATCAAAACCATGGTTGCCCAGCATAAGACAGACAATATTCTTTCCGATGTCATGAATATCGCCTTCCACGGTGGCCATAATGATGACCGGTTTTGTCTCGCCGCCGGAAGCCTCTTCCAGCAGGGGCTTAAGCCTGCCGAAAGCTTTCTGCATGGTTTCTGCAGAACGCAGCAGCTGCGGCAGGTAATACTCCTTGCGCTCGTATTTGTCGCCCACCTCGGTAATGGCCGGAATCAACCTTTCATTAACAAGAGCATACGGTTGTGCGCCTCGGGCCAGTTCGTCTTCCACCAGTTCCAGAATGATGTCGCGTTCTCCGCGTATGACAGCCTCTTCCAGACTGACGGGGCGTTTTTTCTCTTCTCCGCCGCCGGCAATAATGCCGCCGCTGCCGCCTCCTGATGTCCAGCCGGAATAGCCGGCGATAAACCGCTCGGCATTGCTGTCGCGCGCCATAAGCACCTCGGCTGCGGCCAGTGCTTCCCGCAGTCTGACGTTGCCGGGGTGGGCGATACAGGAAGTAAGTCCGGCCCCCACGGCCATGGCAAGAAACGTGGCATTCAGCAGTTCACGCGCAGGCAGACCGAAAGAAATATTTGACAGTCCAATGGTGGTGGGCAGTCCCAGCTCTTCGTTGCAATACCGGATGGTATCGAAACAGTGCCGCGCAGCTTCCGCCTTGGAGGAAACAGCCAGAGCCAGCACATCAACCATAACCAGCCTGCGGGGAATGCCCAGATCATCGGCCTGCAGAAGCAGTTCATCGATGATGGATATACGCTCGGCGGCCGTGACGGGCAGTTTTCGGCCTTTCAGGGGCAGCAGAACAAATGGCGCCCCGTAATCTCTGCACAGCGGTCCCAGGCGTTCCATGCGTCCCGGTTCGCCGCTGATGGAATTGACCAGAGGGGACCCCGCGTATACGGCAAGCGAAGCCTCCACGGCGTCCATATCCGAGCTGTCTATGGAAAGAGGAACCCCGTGAGCTGCAGCGAGGTCTGAGATCAGCTGCGGCAGCAGCACTTTTTCGTCCACCATGGGCGCACCCACGTTCACATCCAGCAAGGGGGCTCCGGCATCAATCTGCTGCTGTGCAAACTGCATGGCCAGTGTAAAATCGCCTGCCTGCAGCTGTGCTGTCAGTTCCTTTTTGCCGGTGGGGTTTATGCGTTCCCCGATTATCCTGCAGGGCTGGTCGTGACCGATACGCAGACAAGCGGCTCTGGTCGTCAGCACAATGCCGGAGCGGCGGCGTTTTTCAGCCGCCGGACGGGGCTTATTGCGCGCCTCACGCGCCAGCGCGGCAATATGATCGGGGGTCGTACCGCAGCACCCGCCGAGACACCGCACACCGGCACGCACAAAATCCGCAGTCTGCGCGGCAAACTCTTCCGGTCCCAGCCGGAACACCGTGTTGCCGTTTTCCAGCTCGGGCAGGCCGGCATTGGGCATGACCAGTACGGGTATGTCTCCCGCGGCAGTCAGTCCGGCCACCACTCCCGCCATCTGCTCCGGTCCTGCGCTGCAGTTGGTGGCAATAAGGTCCACTCCCATGTTCTGCATGGTATGGACAAAAACTTCGGGACGTGTTCCTGTAAGACTCACGCCATCTTCAAAGGTCATGGACACGCCCACAGGCAGATTGCACTCGGCGCGCGCGGCCAGCACCACGGCACGCACTTCGGCAAGATCAAAATGCGTTTCGGCAAGCACAAGGTCTATTCCGCCCTGCACAAGCCCGCGGATCTGTTCACGAAAAATATCAACCAGCTCCGGAAATTCCAGATCGCCGAGCGGCTTTACAAAGTGTCCTGTGGGCCCCACACTGCCCGCCACAAACACGGTGCGTCCGGCCTGACCGGCGGCGGCCTTTGCGGCTCTGGCCATTTCGCGGTTGAATTCCACCACGTTCATGCCCTCGGGCAGCTTGAGGCGTGTTCCCCCGAACGTGTTGGTGGTCAGCACATCCGCCCCTGCGCGTGCGTAGTCCAGATGAACACCCTGCAGCACAGCCGGATTGGAAAGACAGAAGACTTCGGGACTCATGCCGGCGGGCAGCCCCCGCCCCTGCAGCATGGTTCCCATGGCCCCGTCGAAAAACAACAGGGTATCATCACTCAGCGCTCGTCTGAAATCGGGCACGGCGGCTATCTCCTCGCAGAAATTTTGGTAAAAAAACGGCGCGTCCCGCCGCGGTTTGGCAGTATGAACCGCTTCGGTCTACTGAAAAACATTGAAAAGGACAAACTAAAACTATACCATTCAATGCCCAAGCCTGTTCTTAAGAGCAGGACTTCCCATCAAAGATCATATCCGGCTGATGCCGGTTAAAGCTCCGGATAACACTCTATATCTATGACTCCCGCAAAAGATACCGTAAAAAAGCATACCGCAGCCGCAGCCACGGACAGCAACGCCGCAGAAGATTCCGCGGCGGAAGTCCTGACCGGAGACGACGAAACGACCTATGATATCGAAATTGATCAGGAAGAAGACGATGAAGATATCGATATCGACGAGGGCGATGTCATCGACGTCAGCGATACGGACCTGCCTGCCCCCCTGCCCCCCGGCAACAAGCCCACGCGCGATTCGCTGCATCTGTACCTGCGCGAAATAAGCCGTTTTCCCATGCTCAAGCCCGACGAAGAGTTTGAGCTTGCACGGCGGGTACAGCTGCACAACGACAGTGATGCGGCCTTCCGGCTTGTATCATCGCATCTGCGGCTTGTGGTCAAGATTGCCATGGACTTTCAGCGCCGCTGGATGCAGAACGTGCTCGACCTGATACAGGAAGGCAACGTGGGGCTGATGCGTGCCGTCAACAAGTTTGACCCGGACAAGGGCATAAAATTTTCATACTACGCCGCTTTCTGGATAAAGGCGTATATCCTCAAGTTCATCATGGACAACTGGCGGCTGGTCAAAATAGGCACCACGCAGGCCCAGCGGAAGCTCTTCTACAACCTTAACAAAGAACGCCAGAAGCTTATAGCGCAGGGGTACGACCCCGATGCGGCCATGCTTTCCGAGCGGCTGGACGTCACCACCGAGCAGGTGGTGGAAATGGAGCAGCGGCTTGACGCTTCGGACATGTCGCTTGATGTGCAGGTCGGCGACGAAAACGGCTCGGCTTCGCGCATGGACTTTCTGCCGGCGCTCGGTCCCGGCATTGAAGACACCCTCGCCAACAACGAAATCGCGGCAATGGTGCAGGAACGCATCCGGGATATCGTCCCCCTGCTCAATGACAAGGAGCTGGACATACTCAACTCGCGCCTGCTTTCGGAAGACCCGGTCACCCTGCGCGAAATAGGCGAAAAGTATGATATAACCCGCGAACGGGTCCGCCAGATAGAAGCCCGTTTGCTCCAGAAGATCCGTGACCACCTGTTCAAGGAAATCAAGGATTTCTCTTCGGACTGGATCACCAGATAGCAGAATACACTTACAAGAGAGACTGTCATGTTTTCCTTCAGGCACATCACGCTGGCAACAGCGTTGTGCGCGTCACTCACTGCCGGATGCGCCACAGGACGGTACAACGGCGACACAGCACCGGAACAGACTCCCGCCGGCTGGCAGATGTCTGAAAGTGCACAGCGCACCTATAATTTTCTGCTGCTTAACGAAGCCGTGCGGGAAAACGACGATGCCACGGCTTCGGCTGCCATCTCGCGCCTACTTGAGCTGAACAATTCGCCCGAAATATATCTGGCAGCGGCCAATTATTACCGCCTGCGGGGCGAAGCATCGTTCGCACGCCCCATCCTGCAGAAAGGCATTGAGCTGCACCCCGACAATCTGGATCTGACACTGGCGCTTGTGGAAGCCTATATGCAGGAAAACAGACCGGATGCCGCTCTGGCCGCTTTGACAGACTTTGTGCACAGGCACAAGGATGACTACGAGGCGCAACAGATACTTGCCATATATCTTCTGGATGCAAAGGAATACGCACAGGCTGCCGACATGCTGGAAGCGGTCCCCGAAGACAGACGCAGCGCGCATTCCTATTACTATCTTGCCAAGGCGCATATAGGCCTGAGCAAATTTGAAGAGGCCGAAGAGGCCCTGCACACGGCGCTTAAAATGGAACCGGATTCAGCCGTCGAAGCATGGGCGGAGCTGGCATATCTTTATGAACTGCAGAAAGATTACCCCGCAGCGGAACAGACGTATGCCCGCATTCTGGAGCTTGGTGACGCCGGCCCCGAAGTATGGCTGCGTCTTGTGGATCTGAACCTCAAGCTTAACCACCCGCAGAAGGCGCTTGAATACACCCGTCAGGGCCCTGACAGCCTGGCCTTCACCCTGCAGGCCGGAACACTCTTTCTGGAGGAAGGCTTTTACGAAGAGGCAGAAGAAATTCTGCTGCCCGTGAGCAACCGCCCTGACAGCCCCGAAGAAATCTGGTTTTATCTGGGAGTGCTTTCGCTGCGCGGTCACGATGATGCCGACGCGGCCATCGCCAACTTTGCCAGAGTGCCTGTTTCAAACAGATACTACAGTCAGGCCCTGCGGTTCCGCGCCGACCTGCTGATAGAACAGGGCGATTACCCTGCGGCACAGCAGCTTATCGACGAAGGGAAACGACGTTTTCCCGACTCGCCGGAATTCTGGCTGATAGAGGCCGGAGCGGCATTTGAACGTGAAGACTTTACCAGTGCGGAACGCATCCTGCGTGAAGCGCTGGGGAACTGGCCCGGAGACCCGCAGTTTCTTTTTGCGCTGGGCAGCCTGTACGACACCCGCGGAGAAAAGCAGAAAGCGCTTGAATTTATGGAACAGGTCATTCTGGCCGACACCGACCATTACCGCGCGCTTAATTATGTAGGCTACACGCTGGCAGAACAGGGACGCGATCTGGACAGGGCGCTCGTGCTCATCGAAAGCGCGCTCAAACTGAGCCCCGGCAGCGCCTACATACTCGACTCACTGGCATGGGTACATTACAAACTCGGCAACAACGCGCTGGCGCTCAAAAATATCCGTCTTGCCGTTGCCGCCGAAGGCGGCGACGACCCGACCATGTGGGAACATTACGGAGACATCGCCGCTCGTGCCGGTCAGCGCAAACTTGCACTGGAAGCCTATCGCAAGGCCATCAGGCTGGGCTCTCCCCAAGCTGATGCCATCAGAAACAAAATCAACGGGCTGCAATGATCCGGCTGCGGCGTTCTTCTCTGCCCCGGCGCCATCACCGCCGCTCTCTGTGTGCACTGACTGCACTGCTGCTGTGCTGTGCTGCGGTTTACCTTTCCGGCTGCACCGCCGTCAGAATGCCCGGCCCCGCCGACCCGGCCGAAGCCGCCCGGCGCTGGCAACGTTTCCTGGCGCAATCATCGGTCCGCCAGCAGAACGCCGGCCCCTTCAGCCTGACCGCCAGCCTGCGTTACCGTAATCAGGACTCCGGACACAGGGTGACCATGCGCATGTGGGGTAACGGCCCTGCGCCGCTCAGGCTGGATGTGGAGGCAGGCGTGGGAGCGCTCATCGCGCAGATACGCGAGGAGAAAGGGCTTTTCGTGGCGTACAGCCCGCGTGAAGCAACGGCGCTGGTGCATGAAGGTGACGGCAGCCCTGCTCTTGCTCTGGGCATACCGGTACCCTTCACCATACAGGATATGGCCGCTCTCCTGCAGGGCAGATTCGGAAAATTTTTTACCGCGGGATACGACAGGACCGAGGTTGTCGCCGACGGAACGATAGCTTACAGTCTGCCCTCGCAAGCCGGCGGTGCTGGCACCCTGCTGCTTGATGCGCTGGCACGGCCGGTACGCTGGACCGGCGCATCCGGCTGGCACGTGGCCTTTTCTCGGTACGAAAATACACCGGATGCATTGCCGGAGCGCATCGACATGATTATCAGTGATACACGGCAGGCTACAATATTTGTAAAATCACGGCAGAAGCACGCTGCCGCCTATACTCCGGCCGAGCTGGCCCTCACGCTGCCGCCGGATACGCACATCAGACCGGTACGGCAACGTTGACGCCGTGCAGTCCTTCAGCTTTTCAGGAGACACAATGTCATCATCCGTACATACAATGGCGGAAACCGTCCGGCACATGACAGGCAATCTCGCCGCCGGCCTGGGGGTTCTTTCCGGCGAACTCCTCTGGCTGGTGCGCGGCAGCATTCATGCGCATGAAATCAGACAGATACAGCGCCGTCTGGATCAGGAACTGAAGGTACTGGGCAGCGCCTGCGAGCATGCGCTGTCTGCAGAAAATGATCTGGAACAGCAGGGTCTGTCCGACAAGACGGCATCGCCAGAAATGGACCTTGCCGCACGGCAGGTGCGCTTTCTGCGCGATGAAATAGACAGACTGAAAGAAAACGCCATGGCAGACAGGGCACGTTTTATAGAAAAACAGCGGCTGAAGTATGAAAAAAGACATCCGGCCGACAACGGGTCAGTCCCGCAGGCAAACCAGTAAAGACAAGGAAACGCAATGGCCAAGCAAGTAATCATCGGCTCCGATCATGCCGGTTTCAGCCTCAAGGAACTTCTTGTTTCTGAACTTACCAAAAGCGGGTACGATGTACACGACATGGGACCGGCAACCGCGGAAAGCTGTGACTATCCGCTTTTTGCGCAGAAAGTATGCGAACGGGTTCTGCAGCAAAAAGCACAGGGAATTCTCATCTGCGGAACCGGCATAGGCATGTCCATGGCTGCCAACCGCATTGACGGCATACGCGCCGCACTCTGTACCACCGAATTCCATGCAAGGGCCACCCGTCTGCACAACAATGCCAATGTTCTCTGTCTGGGCGAACGCGTGACCGGCCCCGGTGTTGCACTTGAGCTTGCCAGGCTTTTTCTTGAAACCGAGTTTGAAGGCGGGCGGCATCAGCGCCGCATCGACCTGTTTGATTCTGCCAGCGCCTGAAAACAGCTGGTTCCTTCCGGAGACGATACAGAATGCAGCTATATAATACACTGACCCGAAAAAAAGAAAAATTTATCCCCCAGCGTGAAGGTAAAGCCAGCGTCTACGTGTGCGGCATCACCGCCTACGACCTCTGCCATCTGGGCCATGCCAGATCTTCTGTGGCTTTTGATGTGCTGGTGCGCTACCTGCGTCATACGGGGCTTGATGTGACTTTTGTCCGCAACTTTACCGACGTGGACGATAAAATCATCAAGCGGGCCGGAGAGACAGGGCTGACCAGCACCGAAGTGGCGGAAAAATATATGGCGGCCTTCCATGAAGACATGGACAGGCTGGGTTGCCTGCGCGCCGACATAGAACCCCGCTGCACCCAGCATATCGGAGAAATGATAGCCCTGTGCGAAGACCTGATCAGCAAAGGCAAAGCCTACTCCACAGCCTCCGGCGATGTGTACTTCAGGGTCAGAAGCTTTGCGTCCTATGGTAAACTTTCCGGGCGCGATGTGAATGACATGCGCTCCGGAGCACGGGTGGCACCGGGCGAAGAAAAGGAAGATCCGCTGGATTTCGCTTTGTGGAAAAGTGCAAAACCCGGAGAGCCGTACTGGGAAAGCCCCTGGGGCAACGGCCGGCCCGGCTGGCATATCGAATGTTCGGCCATGAGCGAAAAACACCTGCCGCTGCCTCTTGATATCCACGGCGGCGGTCAGGACCTTGTGTTTCCGCATCACGAAAACGAAATAGCCCAGACCGAAGCCGCCACCGGTAAAGAATTTGCACGCTACTGGGTGCATAACGGCTTTGTGCAGGTCAATGCTGAAAAAATGTCAAAATCTCTCGGCAACTTCAGCACCATACGCGATATTCTGCAAGGATACCTGCCGGAAACTTTGCGCTATTTCCTGCTGACCAAGCATTACAGAAGCCCCATAGACTTCACCTTTGACGGTATGGATGAAGCGGAAAAAAACCTGAGGCGCATCTACCAGACGCTGAATCTTGTGGAAAACGAACTGCAGAAGACCAAGTGGTCCGCAGCGCCCCTGCCCGAAGAAGTACTCAGCGAAATGGATGAAACAGAACGCGCGTGGAACGAAGCCATGGAAGATGACCTGAACACAGCCGCAGCGCTGGGGCATATCTTCGGTCTCGTCCGTCTGGTAAACCGCATCATTGAAGACAAGACCATGCGCAAAAGCGCGCAGGCCCGTGATGCACTGCTGCGCATGCAGAGCATGATGGCCCGCTGGGGCGCAGTGCTCGGACTGTTTACCCGGCAGCCGGCAGAGTTTCTGCGCGAAATGAGAGACTGCCGCGCAGCCCGCAGGGACGTTGATACCGCCCGCGTTGAAACGCTGCTTCTCGAACGGCAGGAAGCACGCAAGGCCAAGGACTTTGAACGGTCGGACGCCATCCGCGAAGAGCTGGCGCGTATGGGCGTCGAAGTACAGGACACCCCCGCAGGAGCCGTCTGGGACATAGCCTGATATGGCAGCACCCGAGTTCACCATTCCGCGTTACCGGCGCCCTGTGCGGCGCCGGTACGCGGCTCTGCTAATCGCAGTGCTCTGCCTGAACCTTGTTCTGGCACCGCTTGCGGCCGCTCCGGCGCACGCCTTCGGGTTTGGTGAATTCACTGTCAAAGACGAAATCGAACTGGGCAAAAAGTTCAGAGTTCTTGTAAAATCCCGCCTGCCAATCATTGAAGATCCTGAAATAGCAGATTATGTGCGGGAACTTGTGGCCCGTCTGCAGGCCGTCATTCCGCCTCAGCCTTTTCCTTTTGAAACCAGCGTGGTGCTGGACAATAACATGAACGCATTCGCCACGCCCGGCGGATACGTTTTTGTCTACACCGGTCTGCTGCTCAATCTTGAAAACGAATCGGAAGTTGCGGGGGTGCTGGCCCACGAACTGGCGCACGTGACCCAGCGCCATGTGGCCAAACGCATCGAGGCCGCACAAAAAGTCAGTCTGCTGTCCATGGCCGGACTGCTGGCCGGTTTGCTGCTGGGCAAAGGGGAAGCCAAGGACGCCATGCTTTTCGGCACTGCCGCGGCCACTCAGGCCGCCATGCTCAACTACAGCCGCACAGATGAGCGCGAAGCCGACCAGATGGGTATGCAGTACCTGATCAAGGCGGGTTTTTCACCCTGGGGATTGCCCGGCGCCTTCAAACACATTCAGAACCAGCAGTGGCGCAGCGGCGGCGGTGTGCCGCAATATCTCAGCACACACCCCGACGTACAGCAGCGTATACAGTATCTGAGCAATCAGGTCCGCCTGCTGCCCGCTGCCCAGCGCGAAATCAAAGATGACAACACCCGCTTCCGGCGCATCCAGACCCTTATCAGGGCCCGCTTTGCCGATCAGGAAGCAGCAATGCACTATTTCAACAATTCCGGAACACTGCCGCCGGAACTGGCCCTTATGGGCAAAGGCATTGTCTACGCGCGGCAGAACAAAATCTCCACCGCAGCGGAATTTTTTGATCAGGCAGTCAGCCTTGCGCCTTCAGACGCTCTCGTCCTGCGTGAGGCCGGGCGCTTCCATTATAATAAAGGAGACAGCAAGCGCGCAGCAGGACTGCTGCAGCGGGCAGTGATGAACAACCCGCACGACCTGATGGCGCTGTTTTTCTTTGCACGGCTGCTGGCAGACAACGGACAGGTGGACAAAGCCGTGGAATACTACCGGCAGGTATTACAGAAACTGCCCGAAGATTCAGAAGTTCACTACTACTACGGGCGCATGCTCGGAGAAAACAACCGATTGTTTGAAGGTCATCTGCAGCTGGCATACAGCGCACTCTACGCCAACAACAAACGCAAAGTGGAATTTCACCGCAAGCAGGCGGAAACACTTGCCCGCACAGAGGATGACAAGGCAGAACTGGAACGGTTTGACACCCGTCATGCAGAACGTGCGGAGTTCTGGTAGAGGGCTGCGGCATGCAATGGACTTCAGCAACAGGCTGTCTGGAAATACTGCAGGGCGATCTGACCCTTTTCAAAGCCGACGCCGTTGTCAATGCGGCCAACAGCCGCCTGGCCGGAGGCGGGGGTGTTGACGGAGCCTTACATGCAGCCGCAGGCCCCGCGCTGCTGGCTGACTGCTCGCGTTGGGTGGCCCGCCACGGACTACTGCCCGCAGGCAAGGCCATGGTCACCCCTGCCCACAGACTGCCGGCCCGCCATGTCATTCATACTGTCGGCCCCGTGTGGCGCGGCGGTAAAAACAATGAAGAGACAACCCTGCGACAGGCGTACGAATCCTGCTTCACCCTGTGCCGCAGCAACGGCTTCGCCCATGTGGCTTTTCCGGCCATAAGCTGCGGAACATACGGGTATCCGGCATCGCCGGCCGCCCGGGTGGCACTGGCGTGTGCCGCACAGGCTCTGGCCTGTCAGGGCGCCCCCGCAAAAATAACCTTCGTGCTGCATACGGCACAAATGTACACAATCTGGTTGAAAGCTGCGCAAGATGCGGCGCCAGACCTGTAAAGCGAGAGACATATGGATCTGAAAGGAACGACTATTCTGGCGGTAAAAGATGACGAAGGTGTTTCCATGGCCGGTGACGGACAGGTTACGCTCGGTCAGGCCATTGTAATGAAACATGGAGCCCGCAAAGTCAGACGCATATATAAAGATAGAATCATCGCCGGATTCGCAGGGTCAACGGCCGATGCGTTCACGTTGTTTGAACGCTTTGAAGCCAAGCTGGAAGAATTCGGCGGCAACCTGCTGCGCGCCAGCGTTGAGATGGCGAAAGACTGGAGAAAAGACAAGTTTCTGCGGAGACTTGAGGCCATGTTGCTCGTTTCGGACGGCACCACCCTGCTTATGCTGAGCGGCACCGGCGACGTCATTGAACCGGACGACGGCGTGGCAGCCATCGGCAGCGGCGGCCCTTATGCTCTGGCCGCGGCACGGGCACTGCAACGCCACACGGCCCTGAGCGCTCAGGAAATTGTGACCAAAGCCATGGCCATTGCGGGCGAGCTGTGTGTTTTCACCAATGACCACCTGACCGTGGAAAACGCGCGGCGGGCATAAATGCTTACCGTTCCGCAACAGACCATCCGCTCGGGGTGCAAGATAAACCTGTTTCTGGAGATAACGGGAGTGCGGCCTGACGGCTACCACGAACTGGTCACGCTGTTCTATCCGCTGTCAGAGCCTTTTGACCTGATGGAAATCAGCCCCGCAACGCATGGAGTGACCGTGCTGAGCGAACGGGCCGACCTGTGCGGCGACAAAAACATCATCTGCAAGGCATGGCACACGTTCGCGGCAGCAGGCGGTACTCCGCCGCCCATGCAGGTACGCCTTGCAAAAGGGGTACCCGACGGCGCCGGACTGGGCGGCGGCAGTGCCAACGCGGCCGCAGTGCTCAAGCTGCTGAACACCGCGGGAGGAGCTCCACGTTTTTCTGACACCGCTCTGGCGAAAATAGCTGCGCAGGTAGGTGCCGATGTGCCCTTTTTTCTGCATAACACGCCGTGCCTTGCAACAGGCATAGGTGAAAAACTTGTCCCCGCGCCCCTTGACCTTTCCGGGTGGCACCTTGTACTAGTCTGCCCCGGAGTTCAGGTTTCCACTCCATGGGCTTATAACCGGTGGGACACTCTTTACCGGAGCGGGCTGCATCACCCGTGCGGGCAGTTGCCCGCCGCGCACGCACCGGCGGCCTGCGCACAGTTGCAGACAACAGGGCCGGACCGCCCGGTACGGGCCGAAACAGGCTGCGCAGGCAGGAAAAAAAATACCTGCCGCAGCTTGACAACTGAACAGCAAGCCGATAGTAAACCTGTCTCTCGTGCCCTGTGGCTCTTTAACAGCTTTGAAACGGTGGTTTTCTCGGCCTATTCCGAACTGAGACAGCACAAGAACACGCTTCTTGCGCACGGCGCTTCGGCTGCTCTGATGAGCGGCAGCGGTTCCAGTCTGTTCGGCCTTTTCAGGGACAAGGCTCAGGCCGAGGCGGCAATGCTCCACTTCTGTCAAAGAAGCATTGCAGTATATGTCCACCGACTATAATGCAGGGGTGTCGCCAAGTTGGTAAGGCAACGGGTTTTGGTCCCGTCATTCGAGGGTTCAAGTCCTTCCGCCCCTGCCATTTTTTTTGCGTGAACCATAAAAAAGTCCCGGATCTATTACCATGCATGGCGATTTAAAAATTATTACCGGCACCGCCAATCCGGAATTAGCCAGCGCCATATGCAACCACCTCGGCTGCCATCTGACCCCCACGCTGTGCGAAACATTCAGTGACGGTGAAATCAGAATCGAAATAGGCGACAATGTTCGCGGAGATGATGTTTTCATCGTCCAGCCGACTTGCGCTCCTGTCAACGACAACCTGATTCAGCTCAGCCTGATGCTTGACGCTCTGAAAAGAGCCAGTGTCGGACGTGTGACTGCGGTTGTCCCCTACTACGGGTACGCCCGTCAGGACCGCAAGGTCAGCCCGCGCGCTCCCATCAGCGCCAGACTGATGGCGGACCTGCTGGAAGCTGCGGGGATGCACCGGCTTGTCACGGTGGATCTGCACGCGGGACAGATTCAGGGATTTTTCAACTGTCCGGTGGACAACCTGTACGCCGCACCTGTCATTCTTGACTACCTGCGTCAGACTGTCACCAACGACATTGTTATCGTATCGCCCGATGCGGGCGGTGTGGAACGCGCACGCGCCTATGCCAAACGTCTGGGCGCTTCTCTTGCAATCATCGACAAACGACGCGATAAACCCAATCAGGCCGAGGCCATGAACGTTATCGGCGAAGTGAAAGGCAAAACAGCCATTGTCGTTGATGATATGATCGACACAGCCGGCACCATGGTAGCCGCAGGCAATGTTCTGCTTACCAAGGGAGCCAAGGAAGTGATGGCTTGCACAACGCACCCTGTCCTGTCCGGACCGGCCATTGAGCGGCTCTGCGAATCTTCTTTCTCGCAGGTGGTTGTCACCGACACCATTCCGCTCGGGTCCAAACTTCAGGCATGCAGCAAACTGAAGGTACTTTCCGTTGCGGGATTGCTGGCAAAGGCCATCCATAATATCCACACGGAATCGTCCGTCAGCGTGCTTTTTGTGTAGCCTGTAAACACCGTATCACACGCGCAGCCAATAAGCGCGACGTTTTTTGAAAGGAGAGAACTTATGTCCCAGCAGATGACACTGAGCGTCCAGAAGCGTGAAGGACTGGGCAAAGGTGCCAATCGCAAGCTGCGCACCGCCAAAAAGGTTCCCGGCATTTTCTACAATAGCGAGGGCAAAAACATTCCCGTAGCTATTGACGGTACCCAGCTGGAAAAGCTGTACGAAACCGCCGGCAAGACCACGGTCTTCAACCTTGATATCGAAGGCGAAACCGCTCCTTGCCTTATCTGGCAGATCGAACGCCATCCTTACAAGCCTTTCTTCACCCATGTCGATCTGTTCGGCGTGGACATGGAAAAGCCCATCAAGGCACGTATTCCGCTTAAAATCACAGGTGTGGCCAAAGGCACCAAGATCGGCGGCCGCATGGAAGTGTACCGTGACTTTGTTGATGTATTCACCAAGCCCGGTTCCATGCCCAAGGTGATCGACATTAATGTTTCCAACATGGAAATGGGCGATGCCGTTCATGTTGCCGACCTCAAGCTGGAAGACGGACACTGCACATATGACAGCAACTATGTCATCGTGCGTGTATCCGCCCCCCGCGGCGGCAAGGGAGAAGAAGGCGAAGACGCATAAGCGTTGCAGCCTCCTGCGATCAAGTTGCTACTGTGCGGCTCCGTACTACGTGCGGAGCCGCATTCCCTTTTGCCGGAGCAGTTCTGCGTTCTGCTGCTGCCCGTGTGCCTTCCTGTAGACAGTTCGGACAGACACCATGAATTTAGACGGCCTGATTGTCGGCCTTGGCAACCCCGGCAAGGAATATGAAAACACCAGACACAATCTGGGGTTCATGCTGGCGGACGCCCTGCTTGATGAAGTAAGGCGCACCGCGCCCCATGCCGTCACATCACTCGGCACTGGCAAAAAAAAATACGACCTGTGGAAGTGTGCCCCGCTTACCGGCGGGTCGTCCTGGCTGGTGGCAAAGCCGCTTACGTTCATGAACAGAAGCGGTGATGCCGTTGCTCACATATGCGGATTTTATCGCATACCACCGGAAAAAATACTGGTGCTGCACGACGAGCTGGATCTGCCGCTGGGCCGCATGAAATTTAAAACGGCAGGAGGACTTGCCGGCCACAACGGGCTGAAGTCCATCGCCGAACGCACCGGAAGCAAAGATTTTCACCGCCTGCGTCTGGGCATAGGCAAGCCCCAGTCCGGTCAGACCACAGGGTATGTGCTGGGCAGGTTCGGCAAAGACGAACAGGCACTGGTGGAAAAAGTGCTGCAGGCAGGAGTGGAAGGCATACGGATTTTTGCTCAGCAGGGAGCCGTGGCCGCCACCCAGTTCATCAACGCTCAAGACATCCAGTAACGGAGCAGCAAATAGCCGTAGACTCTCTCGGCCTGTTAGGGTATTATCAAAAGTCCTTACAGCGGCTAGAGAATCCTTCAAGGAGTACCAAGTGTTTGTTCCCGATCAACTCGTCGTCTATCCTGCTCAGGGCGTGGGTAAAGTAGAACGCCTTGAATCTCAGGTTGTCGGCGGCGCAGAAGCCGAATTCTACATCGTTCGTATTTTAAGCAACAATGTGACCCTGATGGTTCCCGTAAAAAATGCGGTGAACGTCGGACTGCGCGCGCTGTGCTCGGCAGAAGAAGGGCAAAAGATACTTGATAGCCTGCAGGACCGTTCGGACTTTACCGGCTATACCGGCCAGAACTGGAACAGAAGATATCGTGAATATTCTGAAAAGCTGAAAAGCGGCAGTCTTGAGGATGTGGCATACGTGCTCAAGGAACTGCTGCTTATCGGTAAAGACAAAGAGCTTTCTTTCGGTGAACGGCGTCTGCTTGAACAGTCTATGGGGCTGATTACCCTGGAACTGGCTCATGCACTTGACACCACTCAGGAAGACGTGAAAGCGCGTATTGAGGTTTTCTTCGAAGATGTGCTCCATCCCGAGGAAAATCCCGAATAGCTTCTTGCCAAGCCCGCTGCTTTAGGCTAGGCTTTTCAGAATAGGCCATCATTTTGGCTGCCGCACTCTCCACCCGTTCAGGTGGCATGTGCACCGACTCATATTACGAGTTTCCTTTATCCTGTCCTAACCAGATACACCTTGCTTACCATACGGCTCTCCTGACGGAACGCTGTAGTTCGGGCTTTTACCTGAGCACTGCACAATGTGCGGCACTGTATCTGGTGCTTTTCTCACCTTCAGCCCCCCTGCGTCTTGCAATGGAACAGCAAGAAAACACAAAACGAAAATACACTCGCAAGAAGAACACCGTACAGCATCAACCGCCTGCAAACCCGGACAGTCATATGTATTTGTCTGAGCTGAAAACAAAAAGCATGGCGGAACTGATGGAGCTGGCAGACCAGTATAACGTCGAAAATCCGAGTAACCTGCGCAAGCAGGAACTTATTTTCGCCCTGCTGCAGAACTGTGCTTCACAAAACGGTGCCATCTACGGTGAAGGCGTTCTGGAAATTCTGCCCGACGGATTCGGTTTTTTACGCTCGCCCATGTACAGCTACATGCCGGGTCCGGACGACATTTATGTTTCTCCTTCGCAGATCAGAAGATTTACCCTACGCAAAGGTGACATAGTTTCCGGACAGATACGGCCTCCGAAAGAGGGAGAGCGATACTTCGCTCTGCTTAAAGTAACCGAAATCGGATGCCAGCCCCCCGAAAAGGCAAAAAATCTTGTCCTTTTCGACAACCTGACCCCCGTTTACCCTGACAGACAGCTTATTATGGAAAACGGGGACAAAAACTTCTCAGGCAGGGTCATAGACCTTATGGCACCCATCGGGTGCGGGCAGCGCGGCCTTATTGTCGCTCCGCCCAGAACAGGTAAAACCGTCCTGCTCCAGAACCTCGCCAACTCGATCAACGCCAACAATCCTGACGTCTACCTCATTGTCCTGCTTATAGACGAGCGCCCCGAAGAAGTTACCGACATGGAGCGCACCGTCAAAAATGCCGAAGTCATCAGCTCCACATTTGACGAACCGCCCCAGAGGCATGTTCAGGTGTGTGAAATGGTACTGGAAAAGGCAAAGCGTCTGGTCGAACGCAAACGTGACGTCGTGATTCTTCTTGATTCCATAACCCGTCTGGGGCGCGCATATAATGCTGTAACCCCCTCTTCCGGCAGGGTTCTTTCCGGCGGACTAGACGCCAACGCCCTGCAGCGTCCCAAGCGGTTTTTCGGTGCTGCGCGCAATATTGAAGAAGGCGGAAGCCTCACCATCATCGCCACAGCTCTGATCGACACCGGTTCCCGTATGGATGAAGTGATCTTCGAAGAATTCAAAGGCACAGGCAACCTTGATATTTATCTTGATCGCCACCTTTCTGAAAAACGCGTATTCCCGGCCATTGATATCAACAGAACTGGTACGCGCAAAGAAGATCTTCTGCTTTCGGATGAAGTGCTCAACAGAGTGTGGATTCTGCGCAAAATTCTGGCCCCCATGAACTCTGTCGACAGTATGGAGTTTTTGCTGGACAAAATGCGGGGTACCAAAAGCAATCGGGACTTTCTTATCGGGATGAATAAATAATACCCGCCTCTTAGCCCGCTCTTATCCAGAGCGGGCTTTTTTTTGGGGTGACTCCGACCTCCGACCGGTAAACCGGCAGTTACGGTCCGGCTGAGCTGCATAACGCCCGCCGGACTTTCGCCTTCATCCCGTTTGCCCGCATCCGGCCGGCAACATAAAACCTTCCCCGCAACAAAGCTGTCCCGCCATAATGCAGGTGCTGTGCATAATCACAACGGCTTCCGCTGCACCGGTCTGCATACATGCCGGCACTTCACCTGCTAGTCTTGCGGTGTCAGGCAAAAGCAGCTTCCATGGCGGAGCATGGACTTTGAACGTAACCAATGAGTTCATAACCAGCCTGTGCCCAACCCCATCCCTGGGGCGCAGGCGGACAAAACGGCTGGCTTTGCTTCGTTGCATACACCTGACCGGACTCCCCCCCTGACCGGACTGTACGCCCTTGCCGCCGCCACTGGCACAATGGCTTCTCTCGCCTGCCCGCCTGATTGAACACTTTGCGGTACCGTACCACTGATTCCCGGACAAAGGGCGGAGGCGCTATGCAGCAGGCCACGTCTGTCATATGCCAACCATTCCGGCATACAACTCGGAAAAAACAACTCAGAGAACGCTGTACTGTGTGGTTAACAAAGCGCTGACACATAATTAATCCTTCACCTGCTCCGGGATATACCAAGTCGCCAGCTTCCTTTCTGCGCTCCGGTATCATTTTCCATGCTGCATTCAAGTTTGTGCCAAAACATTCTGCCTCTGCCCTGCTGTGCTTTTTTGCCGGTAACGCTCATGGTAGCCGGTTGGTGTGTAAAAACCCTGCAGAGTATGTGTCGCGTTCGACTGCCTGCATAACGATTACCGCCTTTTTTTTATCAGCGACAACCATAAACGCCTTTTGCGACGGACAGCCTGAAGCATTAAAACACACTATTCCGCACAGGATTCCGGATACTCTGGACTCCTTTCGGGCAATTGCGGCCGCCAGTGCTGCTGTAACCCGCCGAGCAACGCAATATGGGCGTCCTGCCGCAGCAGACGTCACACGGCCCAGAATGCCCCGCCTTGCGCCTCGCGGGCTATCCCCCTTGCATTAAAAAGTGTTTGTGCACTCAATCGCAACATATTTATCAGTTTTTCCTGCCTGCAATTCCTGTCCGATGTCACAGCGTGAATTCTTAGTGCTATGTTTTTAAATTTTCGTGCCACAAAGCGTCATGTTTGATCATTCAAACATCACACATCGGCTGACATATCAGAATTCTTGATAAATTTCGCTCTTCTTATTTGCCATTCCGTTGACACAAGTTTTGACTGGATTGTATTTTTCTATCGAATTTGACCGAAGCTATTGGTTACAGCATCGGCTTCATAAACGCCCAAAGTTTGAAGGAGGCAGGGATGAGTCTCAGCAGGCGTAATTTTGTAAAACTGTGCACAGGCACAGTGGCGGGCTTTGGGGTATCCCAGATGTTCCATCCCGCAATTCGCGACGCACTGGCTGATACGCTGAAAGGCGACCGTCCGCCCGTGCTCTGGCTGCAGGGTCAGGGCTGTACCGGGTGCTCGGTCTCGCTGCTCAACAGCGTCCACCCCAGCATCAAGGACGTTCTTCTTGATGTGATCAGTCTTGAGTTCCACCCCACGGTCATGGCGTGGGAAGGTGAACACGCCATCGAACACATGATGAAGATCGCAGAGAAGTACGAAGGCAAGTTCTTTGTGGTTGTTGAAGGTTCCATTCCGCTTGCTGCGGACGGCAAATACTGCATCATCGGCGATATAGACCACAAAGAAATCTCCATCGCCGACGCCATGCGCGACATCGCCGCAAAATCCGCTGCTGTTCTTGCAGTGGGCACCTGTGCAGCCTACGGCGGCATTCCCGCGGCCGAAGGCAACCTGACCGAAGCAGTTTCCGTTCAGCAGTTCTTTGAGCAGGAAGGCATAAAAACTCCTGTTGTCAATATTCCCGGCTGTCCGCCCCACCCCGACTGGATTGTGGGTACGGTCGTAGTCGCGCTTGACGCCATCAAAAAGCACGGCCTGCAGGGCGGTCTGGGCGAAGTTGTCAAGCTGCTCGACGGTGACGGACGCCCCACTCCCTTCTACGGTACAAACATCCACGACAACTGTCCGTACCTGCCGCAGTTTGAAGAATACGTCATGTCTGAAACATTTACTCAGAAAGACGGCTGCCGGTACGAACTGGGATGTAAAGGCCCCTCCACCATGGCAGACTGCTACAAGCGCAAATGGAACAACGGCGTCAACTGGTGCATCAGCAACGCTGTCTGCATCGGCTGTGTGGAACCCGACTTCCCCGACGGCAAGTCCCCGTTCTACGAGTCTTAACAAGCGCTTGACCAACATCAGGAGGAGACCACATGTCTGGTTGCACGAATAAAATGGCAGCCGGTGGCGTGAGTGGCAAAACTAAAATTGCCATCGACCCGGTTACCAGAATCGAAGGCCACCTGAAGGCCGAAGTCGTCGTGGAAGGGGGCAAAGTCGTTGACGCCCACATTTCCGGCGGCATGTTCCGAGGCTTTGAGAACATTCTGCGCGGGCGCGATCCGCGCGATGCGTCTCAGATTGTACAGCGTATCTGCGGCGTATGCCCCACTGCACACTCGACCGCTTCGGTCATGGCTCTGGATAAGGCTTTCGGTGTAAAGGTGACCACAAACGGCCGCCTGACCAGAAACCTGATTCTGGGTGCCAACTACATGCAGTCGCATATTCTGCATTTCTATCATCTGGCCGCACTGGACTTTGTGCAGGGGCCGGAAACCGCACCTTTTGTCCCCCGCTTCAAAAATCCCGACCTGCGCCTGCCTTCCGCTGTGAATCAGGTGGCTGTCGACCAGTATCTTGAAGCACTTGAAGTCCGCCGCATCTGCCACGAAATGGTGGCCATTTTCGGCGGCAGAATGCCTCACGTACAGGGTCAGGTTGTAGGCGGCACCACAGAAATTCCCACCAAGGAAGCTCTTGTCGAATACGCAGCCCGCTTCAAAAAAGTACGCAAATTCGTGGAAGAAAAATACGTTCCCGTTGTGTACCTTGTGGGCAGCGTCTACAAAGACCTTTTCGCTTTCGGTCAGGGCTACAAGAACTGCGTCGCTTTCGGCGTGTTCCCGCTCAATGACGAAGGCACCGAATTCGCCCTGAAGCCCGGCGTATACATGGATGGCGAGGACAAGCCCTTTGATGCCCGCCTCATCAAGGAATACGTCAAATACAGCTGGTTCGACGACAGCACAACCGGCCTGCACTACACTGAAGGCCAGACCATACCTGACCCCGAAAAGCCCGGCGCATACAGCTTCGTCAAGGCTCCCCGCTACAACGGCAAGCCCTGTGAAGTGGGCCCGCTGGCCCGTATGTGGGTGGCCAACCCCGAACTGAGCCCCATGGGCCAGAAGATGCTCAAGGAACACTACGGCATCGACGCCAAGCGCTTCCGCGATATCGGTGCCGAAGCCGCCTTTTCGCTGATGGGCCGCCACGTGGCCCGCGCAGAAGAAACCTGGCTGACCACCAACTACATAGAGCGCTGGCTCAAGGAAGTGGTACCGGGAGCTGAAACCTACGTGCCTTCCGAAATTCCCGAACAGGCCGAAGGAACGGGCTTCACCGAAGCTCCCCGCGGTTCGCTGCTGCACTACATCGACATCAAGGATTCGGTGATCAGCAACTACCAGATAGTCTCTGCCACACTGTGGAACTGCAACCCCCGTGACGACATGGGCAACCGCGGTCCCGTGGAAGAAGCTCTCATAGGCACCCCCGTGCCGGATCTGGAAAACCCGGTGAACATCGCGCGGCTCATACGCGCGTTTGACCCGTGACTGGGCTGCGCCGTGCACGTGCTGCACGCAGAGTCCGGTAAGGTTTCCGTAGTCGAATTCTAGTCGGATACGCACCTTGCTTCGTAAGGGGCCTTCGGGCCCCTTTTCTGTTACCCCGCTGCGGCGTCCGCAGGCTTGCCATGTGGCCGCCGGAAAAGCTACAACCGGCAAAACACAAGACGAAGGAGCACACATGCCCCGACTGCTGGTACTGGGAATCGGCAACAACCTGCTTACTGACGACGGTGTCGGTGTTTTTGCGGCTGAAGCACTTCTGAAAGAAAGCTGGCCCGAGAATGTCACCATCATGGACGGCGGCACTTTTACGCAGGATATTTTCTACCTGTTCGAAGGATACGACAGGCTGCTGGTGCTTGATGTGATCCATGCCGGCCATCCCCCCGGAACAATTTACCGGCTCACCGAAGACGACCTGATTCAGAAGGACAGCCAGCGGCTTTCCATACATGACGTTGACCTCATAGATTCGCTGAAAATGGCGGAACTGCGAGGCAAACGCCCGCGCCTGCAGGTTGTCGGCATGGAACCCAAAGACATCACCACATGGAATATCGGACTTTCGGAACCATGCAGAAACAGTTTTGAAAATTTTCTTGACGCCGCAAGGCAGGACATACGCGCCATAATTGAAGAGATGGGCTGATACGCCCGCAACCTGACTTTACAGGCTGTTTTCCCAGAGAAAACAGCCTTTTTCTTTTACCGGCTGGTCACCCGCACAGTGTAGCTAGCCATCGGTAACACGCTTTTTTCCGCCATCATCCGCTTTTCCGATACAACGCCGATGCTGAATACGCAGATTCAATTTGAAACAAAAATCAGAACCATGTTATCGCTTTAGCGAAAAGCATCTTTCGTGAATCACACAGAGGCGCTTTTCCGCGGTCCGGCCTCCGGCACACAGTGCGCCACAGGGACGCAAGGAGGCATCGGAGCGAATCTGCAAATGATTGCAACGCAATCAGGGCAATAGTGCTCCTGCAGATCTGATCCTTTCATTGCAGTAAGGAGGTTTCGTATGAAGTTTTCTGTGGGTCTCGGCAAAGAGGGCGCAGAAGAGCGGTTGGCAAGCCGCGGCGTATCACGTCGTGACTTCCTTAAATTCTGTTCCACCGTGGCCGTGGCCATGGGCATGGGGCCGGCTTTTGCGCCGGAAGTGGCCCGCGCCCTGACATCGGGTAAACGGCCTTCGGTGGTGTACCTGCACAATGCCGAATGCACAGGCTGCTCGGAGTCTGTGCTGCGCGCATTCAACCCCTACATCGACGAACTGCTGCTGGACACCATTTCGCTGGACTATCACGAAACCATAATGGCAGCTGCAGGCCATGCCGCCGAAGAAGCGCTGCATCAGGCAGTACACGCTCCCGACGGATTCGTCGCCATTGTGGAAGGAGCCCTGCCGGTCAAGGACAACGGCATATACGGTATGGTCGGCGGCAGAACCATGCTTGACATATGCTCCGACATCCTGCCCAGAGCAAAGGCCGTCATAGCCTACGGCACCTGTGCCACGTTCGGCGGTGTGCAGGCGGCCGCCCCCAACCCCACCGGCGCAAAAGGCATCAACGATGCACTGGCCGAGTTGGGTGTCAATGCCGTCAATATCTCCGGCTGCCCGCCCAACCCCTTTAACCTTGTGGGCACCATCGTCCACTACCTCCACCATGGCACCATTCCCGAACTTGATTCTCAAAACCGCCCCCTCATGTTCTTCGGCAAATCGGTGCATGAGCAATGCCCGCGCCTGAAGCATTTCGACGCCGGAGAATTCGCTCCGTCCTTCGATTCAGAAGAAGCCCGCAAAGGGTGGTGTCTGTACGAACTGGGCTGCAAGGGTCCCATGACCATGAATAACTGCCCCAAAATCAAGTTCAACCAGACCAACTGGCCTGTTGATGCCGGCCACCCCTGCATCGGCTGCAGCGAACCTGATTTCTGGGATGCCATGAGCCCGTTCTACGAAATGTAGCGCAGGCCGGTACCGAAACGAATTGAACGCACTATAGCTTCAGAAGAGGAATCAATATGAGCGGTTGCAGAGCAAAAACAGCCCCCGCCGGAATTCCGGTCACGCCCAAGAGCGACTACAGCGGTCCCATTGTAGTGGACCCGATTACACGCATCGAAGGGCACCTGCGCATTGAGGTGGAGGTTGAAAACGGCCGTATTAAAAATGCCTGGAGCAGTTCACAGCTGTTCCGCGGACTCGAAATAATCCTCAAAGGACGCGACCCTCGCGACGCACAGCACTTCACTCAGCGCTCATGCGGTGTTTGCACCTATGTCCATGCCCTTGCCTCCACCCGCTGCGTGGACAACGCCGTGGGAGTGCGCATTCCCAAAAACGCAACGCTGATCCGCAACATGGTGCTGGCCGCGCAGTATATGCATGATCATATCGTGCACTTCTATCATCTGCATGCGCTGGACTGGGTGGATGTAACCAACGCACTTAAAGCCGATCCCGCTAAAGCCGCCAAGCTGGCGAACACCATCTCGCCGCGCAAAACCACGGCCGCTGACCTTAAAGCCGTACAGGAACGCCTGACCAAGTTTGTAGAAAGCGGCCAGCTCGGCCCCTTCACCAATGCCTACTTCCTCGGCGGGCATCCGTCTTACTATCTTGAGCCCGAAGTGGACCTCATTGCCACTGCCCACTATCTGGAGGCCCTGCGTCTGCAGGTGAAAGCCGCCAGAGCCATGGCTGTGTTCGGTGCCAAAAACCCGCACACCCAGTTCACCGACGTAGGCGGTGTGACCTGCTATGCCGCACTGACCCCCGAACGCATTGCAGAGTTCACTGCTCTGTGGAAAGAAACAAAAGCATTCATCGACGAAGTATACATTCCGGACCTGCTGGCAGTGGCCGGTTCGTACAAAGACTGGTCGGCCATCGGCGGCACCAGCAACTTCCTCACCTTCGGCGAGTTCCCCACAGATGAATACGACCTGAACAGCCGTTTCTTCCCGCAGGGAGCCATCTTCAACCGCGACCTCTCGGCGGTGAAGGATTTCGACCCTTCGAGCATCATGGAGCATGTGCGCTACAGCTGGTATGAAGGCGACAAAGCGCACCACCCCTATGAAGGCGTGACCGAACCCAAATACACCGGCCTGCGGGGCGAAAACGACCGCTACTCGTGGATGAAAGCCCCCCGCTATCTTGAAGAGCCCATGGAAACGGGCCCGCTTGCACAGGTGCTTACCGCCTATGCCCGCGGCCACAAAGAAACAAAAGCGCTTGTTGACATGGTGCTGGGCAAACTGGGCGTGGGACCGGAAGCTCTCTTCTCCACGCTGGGACGCACCGCCGCACGAGGCATTGAAACCGCCATCATCGCCGAAAAAACAGGTCAGATGATCAACGAGTTGAAAGACAACATTGCCTCGGGTGACACGACGATCTACGAACCGTGGGAAATGCCCGACGAAGCGGAAGGTGTCGGATTTGTCACCGCACCGCGCGGCGCTCTGTCGCATTGGATCAAAATCCGTGAAGGCAAAATTGAAAACTTCCAGCTCGTGGTTCCTTCCACGTGGTCGCTGGGCCCGCGCTGTGCCAACGGCAAGCTGAGCCCTGTGGAAGAAGCGCTGGTGGGCACCCCCGTTGCCGACCCCAAACGTCCTGTGGAAATCCTGCGTACCGTGCATTCGTTTGACCCCTGCATCGCCTGCGGCGTGCACGTCATCGATTCGCAGACCAACGAGGTGCATAAGTTCAAAGTGCTGTAATTTTGCAGCGAAACAGCAAAATGAGAGGGAGCCCGGCCTTGCGCTGGACTCCCTTTTTTCCCTATAGTGGATGTGTATGGAGCAGACAAAACGCATACTTGTTCTGGGCGTCGGCAACATATTGTACACCGACGAAGGGCTGGGAGTCCGCGCAGTGGAATCCCTCATGGACCGTTATGAGTTTTCAGACAACATTACTCTTATGGATGGCGGCACACTGGGCATCAAGCTTATGGACGCCATCATGAGCTGCGAACAGCTGATTGTGGTTGACGCCGTACTGGGCGGCGATGCTCCGGGCTCAGTCTACCGGCTGACCGGCGAAGACCTGCGCAAAAGTCTCGGCTTCAATGATTCCATGCATCAGACCGACCTTGTGGATACGCTTATATACTGCGAAATTGCGGGCAACCGGCCGCAGGCAGTTGTCATAGGCATGGAGCCGTATGACTACCAGTCCATGGGAACGGAGCTTTCAGCCACTGTGGCAGAACGCCTGCCCGCAATGTGCGAGATTGTGCTCAAAGAGGTTTCCGATCATGGCGGCAGGTGGTCCGCCAGAACATAACAGAAGGGGGAAGACCGCATGTGTCTGGCAATTCCTGCGGAAGTGAACGAGCTGCTTGACGGAGACATGGCCAAGTGCCGTGTGGGCAAAAGCGACACCTTTGTTAATGTTTCCACAATGCTGCTTGAAGAACCCGCAGCTGTGGGAGATTTTCTCATCGTCCATGCAGGATTTGCCCTGCGCAAGCTGGACCCCGCAGAAGCACAGGAGAGCCTGCGTCTGCTCCGGCAGATGGCCAACATCGAAGAAGGAACTCCCGGAGGCTTTTAGCCGTGCTTCCGCCTTTTACCATCCTTGCTCTGGGAGACAGCCTGACTGAAGGTTACGGCCTTCCGGCGGGATGTGCTGTTCCCGATGTTCTCCGGCAGCTGCTGGAAAAATCAGGTACCCGCGTCCGCATTGTGAATCTGGGGCTTTCCGGCGATACAACAGCAGGCGGCCTCAGAAGACTGCGGGCATGGCTTTCGCGGCACCCGGCTCCCCATGCCGCCATGGTGGAGCTGGGTGTCAACGATACATTCATGGGACTGGAATACGAAGAAATTGAAGACAACCTTGATGCCATCCTGCAGATATTGACAGCTCAGGATGTTCCGGTCCTTCTTACCTCCATGCCGTTACTTTTTCCCGCACATGAAGAAGACCGAAAGGCGTTTGACGCCATCTATTCAAATCTCGCCGCGCGTCACCGTGTAATGCTTCACCCCTTTTTTCCCGAGGGCGTTGCGGCAAATCCTGCTCTGAGCCTGCCCGACGGCATTCACCCTGCCCCCGCAGGCGCACATGCCATCGCCGAACATCTTCTGCCTGCCGTACAAAAACTGCTGTGCAACGCCGCCGGCAGAGCCTGACAACTCCGCACCGGTGTATGCCTGCACCCTTGACTTTACATCACGCTTGCACCATGTTTCGGAGTTTACAACGTTCCGTATCCGATGCTTCCTGAGGAGAAGATTTTATATGAGCGATTATAAAAAAACCCTGCATCTGCCTGTCACCAAATTTCCCATGAAGGCAAATCTGACCCAGAAAGAGCCTGAAATGCTCAAGCGCTGGGAACAAACCGATGCGTACCGGATCATGTACTCCACCGGAGCCACCAAGGAGCCGTTCGTGCTCCATGACGGCCCGCCCTACGCCAACGGCAACATCCATCTGGGACATGCGCTCAATAAAATCATCAAAGATATCATTATAAAATCCCGCAACATGCAGGGGCATCCTTCTCAGTATGTTCCCGGGTGGGACTGCCATGGTCTGCCCATCGAACATAAGGTGGAGCAGCAGCTGGGCGAAAAAAAGAAAACGCTTCCGGCCCATGCAGTGCGCAGAGAATGCCGGAAATACGCCACCAAATATCTTGATATCCAGCGCAAAGAATTTAAAAGGCTCGGCGTGATGGGTCAGTGGGACAACCCCTATCTGACCATGACTCCGGCTTACGAGGCAGCCACCGCGCGCGAACTTGTGCGCTTTATGGAAAAAGGTTCGGTGGTGCGCAGCAAAAAACCCATTTACTGGTGCTGCTCCTGCGAAACGGCCCTCGCGGAAGCCGAGGTTGAATACCACGACCACACCTCGCCTTCGATCTTTGTCCGTTTCCCCATGCCTGACGCCCGTGTGGCCGAAATTCTGGGTACCGACCCGGCATCAACATCCATTGTCATCTGGACCACTACCCCGTGGACAATTCCGGACAACATGGCCGTGGCCGTACACCCCGAATTTGAATACGCCGTGGTAAAGAACGACGGACAGCACTATGTGCTGGCTGCTGACCTTGCCGCTTCCTGTGCGGAAACCTTTGGCTGGGAAAACCCGCAGACAGTGCGCACCGTAACCGGTGCGGCGCTGGAAGGGCTGGTTGCCCGCCACCCCATTTACAATCGTGAATCTCCCGTGGTGCTTGCAGATTATGTAACGCTTGATTCCGGTACAGGCTGTGTGCACACGGCACCCGGTCACGGCCGCGAAGACTACGAAACCGGCTTGCGCTACGGTCTGGAAATATACTCGCCCATGAACGACGAAGGGCGTTTTCTTGATTCCGTAGAATTTTTCGCCGGACTCAATGTCTTTGAGGCCAATCCCAAAGTCATTGAAAAACTTGCGGAACTGGGCAACCTGCTTGCTCAGGCAAAAATCAAGCATTCGTATCCTCACTGCTGGCGCTGTAAGCAGCCTGTCATCTTCCGCGCCACCACCCAGTGGTTCATTTCCATGGAAGCCAACGGCCTGCGCGAAAAAGCGCTGAAAGCCATCCGCAACGATGTGGACTGGATTCCGGCATGGGGCGAAGAGCGCATCTACAGCATGGTCGAAAACAGGCCCGACTGGTGCATTTCGCGTCAGCGGCTGTGGGGTGTGCCCATCATAGCCCTGCTGTGCGAATCTTGCGATGAGGCATGGTACGACACAGAGTGGGCGGCCGGCATTGTTGAAAAATTTGCCAATCACCCCACGGGCTGCGATTACTGGTTTGAAACAGATCTTTCGCAGATTGTACCCGAAGGACTTGTCTGCCCCAAATGCGGCGGTACACACTGGGCAAAAGTCAAAGACATCCTTGATGTCTGGTTTGACTCCGGCACCAGCTTTGCAGCCGTTGTGGAACAACGCGAAGAATGCTCATTCCCTGCAGACATGTATCTGGAAGGCTCAGACCAGCACCGGGGCTGGTTCCACAGCTCGCTGCTGGCATCCGTGGGCACCCGCGGTATTCCTCCTTACAAAGCCGTCCTCACGCACGGCTACGTTGTGGACGGTGAAGGCCGCAAGATGTCGAAATCCATCGGCAACGGCATTGCCCCTCAGGAAATCATTGATAAGTACGGGGCAGAGATACTGCGTATGTGGGTATCATCCGCCGATTACCGCGAAGATGTACGGATATCCGAAGAAATCCTGAGCAGACTGGTGGATGCCTACCGCAGAATCCGCAATACCTGCCGCTATCTGCTGGGCAACCTTTCGGACCTGAGCGCTGCAGACCTGCTGCCTGTGGACCAGCTGGAGAGCCTTGACCGCTTTGCGCTGGATATAGCCATGCGTGCCCACAAACGGGTGCAGGCAGCCTATAACGACTACGAATTCCATAAGGTGTACCATACGCTGCACAATCTCTGCGTCAGCGACCTTTCGGCTTTCTACCTTGATATACTCAAGGACCGGCTTTACTCATCCAAAGCCGACTCGAAAGAACGCCGCTCGGCACAGACCGCAGTGTACCACATTCTCATGCTGCTCATCCGCGACATGGCACCGGTGCTCAGCTTCACCGCCGAAGAAGTGTACAGCTACATTCCCGAAGCACTGCGTCCCGAAGCCGTGACAGTGTTTGCACTGCGCGAAGACGACATTCCGCCCATGGAAATGCCCGCGGCGGAACGTGAAGACTGGGAAGCGTTTCTGGCTGTCCGCGCCGAAGTGACTAAAGCCATGGAACCGGTCCGCAAATCCGGCGAAATTGGCCATCCGCTGGATGCCCACGTGACCCTGTTCATGGATGATGCGCTTGCGGCAAAGCTGAAGTCGACCGGTGCGGACCTGCGGGCCTGCTTCATCGTTTCCAAAGTTACCGTCGCACCTCTGGCACAGGCTCCTGAACCGGCCTACACGTCGGAAGAACTGAACGGCCTGCGCATATCCATTGCCAAGGCACCCGGACAAAAATGCGAACGGTGCTGGATATGGAGCGAAGAACTGGGCAGCAGCAGCGAACACCCGTCGTTGTGCCCCCGGTGCACCGGCGTACTCTGCGCCTGATACTGATCATCTGCGCGGGCCCGCACTGCGGGTCCGCGCTATCTCCATACAGAGGAAAGCCATGCGTCCACGTTTTTTCGTCGTGTACCTCATCGCCGCACTTGTCATTGCCGTTGACCAGTGGACAAAGCAATGGGCAGCCTCCACCATCCCTCCGCTCATCGGCTATACAGTTATTCCCGGTTTTTTCGACCTCGTAAACGTGCGTAACCGCGGCGCTGCTTTCGGCTTTTTAAACAGAAGCGACATAGAATGGCAGTTCTGGCTCTTTTTCGCCGCTGCCGTCACAGCCGTCCTCGCCATCATTGCCATGACACGCTCCGCCAAAAGCAATCCCTACCTGTTTACAGGGTTCGGGCTTATCATGGGGGGAGCCATCGGCAACCTCATTGACAGAATCCGCTTCCGCGCCGTTATCGACTTTCTTGATTTCCACATAGGCGGGTATCACTGGCCCGCATTCAACGTGGCGGATATGGGCATCTGCGTCGGAGCATTTTTTGTCTGCCTGGCAGTGTACAAACACAAATAACCTGCGACCGGAGAAATTCAGTCATGCTCCCACTGGTTGACCTTGTACTGCAAACTGATAATCTTCCGCTGATGATGCTGCTGCTTGCCGCACCTATCATTCCCAACCTGTGGTGCATCTGGCATGCCTATTCAAATGAATTTCCCTCTCCGGCCGAGCGGGTTCTCTGGATGGGAATAGGTGTTTTCGTTCCGGTGCTCGGCGGGTTGTCGTACTTGTTATTCGGCTGGCGCCGCAGCAGAAAACCCCGGACAGGACCTGATGAACAGTAAAGCGATCGCGTATGCTGCCTGTTTCGTATTGCTGACCATGCAGGGGTGCACCCCCGCGCAACGCAGTGATGTGGAATACCTGCAGGCATATATGGATGCCACCAACGCTTCACTGCGCGATGCGGCCGAGCAGGCTGCCCGGCTGAATGAAGCCCTGAGCAGACGTCTGGCCGAAACAGAGCAGGAGCGGCATGCAATTAAAGCCGAGCTGGAACAACAGCAGGAGCAGTTGCGACGCGTCAAGCTGGCCATCAAACGGGCCAAACGCATGTCACGCCGCAAAACGGCCGAACTGCAAAACGAAACCGAAGCCCTGCGGGGTCGTCAGGAACAGCTGGAACTGAACATCCGCAGGCTTGCCCTCAACCTTTCCCGTGAACTGGATCCCTATTCAGACTCGGGCGACTTTTCGCAGGTGGAATCACCCCCTGCCCCTAAAGCGGGACCTGCCGCACTTTCCACCTCATCCACAGTGCCGGAAACGGACAAGCCCTGAGCAAAACGTAAAAGCTCTTTACTGCTTGCCCATATAAGCCCCTGTGCAGTATAAACCGGCAGACGCATAGATAGTAAACAGAAGCAACTGAACAGGATATTTCTATGAAAAATATAGCAAAAGCCCTGTGTGCCACTGCTGCAGTCATTGCCTTGGGCGGCTGCGTGCAGCAAAGAGATCTCGACCTGCTGGAAGTACGCATAGCACAGCAGGAACGCCATGTGGATTCACTGACCAGAGAACTGAACAATGCATCAAGACAGATCGACTCCGTCCAGCCCAGTCAGGCTGACCTGTGGGCGCAGGTGCAGACCATGCGCAACGATGTCGCGTTGCTTCAGGGCCAGATGGATGCGTTGCTGAATACTGAAGACAGCCTGCCGGAAGCCATGGCCCAGATAAAAGAACTGCGGGCAGACGCAGACAGAATGGAACTGGCTTTGCGGCAGATAGAGTCAGAATTCGGGCTTGAGCTTGAAGTGCTCAAACGCCCCGCTCCGGCGGCTCCTTCTGCCAACGCCACCCGGCACAACGCCACAGTGCAAAATGCCACCCGCACGCTGCCGGCCGCCAACGCCACCATGGCAATACCTGAAAATGATCCCGTTGCCGCGGCAGTTACCACGCTGCCGGTAGCAACCACACGCGGCAAAACTCCCGGCAACGCCACAGGCGGTGCCCCGGCACAGATACAGCCCCCGCAGGGCAACACAACGGCACAGACTGCCCCGAAGGCGGACCCCGCCGATATGCTGTATGAGCAGGCTCTCGCCTCGTTCAAAGAGCGGAACTACCAGGCTGCGCAACGTCAGTGGAAAGAATTTGCCACGGCTTTTCCCGCGCATGCCATGGTTGCCAACGCCGTATTCTGGCAGGGTGAATGCTTTTACCAGATGGAAGATTACGCGCGTGCCGTTCTGGCCTATCAGGACGTTGTGACCAAACACGCTGACAGCAGCAAATATTTGCCGGCCATGCTCAAACAGGGAATTTCACTGATCAGGCTGGGCAAAACCAAAGCCGGAAAAATCAGGCTGGAAGAAATCATCAAAAAGCATCCGGGGACGCCTGAAGCCAAACGGGCCGCAACGGTGCTGAAAGAAACCAAATAGAGACACGCCGCCCGCATGGCAAGGAAGCAACCATGAATGATACTCAGAAAGCATACAGAAAAAATATCCACCTCACCTTTCCGCCGCAGGTTTCCAAAGAGCCTGTGGTTTGCAACCTGACACGGTTGTTCGACCTGACTTTCAACATCCTGAAAGCGCAGATAACCCCCCGCAAGGAAGGATATCTCACCCTGGAGCTGGTCGGCAGTCAGGAAAACTGCGGCAAAGCCATCGCCTACCTCAAAGAACACGAAATTGCTGTCTCCCCCGTGGACCAGAGAATTTCACGCGATGAAGATTCCTGTATGCACTGTGGCATGTGTACCGCCATCTGCCCTGTGGACGCCCTGCATATGGACTGGGTTGCCCGTACTGTAACTTTTGACACCGAACGCTGTACTGCCTGCGGACTGTGCACCAAGGTATGTCCTGTGCGCGCCATGCATGTGGAAGTGGAAAACGGCCCCTGGTAGACAGCTCTCATGGAAAAACGTTCGTATTCCCGCGTTGCGGCAAGCATCTCCGGCAGGTTCCGGCTTATGTCCGGCACCGACGATCAGCCGCTTTACTCCGGCTGGTCCGGGGCTTCCGCCAAAGATGCGGAACAGGCGCTGCAGCAGGCAAAATTGCCAGATGCCATGGTTCAGTTTCTGGCAACCATGGATGCCAAACTGGATGCCATACTGGGGCAGATGCAGCGCGACACCCTGCGGGAGGATTTTCCTTTCCGCCTGCGCGTCAGCCAGATAAGCGGTGCGGGAATCCGTTTTTTCACGCAGGAAGAACTGCACGAAGGCTCGCTTCTTGAGGTGGTGCTGTTTCTCAGACAGTATCCGCTTTCGGTGGCATCCGCCGCCGGACGCATAACCCGCTGTTCAACGCACGCCGACGCGCTTTCAGACAATGCACAGAATGAATACGCGCTGGAATTCACAGTTATCAATGATTCCGAGCTGGAACAGGTAATAGGATTTGTTTTTGATCAGGAACGGCGCATTATCCGCCAGCACAGATGGGAATGACCGCGCACCTGCCAGCCGACAAACACAGGAGTTTGCCATGCGCACTCAGGAAGCCATCCTTGAACAGGTAATGCAGAATGTTACCGCACAGGTAGCTGACAGCATCAAAGACGCAATAGCACAGACAATTCAGAACGAGCTGACAACAAATCTTACAAGAGCTCTGCTTGAGGGTGAGTTCTATAAAAAACTCAACTCAGACATGCGCAGCGGGCTGCAGAATATCTATCAGGAAATTTCCCACGCAGCCAAAGATAAAAGTGTCGCTCCTCCAAGCGAAGCACAGACCGACAAACTTTTCTCTGAAGCTTCCGAACAGTTGGACGAAATTCTGACAACAACCGAGCAGGCAACAGACGATATAATGGATGTTGTCGAGCAGCAGCTTGAAAGGCAGGCGGAAGCAAGCGCCCTGCTTGATGCTCTGGAAAAAGAAGCCCCCGGGGACTCCATAACGCAGTTACGTGCCATTAACAGCGAACTGGCAGACAATCTTACTACCATACTGACAGCACTGAGCTTTCAGGACATTACGGGACAGCGCATCAAAAAAATAATCACGGCTCTGCAGCGCATAGAAAGTACTGTATTCGAACTTTATATGTCCACAGGGCTTATTATGAAGGCGTACAGTGAAACCCCCGATAAAGAGATTGAAGAACTGGAGCAGGAAGCACGGCAGAAAATGTCGGAACTCAAAGGTCCCACAAGAGACGTTTCACAAAGCGATATAGACGACATGCTTGCCCAGTTGGGTATGGACTGATCATTTTCACATGCTGTCTCGTTCCTTCTGAACTACCGGCACCCCGCGCTCACAGCGCGGGGTGTTTTATCTGCAGCCCGCAGTCACAGCCTGCACCAACCGCCCGCACCGTACCCGATCCGCAATTCATGCCACCTGCCTGCGCCTCTGCATAGACACAAAGCACTATGTGTCTCCGGAAGGCCCGTAAGGTACACAAGCCTTATTCCGTAATTTGTGACGGCCGTTGTCCTTGGTTACCCTGCGCACCTGCCCGGCTTCCGCCATCGGTACACAAAAGCAGCAGCCTTAGGTTCCTGTCATCCATCGTGGCAGATATGCAAAAAGGTCTGACGGATATCCCCATTTGCAAAAACTCTGCAAAAAAAGCCGCAGCCAAATCACAGCCGGCACGGGGCAGCCGGCATCTCTGGACAGGCTCCTCCGTCACCGCCCCCCCCCCCCGGCTTTTAAATTTCACCCTTGCCAGCCACAGATATGATTCCCATATTAGATAATGTGTTTTTTCCAACCCTCACACGGAGGCTGTGATCATGCATACCCCCCTAGTCATCATCGGTTCCGGCCCTGCCGGACTGTCTTCCGCCATCTACACCTGCAGATCCGGCATTGATACTATCGTATTCGGCTCAAAGCCCAAAGTTGCCGGAGATTATGAGATAGACAACTATTTCGGATTTGAAGAAACAATTTCCGGCAAAGAACTGCTGGAAAAAGGGCGGGCGCAGGCCGAGCGCTTCGGTGCCCGCTTTAAAGAAGACAGGGTGCTCTCTGTACATCATAACGAAAGCGGAGGCTTTCATATAAAAACTGAGCACGAAGAATTTGACGCATGCGCGGTCATTCTGGCCACCGGCGTGGGCAGAGTCCGTCCGGGCATAAGCAACCTGAAAGATTACGAGGGCAAAGGAGTATCCTACTGCGTAAGTTGTGACGGTTTTTTTTATAAAAACCGAAAAGTTATCGTAGTCGGGGAAGGCATCTACGCCGCCAATCAGGCTCTTGAACTCTTGTCGTATACGCCCCACGTGACCATAATCACGCAAGGGAAAAAATCGTCCATCACTCCGGAATTCCAGCAACGCCTTAGTGCTGCCGGCATAACCGTTTCAGAACAAAAAATCGAAACCCTTTCCGGCTCTCCGGCACTGTCATCCGTTACCTTGTCGGACGGGACAAGCCTTGAGGCCGAAGGTATTTTCATTGCCATGGGCGAAGCTTCTTCACTTGATTTTGCTTATACTCTGGGGCTGGAACGCAGCGGCGTCTTTCTGGTGGCAGACAAAGAACAAAAAACCAACATTCCCGGAATATACGCTGCAGGCGACTGCACAGGCGGTTTTTTGCAAATTGCAGTAGCAGTTGGCGAAGGAGCCACTGCTGCACGCTCGGCCATTGCTCACATCAAAGAAAATTGCAAAGGATGAAAGCAAACAGGCATCATAACATATTGACACCCCTCGTAGCTGGTGATATCTAGCTCAGCTCGTTGGACGCAAAAGGGCCTATAGCTCAGTTGGCAGAGCCTCCGGCTCATAACCGGCAGGTCGCAGGTTCAAATCCTGCTGGGCCCACCACGAACGTAAAGGTTACGACATAGTCGTAACCTTTTTTCTTGTCTGCACCGGACACCGCCAACCCGCCACCGCCCTAAGCTATAGTTGCACCGACTCCACGCTGTCCCCTCACTCGTACGGGCGCAAGACCTGAAACTGAAGACGAACCCTGATCCGATTAACATCGTTGCGAATTTGTGGACACCATGAGCTTCTGCCACGCAGTTGCAATCAGATGCAGCAATGACTCCTGCCGGAGCGCAGAATTCATGCCTACCCTGCGACACAAACTCAAAAAGCCTGCCGCACTGCAAAGCCCCCTCAATCGACGCTGCCGGTGAACTGCTGCCCGATGACCAGGCTACATTTTTGCCGATTCTTTGCGCGCAAAACAGCATCTCCTCATAAAAACATCACTTTCATCATAACCTGCCAACTATCCATTTTTTTATTTTGCATCTTGCACAATCATTTTTTCTGCGGTATTCGTAGCTCACTTTTTATAGATAATGAGTTTCAGAATCAAAATCAAAAAGGATCTGTACCCGGTGAAGTTAATGAAACCAAATTGTTATCTTACATCTGCCGCACTCCTGCTTCTTATGCCGTTATCGGTCTTGGCAGCTTCCCCTGCTGCTGATGTCATTGCCGAAACAGCCAAAGCAATACAGGCGGAATCAGCGGCACAGGCAGATTATTCCCGCTGGGCAGATCAAAAAGAAGCACTCGGCGCTGAAATCCGTGATCTGAAAGCCACAGACACATGGCTCGATTTTCAGAATGAGAAATACGCAGCCTATATCAATAAGCAGCATGAAGTAATTGCCGAACTCCAGCGAAGAAAACAGGAAGCCCGACGCATTCAGATGGAGCTGGAGCCTTTTCTGGAAACCATTGTCGATGACCTTGCCCTATTCATACAAAGCGACCTGCCCTTTCTGGCAGAAGAGCGGGAGGCAAGAGTGGCCTTTTTGCGCGACAGTCTGGGCGACTACAGGCTGGAGCTCAGCGAAAAGCTACGAAGAGTTTTTGAAGCTCTGCACGTTGAAGCAGAATACGGACGCACAATTGAAGTATCTGCGCAGGAACTGACCATTGAAGGAGAGCCGAGGCAGGTTTCGCTTTTCCGTCTGGGCAGAACAGCACTCTACTACACCACGGGTGACGGTGCCCGGGCAGGCATGTGGAATGCTGCGACGCAGACATGGCAATCTCTCGATCAGGATACCGCCCGCACCCTGCACAAAGCTGAAGAAATGGCGGCGCGCAAACGTGCAGTTGAGCTTCTGCAACTACCCATCGGAAAGGTACAATGAAATACAAAATACTCACACTGGTTACACTGCTGATAACCGCCAGCGTGCCGGCACACGCCCAGTGGTCCGGTGCGGTGGCTGAAACCCGCAAACTGGCTGCGGAAACCCGCTCAGAGGCAGCCAAAACCCGCGACCTGATAACATCGGAAAAAAAAGCTGTGGTGAACGAAAAAGCGCAGCTTGAAAAAATGATTGCCGCCAAGCACAAGCAGCACGAAGAGCTTAAAGCCAGATACGAAGCTTTGCTGCAGCAGGAAGCCCGACTGAAAGAGGAGCTGGCGCAGCAGGCCCATGAACTGAAAACCATTGACGGCACCATCCGCACTTCAGCCAAGCAGGCCAGAGACTATTTTCACGAAAGCCTCACAACACCTGAATTTCCGCATCGTGAACCGGTGCTGAGCGCCATCCTGACTCCGGAAACCTTTCCCGGACTTGAAGGCATAAAAAATCTGCTGCGGCTTTATATGGAAGAGATGTCCGCCTCAGGACGTGTACAGCTTCGCGAAGGGTCTTTTGTCAATGCTGACGGACGCAGAGAAACCGCCCGACTGCTGCGTATAGGCACATTCACAGCGGCCTTTAAAAAACAGGACGGCACTGCCGGATTTCTGCGTCCCCTGCATGAAGGTTCGTTACTGGGCGCTGTTCCGGGAAATCCCGGCTGGACGCTGGGACGCGGAATGCGGGCGTACTTTGAAGGCGAAAGCGATACCTTTCCGGTAGATATTTCCAACGGAGCGGCGCTGGCCAGGCTGGAGCAGGACCAGAAAGGAATATACGAGTGGCTCCAGACAGGCGGCCTGCTGGTATGGCCCATCATTCTGGTGGGCATCATCGCGCTGGGCCTTGTTATTGAACGTTTTTACACACTGGGCAGGTTGCGCGGAAATTCTGACAGAAACATGCAGACCATACTGTCCATGATTCGTGCCAGAAAATGGCATGAGTGTCAGGAGTTCTGCGCGGGGGCTTCCAATTTTCCCACATGCCGTATCATAGGTCATACTCTGGGATATATGGGGGCAACCCGCGAGATTATTGAAAACGCTTATCAGGAAGCAATGCTCAAAGAGTTGCCTGTTCTGGAACGCTTTCTGCCCACGCTCAGCGTGCTGGCAGCGGTGGCGCCGCTTCTGGGGCTTCTGGGTACCGTCACCGGCATGATCAACACCTTTCAGACAATCACACTGTACGGTACCGGCGACCCGCGCATGATGTCGGGCGGTATTTCAGAAGCATTGATCACCACTCAGCTGGGACTGGCCGTGGCTGTGCCCATCATGATTCTGCATCACATTCTGGAACGGCGGGTAGATGCTCTGATGGGCGACATGGAAGAAAAAGGAACAAGCTTTACTGTAGCACTGATGCAGCAGGGTCAGATACGACAGGGAGAATCATACGGTGCAGCTGCATGATTATCTTGAACAGGTGCTGGTGTATTTTAATGCCGGAGGGCCGACTATGGTTCCTATCATGGCATTCTCGTTTGCCATCTGGCTTATAATATTACTCAAATCATACTGGTTCATTACCGAAAACCGCTGCGAGGCCGCGCCGGCGGACTGCCTGCGCACCACGCCGCAGGAAAAATGCAGATGCGCCTGCTGGCAACGGGAAATAGCTGATGCGTACATTCAGTCAAAAAGCGACGCCCCCGACCTGAACCGCAAACTGCTGCATAGTCTCTGTGTCAGGCAGCATGCAAAAACAAACAGGCTTATCGCCACGCTTTTTATTCTGGCAGCCATCACCCCCCTGCTGGGTCTGCTCGGCACAGTCTCCGGCATGATATCAACATTTAACGTCATATCCCAGTTCGGCACCGGCAACGCACGGGCCCTTGCCTCCGGCATATCAGAAGCCCTTGTAACCACGCAGAGCGGACTGGTGGCAGCTATTCCCGGTCTGCTCATGGCAGCCATACTGGCCCGCAGGGCAGACAAAATGAAAAAACGTATGGAAATGTTCTGCATAGGACTTCAGTACGAAACCGACAGCCCCATGACCTCAACCCACACGGCCGGTTAACCATGCAAAGCATCCGCTATACCCGGACCGCCCGCAACAGGCGCAGCGAAGTCAACATGACACCGCTTATTGATATGGTGTTCATCCTGCTGATTTTCTTCATTGTGACCACCAGTTTTGTGCGGGAATCCGGCATAGATGTAAATCGTCCTGCTGCCCAGTCGGCGGAAACCAAAGAAAAAGCGAACGTCATACTGGGGCTGACCAGCGAAGGCAGAATATATGTTGAAGGCAGAACGCTGGATATACGCTCCGTACGGGCGTACATGGAACGGTTTCTGGCGGAAACCCCCGAAGGATCAGTCGTTATTGTAGCCGATAAACAGAGCATGACGGGCAACGCGGTGCAGGTTCTCGACCAGTGCCGTCTGGCCGGAGTGCGCAACATCAGCATTGCGGCCAAAAAAGAATGATTGTCAGGCCCATACGACACACCGGCAGACTGATTGCCGGAGCGGCAGGTGCCGTTTTCATGGTGGGGCTGCTGCATGTGGGTATCCTGCAGCTTAACCGTGGCGGCGAGACAACCCACCCTGAAGAAATACACGGTGCCATCAGGTTGGCACAGCAGACAGACGAGCCGCCTGTCCCCGAAGAGCGGGCGAAAACCATAAAGGAAACCCCGCCGCCGGAAAAACTCCCCAGAACATTTTCATCAAAACAGACTTCGCGGCCGCAACGCCCCGCCATGACGCAGGCTCCGTCTTTTTCCGCAGAGCTGCATCCGTCCGTGAAAGGCGGCATGGTCATGCCCGCGCTGTCCGTGGCCGGAGCCACCTTTACCCTTGCCGAAGTGGATACGCCGCCGCGGGTGGTACGCACCGTACCCCTAAAGTACCCGCTTGTGGCCAAACGCAGCAACATTGAAGGCTATGTGATCGTAAACATGCTTGTGACTGCCGAGGGCAAACCCGAGCAACTGAGCATACAGGCCGCTTCTCCGGCAGGTATTTTTGAAGAATCTGCTCTTGAGGCAGCCCGGCAGTCGCGTTTCACTCCCGGAAAGCTCAACGGGCAGGCTGTTGACACATGGGTTCAGCAACCGTTTGAATTTAAAGTGACGCAATGAAATACGCCATACTTGTATCATCTGTTTTACTGCTGCTCTGCATCAGCATAAAGACGTCCCGGGCAGACGCATTGCCCGCCGAAGCCAGAAAACCTCTGCACACAGCGCAGCAGTATATCCAGAAAGAACGCTACAACGAGGCGGCTGCTGTTCTTGAGGATTATTTAGCCACTGCCGCAGACCCTGCCCCGCCAGAAGCATATCTGCTGCTTGGCGGGGCGTACAGCCATGCAGAAAAAACCATGCAGGCTCTGGAAATATGCAAAAAAGGTCTGCGGAATTTTCCGGAAAATGCCATGCTGCACCACAATGCAGGAATCGCCGCATATTCGCTCAAGCGCTATGCCGAAGCCGCATTACATCTTGAAAAAAGCTGCACCCTGCAAAAAAAACCACAAGCGGCACTGCTTCTGCAGACAGGATATGCCTATTATCAGGCCGAACACTACAAGGATGCAGCACGCGTACTGCAACTGTTGCTGGACAGATATACACCGCATCAGAAGCAATGGGTAAGCCTGGCGGTACATGCCCACCTTAACGCAGGAGCGGCCCGAAAGGCGGAAGAAATCATACTCTCCGAAATCGGGGCAGAAAGCATCACTCCGGACTACCTGAAGCTGCTTGCCAATATTTACCTTGAGCAGGAAAAAACAGCCAGTGCCGCTGCCGCCATGGAACTGTATTCGCGTCTCACAACCATGTCCGCTCAGGACTTCAGCTGGCTGAGGTCGCTTTACCGCTATCTGAACGCGCCCCTGCTGGAGCTTCACACGCTCAGCCGTACCGGCGCACAGGCCGGTTCGCCCCAGACGGCTCTGCAGACGGCAAAGCTGTATGCAGAGGCAGGCAGAACGCTTCAGGCTGTGGCTCTGCTGCAAAAACACTCCGGTCAGAGTGCACTTATGGAACAGGGAAAAATTCTGTACAACGCCAGAAAGTTTGCCGATGCCCGCACAGCCCTGCAAAAAGTGACTGACCCCGACCTGCAGCAACAGGCCAGATTCTATCTTGCTCTTTGCGCATGGGAACAGCAGCAATGGAGTTCCGCGCGCAGCAGTCTGCAGCAGATCAGCAGGCAGTCACCGTTTGCAGCACAGGCCCGTCCGTATCTGAACATTCTTGACGAGCTGGACAAAGCAAAAGAACTGCAGCCATCATCATAAACGCCGCTCTGCCGTGCTGCAGCAATGTCATGCGCAGCCATGCGCATGCTGCCCTGTTGTCTCCCTGCCCTCCCTATATCGCCTCTTCGCCGCGCCCCGGCCTGCGTACGTCAACGGCTGCCTTCTTGCCGCCGTTTCCGGCGCGGGCCGCTTTCCACAATCCTCCGGCACCATCTCCGCCCTGCAATCCGCTGCCGCAATCTGCCCCGTACCGGCGATTGCCGGCATGCGGCAAAACTTTATCAATGAAATAACAGCCGATTCATACATAATTACCGCTACAACAGTCATTCTGCTCACAACAGCGTCTTATCCGGATGCATCCAGACAGGCAGAGAGGTCCGCCATGCTCAACAAGCTTAGTATCCGTTCCATTATCCTGTTCACCGTGCTGCTGGGCCCAGTGGTGCTGACAGTGCTGCTGGCGGGACAACGCCTGAACGATATCAAAGAAAGTTCCAGACAGGCCATTCTGAGTCAGAGCCGTGCCATAGTACAGCTGGCGGAAGATACCCGTAATGAAATGGCGCACAAGCTCAATGACGGTATTCTGAAACCGCTGGACAGCTTGCCTGCGGACAAGGTGCTGAGCGCGGTACCTGTTGTGACAGCCATGCGCATTGCCCAGCAGAGTTCACAGAAAGCCAACTATACATTCCGCGCTCCCAAAATATCACCACGAAACCCCGCCAACGAACCGACTCCGGCAGAGCTGAAAGCGCTCAGCGCCATGAAGCGGGACAATCTCAATGAATACATTATCACGGAACCGGACAGGATTCTGTATTTCCGCCCTGTGCGCCTGACAGAAGAATGCATGTACTGCCACGGCGAACCAAAAGGTACCCCCGACGTGACAGGCGGGATCAAGGAAGGCTGGAAAACAGGAGATATCCACGGCGCATTTGTCGTCATCAGCTCTCTGGACGAAGCCAACAGAGACATGGCGCGGGCGCGGATGAGCGTTGCAGGCTGGGCGGGCGGCGTTCTGGCCGTTATCCTCAGCATAACATGGCTTATGCTGAAGCGCAGGGTCATATCACCTCTCAACAACCTGCAGAGTATAACAGAAGAGATGGCACAGGGCCGCTTTGACAAAACGATCCGGTCCACAGCCAGAGATGAGTTCGCCATGCTTACAGAATCGCTGGGCAAAATGCAGTCTCGCGTGGCCATGACAGTACAGGGAGTCAAGGTCACGGCATCGCAGGTGGCGGACGGCAGCAGACACCTTTCCGAATCAAGCCGTTCCATGTCCGAAGGGGCGGTAAGCCAGGCGGCATCCATGGAAGAAATATCGTCTTCCATGGAAGAGATGGCCTCGAATATCAAGCAGAACGCCCAGAATGCCCGTGAAACCGAAACCATATCGTTGCAGGCGGCACAGCAGGCGGAACAGGGGGGCACAGCCGTGCTGCGCACGGTGGAAGCAATGAAAGAGATAGCACAAAAAATCACAGTGATTGAAGAGATAGCCCGGCAGACCAATCTGCTGGCACTTAACGCGGCCATAGAAGCTGCGCGCGCCGGTGAGCACGGCAAAGGCTTTGCCGTTGTGGCACAGGAAGTACGCAAGCTGGCAGAACGCTCCGGCAGCTCCGCTGCCGAAATCAACAGCCTGTCAGCATCCAGTCTGGAAGTGGCAGACTCCGCACTGGCCATGCTGCGCAAAATTACCCCCGATATCCAGAAGACATCCGGTCTGGTGCAGGAAATTGCTGCAGCCTGTGCGGAACAGAATATCGGCGCAGAGCAGATAAACAAGGCTATCCAGCAGCTGGACGCCGTGGTACAGCAGAATGCAGCCACTTCGGAACAGGTAGCCAGCACTTCCCGGCAACTGGCCGCCGGAGCTGACGAACTGCAACGGAATATCGACTTTTTTCAGGTAAGCGAACACAGCGCGGGCCATGGCAGCGACTCCGCGGCGCTCAGCCCCGTCAGGCAGGCAGGCCCGGACAAAAAGCGCTCAGGCCGGAAAAATTCCGGCGGGCAGAAAAAACATGCAGCAGATGAATTTACCAAGTTCTGAACCGCAGGCGCGTGGCAACACTACCTGCCGGCGGCAACTGCACCAGCGTAAAAGGCGGCCTCATGGTCAGTCCCCAAAGAATACTGACGTTCATCCTGCTTATGGCAGCCGCGACAGCATGCTCCGCTGCGCCGCCTCAGGAATCATCCATGCTGCCGCAGTGTCCTGACCGTCCCAACTGCGTCAGTTCCCTGCAGCAGGGCACAAGCCACGCCGTGCCTCCCATGGCGTTGCACGGCACCACAGAAGCTGCAATGGAGACTGCGGAACAGATCCTGCGGCAGATGGGCGCGGCATCCGTCAGCAAAACAGAAAACGGAATCCATGCTGTCTTCCGCAGCAGAATTTTCGGCTTCAAAGACGACATGCATATTGTCGCTGATTCCTCGCAAGGACTTCTGCATATCAGGTCCGCTTCGCGAACCGGTTATTATGATTTCGGCGTCAACCGGCGGCGGGCACTGGATTTTGCCGCACGCTATGCCGACGCCACCCGCAGGCCCTGAACCTGAAATGCGGCGGTCAGTACCATATTCCACCCAACCGCCATCTGGGGCGCAGTATCTGCCGGACCGGCACCTGCACCGGCTGCGTGTACCGGACATAGAGCGGCACCTGTGCGCTGCCGCCCTGCGTGTGCATCCGGCCTGCAACAGCCATCAGCCTGTTCACCCGCTCATGCGTGGGCGGATGAGTCCGTAAAAAAGAAGGTTCTTCCACTCTTCTGCCCGGTGCCAGCATACGCTCCCAAAGTCCGGCCCCGGAACGCTCCAGACGCTGCAGCGCCATGGCCAGTCCCTGCGGGTCGCCGCTGAGCCGTGCAGCCATGGCGTCGGCATCAAACTCGCGCGTCCGCGACAACGCAAGCTGAAGTAACATGGCCATATGGGGCGCAAGAATAAGCAGCACCACCAGCAGCCACGAAACAGTGACCTCTCCGGCAAGCAGCAGCGGAATGTTGAGCAGCAACAGAATCTTGCCCGCAGTGGAAAACAACGCCGTCACCCTGCTGACAACATCGGCAAGAGTCATCACACGGGTGTCCGCACCCGCGATATGTGACACCTCATGCGCCAGCACGGCAATCAGTTCGCGCATGGTCAGGTTACGCAGCAAAGCGTCGGAAACAGCTATGGCTGCATGCTTTCCGCTGCCGACGGTAAAGGCATTAAGCACCGTGCTAGGTATATGATACAGCACCGGCAGATGCTCCAGCCCCGCCCTGCGGCTGAGTTCTGCCAGAGCATGGTACACTGCGGGCGCATGTTCACTGCGCAGTGGTCTTGCCCTGTACATGCGCAGCAGAATGGCAGGCGACACAGACGGCAGCCACAACAGGGCCGCGCCTGCCGCGGCGACAGCCCACACGGCGCCTCCGTCGCCCAGCAGTATCCATCCTGTCAATGCCAGCAGAGCAAGCATCCCTGCCACCAGCAGCACTGTCTGTATCAGATTCCCGTGGCGGAACCCCTCGTGTAACATGATTTTCTCCATATCGCTGTCAGTCAGATCACATCATGAGCTATAACAGCAACCTGTCTTGTCAATGCGCGCCGGAGTGCTTTTGTTCCCCGGCAAAGTACGCTATGAGTTCCTAACCACGTGCGCAGATTGTGCATTCATACAGGAGCCGCCATGTCCCAGACCCGATCCACCGCAACACAGCAACACCCGTTCAGAACAAAACCAGCCAGAACATTTCTGTCACTGGCTGTGCCGGTGCTGTTCTCGCTGGTGGCAGAACCGCTGACAGGTCTTGCAGACACGGCCTTTGTAGCCAGACTGGGCGAAGCGCCGCTGGCAGCACTGGGCGTGGGCACCATGACCCTCTCGGCCATTTTCTGGGCATTCAATTTTCTGAGCATAGGAACACAGACAGAAGTGGCACAGGCTCTTGGCGGCGGTAACAGAGAAAAAGCGGCAGACACATGCGGAGCCGCCCTGCTCCTTTCATGCTCACTCGGCGTGGTCACGGCTCTGGCGGCGCTCCCTTTTCTGCATCCGATCGTAACTTTCATGGGGGCCGACGAAACCATGGCTCCGCTGGCAGCAGAATACATCCGCCTGCGCCTTGTGGGGGCTCCCGCCCTGCTTGTGACTCTGGCCGGCATCGGAGCGCTGCGGGGGCTGCAGGACATGCGCACACCGTTCTGGGTAGCCTGCATTGTCAATATAATGAACATTCTGCTGGACTGGCTGCTTATATTCGGTATCGGGCCTTTTCCCGCGCTGGGCGTTTCCGGTGCGGCACTGGCCACATCGTGCAGCCAGTGGGCCGGCGCGGCATGGACGCTGGCCGTGGTGTGGAAAAGGCTGCGTCCTTCATGGCACATCCAGCTGCACGACATAAAAAAGCTGTTCACCATCGGCGGCGATCTTTTTGTACGCTCAGGAATGGTCATTCTGTTTCTGCTGCTGGGCACCAGAGCAGCCACCGCGGCAGGTACTGACGCCGGAGCGGCGCATCAGGCCATAAGACAGTTTTTCATCTTCACGGCATTGTTTCTGGATACCTTTGCCATTACCGGACAAAGCCTCATCGGTCTTTTTTTCGGCCAGCGCGATATTGCCGCATCGCGTCTGGTCGCCTCTTTTGTCTGCCGCTGGAGCCTGTGGACAGGTTGTCTGCTTTCTGTAGTGATGCTTGCAGGACAAAAAGGCATCGCATGGCTGCTGGTGCCCGCATCTGTGCTGGATACATTTATTCCCGCATGGGTGGTGGCGGCGCTTATCCAGCCGGTGAACGCACTCTCTTTTGCCACCGACGGCATCCACTGGGGCACAGGTGATTTCCGCTTCATCCGCAACGCCATGGTTGCGGCTTCCACCACGGCCATTGCCGCTCTTATCTGCATCACCTACCTGCAACCTGCCGCCATGCTCAACTGGGTATGGGGCATTACCGGACTGTGGACTACAGTCCGTGCCGGATTCGGCCTGTACCGCATCTGGCCCGGATCCCCGTCAGCCCCGCTGGGGCGCAGCAGCCCGCTGTAGCGGTGTCCTGTACCCCGCGTACCCCGCCTGCTCATTCCTGTGCACACTGCGATTCTCTTTTACGTCTACCGGATATCACTATGAGCATACTCCAGATAAAACATTGCACCGCCTGCGGTAAAAAAACCTATCACAGATTTTATGACGCGCTGAAAAACAGATACGTATGCCGGTCATACTGGGAATGCCTGGACTGCCGGACACGCTCGGAACAGCCGCATGACAAAGGCTTCAGTTCAGGATGCCGCATGGCACCCGACACCGGAAAATGAAGCGGGATGCCGAAGCATCCCGCAGGCAGGTTCTGTAACCGGATTATCTCATTTCAAACCCGTCATACACCGTGTCGTAGTCAATCCATGCAGCCTTCACATCAAGAATGCCGGTTGCCGGACCGCCCTGTTTCAGCAGAACTTTCAACTTTTCAAGCCCGCCGTCATTCCCCTGAGCCAGCAGCTCGGCACGGCCGGTTTCAATCCTGCGTACCCAGCCGTTCAGCCCCAGAACAACGGCATGATCATATACCCATGCAAGAAAGTACCCCTGCTCAACATTACCAGTTACGATAAGATGCAGGCTCTTCATATGGTACCTCTCTTTTCTGCACATTACGATGAGTCACCAACGCACCGCACAGCTGCAAGGCTTGTTTTTAGTATAGCTACGCATTAAAAATCAGGCAAGATCACTACCATGGAGTATGTGCCGTGGCAGACTCTTGCGTGGCACGCCGTGCTGGTATATCTGGGCGGGACAACGCTGAACCGATGCCCGCAAGGAGGCTCCCATTACATTCAAGGAAACAGTAATGCTTGCCATTAAGATGGCAGGTAAGCAGAAAAAAGAATTTGTGGTAGGCAAGGAGGACGGGCGCTGGCTGATTGCGGACATAGGTGACCCGTCTTCGGATCAGCTTTCGCCCAGCATCATTGTCACCGGAGAAGGCATAAAGTACCCGGACGACGAGTATCTTTTTACACGGCTTGTGGCCGAAGGTGCCTGAGCTGACGCCCGGAAAAACAAGGCCGCCCTTGCGGGCGGCCTTTAACAACAATGCCGGCTGCTATTTTTTAAGCCAGGGCATCATGGAACGCAGGCGCGCCCCCACTTCTTCAATGGGGTGCTCGGCCTCGATGCGCCGGCGGGCCGTGAAGGTAGGATAGTTTGCCTTGCACTCAAGGATGAAATCCCGTGCAAAACGGCCTTCCTGAATATCCTTCAGCGCAGCCTTCATTTCTTTTTTGGTTTCTTCAGTCACAATGCGGCGGCCGGTCACATAGTCACCGTATTCTGCCGTATCGCTTATGGAATGCCGCATTTTGGCAAGACCGCCTTCGTAGATAAGATCCACGATAAGCTTTGTCTCGTGCAGGCACTCGAAGTAGGCGATTTCAGGCTGATAGCCTGCTTCCACCAGAGTTTCAAAACCAGCCTGAATCAGAGCGCTGATACCACCGCACAAAACCGCCTGTTCGCCGAAGAGGTCGGTTTCCGTTTCTTCACGGAAGGTGGTTTCAATGACGCCGGAACGTGTTCCGCCTACGCCCATGGCATAGGCAAGGGCTTTCTCCATGGCCTGTCCGCTGGCATCTTGGTGGATGGCCACAAGACAGGGAACGCCGCCACCTTCGGTATAGGTACGGCGGACAAGATGGCCCGGCCCCTTGGGAGCGATCATGAACACATCGACATCCTTGGGCGGTACAATCTGGTTGAAATGGATATTAAAGCCATGAGCGAACACCAGCGATTTGCCGGCGGTCAGATGCGGCTTGATATCATTTTCATACACAGAAGCCTGATACTGGTCGGGGAGTAGAATCATGATCAGGTCGGCTTGTGCGGCAGCCTCTGCTGCGCTAAGGGGCTGGAAACCATGCTCCTTTGCCAGCTCGAAGTTGGGGCCGCCGGGGCGCTGGCCGACGATCACGTTCACGCCGGAATCACGCAGGTTCTGCGCATGCGCATGGCCCTGACTGCCGTAGCCTATGATGGCCACGGTCTTGCCCTTGAGCACTTCCAGGTTTGCATCCTGTTCGTAATAGACCTTCATTTCTACTCCCTGCTGTAGCTTGTACAGCTTCCCAAAGGTTAGTGGTTACCTATAAAAAAACCCACCTGAGAGGCTCAAGCGCCCGTCAGGTGGGTTGCCGCAAAAATGCAGTTAAACCTGTTCCGGTTGCATGGAGCGCTTCATAGCCACGGTACCAGTTCTGGCTATCTCCTTGATGCCGAATCTGGTTAGCAGCTGAATCACTGCCTGAATTTTACCATGATCGCCGGTCGCTTCCAGCGTCAGATCATGCAAACTCACATCGACCACCTTGCAACGGAAAATATCGGCAATGCGCAGAACTTCCGCCCTGCGCGTTTCCTCGGCGTTAACCTTTAAAATAACCATCTCCCGCTCTACGGCGGCTATATCTTCGAAGTCAACAACTTTTATAACTGTCACCAGCTTTCGCAGCTGTTTAACAATCTGCTCGATAATCTGATCATCACCGCTGGTGCTGATGGTCATCAAAGATACACCGGCTTCAAGAGTCGGGGCAACGTTAAGCGATTCAATGTTGAACCCCCTGCCGCTGAACAGCCCGGCCACCCGGGAAAGAACGCCCGGTTCGTTTTCCACCAGAACGGAAAGTACATGACGCATGGAAGTCTCCTACACAAGCAGCATCTCGTCCAGCGCCGCACCGGCCGGAACCATGGGATAGACATTTTCCTCGCGCTCCACGCGCACATCAACGATAGCCGGAGCCGGGCTTTGCAGGGCCTGCCGCAACACCGGCTCAAGATCAGCCTGTGCTGTGATGCGGTACCCTTCCGCTCCGTAGGCTTCAGCCAGTTTCACAAAATCAGGCTGGGCCTCCATGCAGGTTGAACAGTAATTACGCTGATAGAACAACTCCTGCCACTGGCGCACCATACCCAGATAGCCGTTGTTCAGAATAATTATTTTAACCGGCAGCTTGTTACAAACCGCTGTGGCCAGTTCCTGAATATTCATCTGAATGGAACCGTCGCCCGCAAAATCAATCACCAGATGCCCCGGAAACGCCATCTGCGCACCTATAGCCGCCGGAAAACCGTATCCCATGGTGCCTAGTCCGCCGGAAGTCAGCAGCGTGCGCGGTTTACGGTATTTGAAAAACTGTGCGGCCCACATCTGGTTCTGCCCCACCTCGGTGGTGACAATACACTCGCCTCTGGTAATACCGAAAACAGTTTCCACAACCTGCTGCGGTTTAATACCTTCAGAAGGCACATACCCCAGAGGATGACTCTGCGCCCAATCGTGCACCGTGGCAAGCCACTCAGTCCAGCGGGGTACGGGAATGTTCTCTTCAAAGCGGGCCGAAAGAATCTCGCGCATGCCAGCAAGCGCCATACGGCAGTCGCCCACCACAGGCACCTCTACGCCCACATTTTTTCTGATGGATGTGGGGTCGATGTCTATGTGGATAATCTTGGCACCGGCGGCAAAAGCCGAAAGCTTTCCTGTCACTCTGTCGTCAAAGCGCGCACCGGCGGCAATAAGCACGTCACAGCTATTCACCGCCTTGTTGGCGGCAAAGGTGCCGTGCATACCCAGCATCCCCAGAAAGAGCGGGTCGTCACCGGGAAAAGAACCAAGCCCCATCAGACTTGAAGTTACCGGAATCTGCAACGTGCGGGCCAGCCAGCCAAGCTCTTCGCTGGCATCGGACCCCACAACCCCGCCACCGGCGAACAGCAGCGGCCGTCTGGCAGAAAGAACCAGTTCCGCCGCTCTGCGCAGCTGGTTAAGATTCGGTCTGTATGTCGGGTTGTAGCTGCGCAGCTTGACTTCTTCAGGAATCTGAAACTCTGCACGGGCTACCATGATATCTTTTGGCAGGTCGACAAGAACGGGACCCGGCCTGCCGGAACGGGCAAGATAAAAAGCTTCGCGGATAATACGCGGCAAGTCGCTCAGTTCCTTCACCAGATAATTATGCTTGGTGCAGGGACGCGTAATGCCCACTATATCCACTTCCTGAAAAGCGTCATTGCCTATCAGCGCACGCGGCACCTGTCCGGTTAGCACCACCAGAGGAATGGAGTCGCAGTACGCTGTAGCGATTCCGGTCACGGTATTGGTGGCGCCGGGTCCCGAAGTGACCAGACAGACCCCCACTCGACCGGAAGCACGGGCATAACCGTCCGCGGCATGTACTGCGGCCTGTTCGTGGCGCACCAGCACATGACGCAGGTCATGCCGGGGAAGTTCGTCGTAAATGTCGATCACGGCCCCGCCGGGGTAGCCGAAAATGACATCAACGCCTTCCTTTTTAAGACACTCCAACAGGATCCGGGCCCCGCTCGACTCCATCTAGTTCTCCTTACTGCGGTAGCTTTCAAGGATGGTCAGAAGCTTTGTCTTCCCTTCAAGCTTCTGTTTTTTAAGTTCTTTCACATGTGTCTGTTCACTGGGTGTCAGGAACGGTTTGTTGTCCAGTTTCTCGATCTGCTTTTCGTAAAGCACATGATCTTCCCACAAGGCTTTGAGCTCAGGATCCCGGGACGACAATTTCTCCAACAGTTCAAGGTCTCGCGTTTCCATGAAACTCATCTCCTTCGGCTATGTTGGGTTGCTCCTGATGCCCTGTTTCCGGCACATCCAGAACAGGCATCGTATCCCTTTCGATCAACAAGACTTTTTTTCTGGAGCTTACCCCCGATTCAAGTCGCACCCTGTTCTGTTTCACACCGCAGAGCTGCGCCACAAACCGGATAAGCTCTTTGTTCGCCTTGTTGTCCACAGCGGGCGCGCTCAGCCTTATGCGCACCCTGCCGTCATAAAGTCCTGCTATACCGCTGTGTTTTGCCCCCGGCTGCGCCCATACTTTCAGGCGCCATAAACCTTGTGCCGCAAGGCAAAGATACTCCTTGTCATTCATCACCGTTTCCGGCGGGCTGCTGAGCCTCATCCGGCACGGAACGGGGCTGCTGCTCGGCAAGCGAAAGCTCCAGCAGATGCAGATGGGCATCAATGACTGACCGGACTTTCATTTCAAACTGCGCCCTGAGCTTTTTGGCCTGCAGAATCTCTTCCTGCAGCCTTGCAAGCCGCATGTGCCCCTGATTCACCAGCGTTTCAGCCTTGGCATGTGCCGCGTCGATAATAAGCTGTGCTTCGCGCTGCGCATTGGTTTTCATGTCTTCAGTCATGCGCTGGGTGGCTATTAGCGTATCGCGCAGGGTGGCTTCGCGGTCCCGGTATTCCGCAAGGCGGGTTTCAAGTTCCGCCACCCGGGTTTCCAGACGCGATTTATCTTCTCCCAGCCTGCCTATGGTATCAGCCATCTCCTGCATGTACCGGTCGACTTCCGCCGTATCGTACCCGCGCAGAGAGCGGGAAAAACCCTGATTGAGAATATCTATGCGACTGACAGCCATACCCTGTGCTCTCCTACATGCCCGCCGCAAACATGGCCAGCGAACGGATGACAAATCCCCGTATGAATTCTATGGCAAGCAGAAGTACCACGGGAGAAAGATCTATACCGCTGAAATAAACAAACGGCAGCCACTTGCGGATTCTGTACAGAACAGGTTCCGTAAGGCTGTGAATAATTCTGACAATGGGATTGTACGGGTCGGGATTTACCCAGGAGAGTACCGCTGCCGCGATCACAACCCAGAAGTAAAGTCCCAGAACCGAATTCAGAATCGTGGCAACAGTGGATATGAAATTTACGGCAAGTACGTCCATGAATCCTCCTGACGGGGTTCTTGCCGGGTGAGAATCTGCCTTTAGAGATATAATTCACTTCCCGGCGTTTGGAATCAAGCAAAAAATTACATCATTGCTAAAAAAGAGCCGGACGGGAGCAACCGCTCGCCAGCAAAGAGAAATACTGCACAAACTGAGCGCGCAGACTCCAGAAATCGTTGATATGCCGCTCAGCCTGCAATGTTTCATTACGGAACGCCCAGAAAGGGACCTCCGCGCTGTGCGCCGCCTGACTGTCCAGCAGCGAATCGCCCACAAAGGCAATCTCGTCCCTGCCGCACTCCCAGGCTTCCAGAACTTTATTGACCCCTTCCGGATGGGGTTTGGCAACAACCTTCGATGCAGTCATCACCGGATGAAAAAAACCGCTCATGTCAAAAACATCGAGCACATACTCCATGCTGTTTGTGCGGTTGGTATGCACAGCCATGCGCACCCCGTTGTCTCGCAGCAAAGCCAGAAATTCCAGCAGGCCCGGCTCCGGTTCCATGGATGGCACTATTTCCTTGAGATAATCCACCTGCTTGCGCGCCCATCCCATACGGTCATGCATGGCAGGCGGAATGATGTGCACCAGAGACTCGCCCACGGTGTGCATATGCACATAATCTTCCTGCGCGGCCGTCATGGGTCCCAGTCCCAGCTTTTCCAGAATCAGGTTGTAGTACCGCATGTTCGCAGCGCGCGAATCAAACAGCACTCCGTCACAATCAAAAACAACACCATGCAGCCCCCGCGGGAACCGTGAGGCCAGATAATGGGCAGTCAGCAGCACAAAAACTCCTTACAGATCGATATGATAAAAAACTGACACAACGGCTCAGCTTTCCGCGCCGAAAACAACCGTAAACACGGTCTGCTGCCAGTCTCTTCCTTCGGGGACACGGCCATGCCCCAGTATGCGCCACAAGGGCGCCTGCACCTTCATCAGCCTGCCGGCTGCGGCCAGTGCGCTGTCATCCCACGCACTGCACAAAGCAGCAGCCTCCTGTGCGTCCAGCGCAGCAGTTTCTTCCATTGCCGCAAGCACATCTTTCATACCGCCGTCATCCGTGACCAGTACAGTGCCCTCCGGAAGAAAAACTGCCATATTATCCAGCACCACACGCCACGAAAGACGCATCATATCAGTGCCGCGGCCTTCAAGTGCAGAAGGTGCGCCAGCCAGTCCGGCCAGTTCCTGCAGGTCTGCATCACGCTCAGCGCCCAGCAGATCCCCCATAGAGGCAAGAGAGCTTTCATAACGGCTTTGCAGCGTTTCCAGCTCGCTTACGCTCTCCTCAAGAGAATATGCCAGCAGAAGAGTTTTCTGGGCCTCCACCAGCGAGTTCTTCATCAGGGTTTCATGCGGGGCGGCAGGGGCAAAGCTGCCGCCGCCTGCCGCCACAAAAGCGTCCAGATCAGCCAGTTCCTGCTGTCCGGCATGCTTGTGTGCATGGTCTTGAGCCTTTTCGTTGTCCAGAGCAAAAACAACCAGATCGCGGCTGTTGCCGAAAGTTTCAGCCAATGAAGCCAGTTCGTGCAGACAGGCGCGCGCAGCGGCACCGGTGAACGGCAGCCCCGCAGGTGTAAAGCTGCAGCGCTCGTCATCCTCCGAACCATACAGAGGAGCCAGTCCGGGATTAAAGAAACGCACCTGAGGCAAAGAGAGCGCCCCCGTTCCTGTTTCGGGCACCACAGGATGCATACAGGGCACCGCCACAACAGGCGGTTCAGAACATGTTCGGTCATTATTCACCGGCATAACCGTTTTCTCCAGCATTTCAATCGTTATGATTCGGATGGCTGCTCAGTACGAAAGCGGAACCTGCGGCAGACGCCTTCACAGGCGGGCAGCCGCAGAATACACAGTCCACCCAGCGAATGGGTGCAGTCGATGCTTTCCGGAGCACCGTCATCCTCTTCTCCGGCACAGCCGCCGCAACCGCGGCAGCCGACTTCCGGCCGGTATTCTTCGCAGGCGCTGCCGGCAGGCGGCACGCCCTCCATCAGCCGGAAGATGACGTTAAAGGCTTTGTCACCTGACAGATTAAAGCCATCTGCCCGGTTCATCAGCTCTTCATACGCAGCCACAATACGGACAATCTCGGTACAATGAAAAGACTCGTCCAGACCGGGGTTCAGCTCTTCTTCGTACAGGCAGTGCCCCGACACATAAAAATCACATGCCACACCGGGCATTCTGCAGACAGTACCCACTGCATCAGCCCTGTGAGACGGTTTCATAGGGCCACATATCCATGCCGCCGTCCAGCACATAGACATGCCCTGCGCCCAGCCCTGCCAGATAACAGGCCACACTCCACGCATCATCAGAGCTGCGGCCGACGATGACCAACGGGGTGAATCTGGGCACTTCATCCTGCAGCCGCTCTTTCAGCTGGGGCAGAGGAATGTTGCAGGCGTCTTCGATATGTCCTTTTTTCCACTCCGGCTGCGACCGCAGATCAAGGGTGAAAAACTCCGCACCGGCAGCGCGGGAAGCTATCAGTTCATCAGGGCTGATGCCGAACACTTTGCCCCGCAGCTTGTTATCAACAATGCAGGCAGCGGAACGCAGCAGGCGCCCGCTTTCGCCGGGCAGGTCCAGTGCCGCCAGCATTTCCACCGTCATGCCGCCGGACAGTGCCAGCGCCCCGGCAGAAGCGAATCCGTCGGACAACCCGCAGGGGTCACCCGATACAGCCTGAACCCCCAGAACGCGGCGGGTGGATTTGTCCACCACCAGCTTTACGGCACAGGGTGCCAGTCCTGCGGCCCCGCCGCCGGTTTTCAGCATGGCAAATTCGGCTTCGATGCCGGCAGCCAGAGCCTCGGCCAGTCCGGTACCGGCTTTAAACAGCCTGCCGCCGGGAAAAGCCTGCGTCACCGGAGCGATCATGGCCCCGGCAGAGAAAGGCTGTTCACCGGAAAGAACATCAGCCACATGGCGGGCCATGGAGAAAACAGATTCTTCACCGGCCACCACAGGCAGCTGCGCTGCCCCGCAGTGCTTTACGGAAACAGCACTGCCGATGGCGTATACATCCGGTATACCGGTCATGAAATTATCATCCACAGCCAGCAGGCCGTTTTCGGCAAGCTCGATGCCTTCGTTGGCCAGCAGCGGATGTACGGCCCGCTGCGGGTCCGCCCAGAAAAACATGTCGCCGCTCACGCTCTGTGCTTCCGGCGACTCCAGTGAAACCAGCAGGCCGTCCGCGTCCGTCACCGTGGCCAGCTGGTCAAGGCGGAAACTGCTCCAGTCGAGAATCTGTACTCCGCCGGCACAGGCAGTTATCAGCGAATCGGCATGGAACCACATGTCGGCATCAAGCACCGGTGACTGCGCAGGGGCGGTGCGCAACCAGCGCACGGGAACGTCCGAAGAGGCGAGAAGCCGGACAAGTTCCACAGCCTGACGGCTGCTTCCCACCACTACAGCAACAGAGGGGCGGATTTCTGCCAGAATGGTATCAAGCGCCGCCACATCTCCCACCGGCCAGGGAACAACATTGTCACAGCGGCGCAACGCTCTGGGTACACGGGGAACGGTGTTTATTTCCAGCACCAGCTGGTCAAAACGCATGGGCAGCCAACCTCTGGCCGAGCGAACGTGTATTTCACGCTTTTCAAAATCAAAATCCAGCTCATCCGTTTCCAGCACGCCCACATCACGGGTTTTCATCTGTTCAAGCGAAATGCGGTTCTTTTTCGCATAGCTGCCGAAAACCCCCTTGCCGGCGTCGCCGGCGGAAGACAGCACCAGATTCACCTCGGCGTTCTCCGTCATCCGTCTTGTCCGGGCCGCCAGCTTGGCCGCTGCGGCGCCTTCCCCCACAATTACTATCCTGCGCATTATCCGTGCTCCTTCCTGTGACCGGACATCCTGCCGCACAACCGTCTGATACGGGGCGGCAGGCGCTCTTCAGCATCAGTTATTTTTTTATAAAACCCTAGCGATTATGGCCTGCCAACCGCAGCGCGCCTTGACCTCAAAGGCTCACCTTGTGTATAGCGACCTCATTATCCCACGGAGGCATGCTATGTTCGGAATTGGAATTCCCGAGTTGCTGGTTATCTTCGTCCTCATCCTTCTGGTTTTCGGGGCCAAAAGGCTGCCCGAAATAGGCGGAGGACTGGGGCGCGCGATCAAAAACTTCAAAAAAGCGACCACCGAGCCTGACGAAATCGACGTCACCCCTTCTTCCGAGAAGAAACACAAGGACGAGTAACCTCTTTCGCCCTGCGGTGAACCGATGTACAAAATCCCGAGGCCCCAGGCCCCGGGATTTTATTATAGTGAACCGTCAGGCTCCAGCACCCAGCTGAGCCCTTTGCCTTCGAGCGCAGCCTCCAGACGCCGTTCGAGAGCCCCTCTGGAAGCCCCGCGGAGCACCCAGCGGGCTGAAATACCGGCAGCCTCCATACTCACCTGTGCAAGACCGGCTTCGTCAAAATCGCGGTCCCATGAACTGAGTTCTTTATCAAACGACTCCACCCCGTCGGGGGTGAACCAGCCGCTGACCTGCAGCACGAGCGCATCATGCGGGCCCTGGGCTGCGGCAAGCGAAGAAAAATACTGCGCCCATATGCCATGCCACGCATCTGCCAGCGTGGTTCCGGATGCCGCCCTGCTGTGTCCGCCGGCATCCAGTCTGCCGGTCCACATATCCCCTCTGTGTTCCAGAAAAACCGCCACAGAAGCGTTCTGGGTCACCCTTGTGTTGTACAAAGCCTGCAGACGTCCCAGCTCATCCCATACATCAGAAGCACCGCCGATGGTCAGCATGTACTCCACAGGCTCCGCCGAGCCGCGCATACATCCCAGCCCCCGCAATGTGTCTTTCAGCGCTCTGCGGTTTACCAGCACATCAACACTCAGCGTTGTACCGGAATCAGAAGAAGCACTGCCCAGCTCGGAGTAGCTCTGAACATACTCCATAGCCCGGGGCACAATAAACTCGCGCAGCAGTTCTCTGCGGGCATCACTCAATCCGTCGTCCGCCATGGAGAGCGCCTCCAGCCAGACAGCCTGCTCAAAAGCCTTTTCGCGGGCGGCAGAAGCACTGGCGGGCATGTTTTCTTCCGCTGCCGCGTCCCGCACTCCGGCATCGGCACTCCAAAGCACATCCACCTGCCGGGCCTGCACACCGGCTGCGGTGCCAAGGCAAAAAGCGCCGGCAAGCGCAAGCGGCAGAGCATGACGCATCAGCCTTCCGAAAAGCAAAAACAATGTTCTCACGATAAACCTCTTATGAAAAATCAGGCACTGCGGCCTCAATGTCAGTATAGAGCTTGTCCGCCGTCATTCCAGCATAAAACAGGGCGGCGGGCAAGCGGCAGCATGCGGGCATTTCCGCACGCTCATGGCTGTTCAGCACCGCCGCAACCGACCATGCCGCGCAGGGCGGCCAGCACCTGCAGGGCCTCCATGGCTGAAACGGGCTGCTCCGCGCCGAAACGCCCGTCACGCAACTGCACAAAACCGTTCTGAACCAGCAAAACCGCTGCATTGAATACGGCATCGTCTCTGCGCACGTCAGACAGCACTCCGGCGCTCTGCATAAAGCGGACAGCAAGCGAAGGGTCGCCGCTGACCCTGATGGCACAGTCCTCATACAACAAAGCAAGATCGGAACGCCGGAAAACCGAATCCGGATCAAACCTGCCCGCTGTGGACATCTGCAGTCCCCGCAGGCGCTTTTCCAGAACGGCCATTATGGCCTGTTCGTCCTCATGTCCCGCGATATCAGCCGGCAGCTCTTCCTCTGCCGGTACCAAATGCATTCCCGGCACGGCAAATTCCGGCATCAGGGGGGCGGGACAAGCCTCGAAAAAACCCTGCGCGGCCAGCTCCGCTTCAAGCAGACCGGCCATGCGGGCGCGTGTGAGCTCGGGGACAAAAGCCATCCGCCGCCCCGTGTCTGTCACCGCAACCCGCAGCACCCTGTCAATATCCGCCAGCCGCCGCTGGAGCAGTTTCATGCGGGAACGGTCAAGCCCGCGGGCGACCTGAGCCTGCACATACAGCTTGCGGGCCTGCGTCAGCCTGCCGGTATGCCACAGGGTCTCCGCCCGCATGAACAGCAGTCCGGCACCGCTGACACCGCTCTGCAGCGCGGCGTCAAAAACGCCGTCGCTCAAAGCGGCATAAAGCTGTCTGTCCAGTCCGCCGTACAGAAAAAAAGCGGTCTGCACGCGCAGGCACTGTTCCGCCGCAGCCGAGCAGCCTGCCGGTATGCCGCCCGACCGGCCACCCGCCCCGCCCGGCAGCGCGCCCGTGCCTGTGTCCTGAACGGAATCCTCAAGGCACAATTCTCTGCCGAGCACCGCAGGGGCGTAAGCGGTACCGGCAAGCAGGGCGGCATCAAAAGCCTTGCAGGCTTCAACCGGTCTGCCAGCTTCCAGCAAATCCAGCGCGCGGGAGCTCTGCGTCATGGCGCCATCAGGCACAACGGCCGGTGTCCTCTGACCGGCGGCAACACAGCCGGAGAGTCCGGCCAATCCGATCAGTCCGATCAGCCTGATCAATCCGGCCAGTCCGGCCAGTCCGGTCAGTCCGGCCCCCCCCCGCAAAACCTGCTCCGCCCAGCCACGGCCCGCACCGGAACAATGAGCGCCACCGTGTTTCAACCGGACCGCATCCGGCTGCACAGGCAGTCGCTGCGCCATGCAGGGGAATAAAATGCACTCCTGCACGATACAGCGCCCTGACCGCAGCGCGCCGCAAAAATATGGACAGGAAAAAAAGATAAGAAAACATAACCGTGAGCATCCGGCGCATCAGAAAACCGCATCAAGCAACACCACCACACGGCAGGCTGCCAGACTTTTCACCGCTGCCGGAGAATGCAGCAGCTGTGCCTCTGGGTCATCAAGCACAATAACAGACGGAGCGGATTCCTGCACTGCGGCCGCCCTGAGAGTGAGAGGTGCACTACCCGCCACCGCGGCAACTGCTGCGGCCTGCCCGTCTGTCACATACACTGCCAGACCGCGCTCAAGCGCATAACGCCGCACAGCCTGCCTCACGCCGTACACGGTCTCTCCTCCGGGCAGAACCACAACAGGCATCAGGGCAGGAAGCGCTCCCGTTCCTCTGGCATCAATGACCACACCGGAAAATTCCCCGTCCTGCAAAATCTGGGGCTCAGCAACCTCAGACGCCGGAACACTGCGGCCGGATACCGGTGAAGCGGCAACCTTGAACGGCAGTGCCGGAGCAAGGAACTGCCCCAGCAAACCATCACGCAAAGCAATACTGACAACAACCCGCGCTGAGCCGTCCGCCAGAAAATCCTGCCGGTCTATCCGTGAGTTCTGCACCTGCCCGCGCACAAACTCCGACAGCGCCCCGCCGGCATCCAGCATATCTCCCGCGGTGATTCCGGGGGTAACCTGCACAGAACGCACAGTGTGCAGCAGGCGGCCTCTGGCTTCGGTAACTGCAGCCCGCAGGGCCAGCGCACGCGCACGGGGCAGACTTACAGCCGAAGCAGGAGCTATCGCCGTCCCTTCAGCCCGTACAACGCCATCACACCAGTCTACTGTTCCCTGTTCAAACTGCTGGACAAAGCCCTCTTCCGCAGCACCGGCGGCCAGAGGCACCAGCAACAGAAACAGGCCCACAGCCAGACCGCGGCGCACAGATGTCAAGATCATGCATTCCTCCCCTCGCCTTCCCGTCAGCCGCGGCTGCCGAGCAGCCGCTCCATGGCTTCATCCAGATGATCTATCCATATATCCACAAAAGCCGCATGCTCGACCATGCCCTGCAGCACAGGCAGGCACACCATGCCCGCAGCGGCTATGCGCGAACGCCATGATTCGGGATGATCGCCTGCCATGTCCCGCACGGCATGACGCCCCACAACAGACAGTAAAGGCTGAAGAAACACACGACAGTATCCTTCCTGAAGCAGAAGCGGCAGCACATGGTCGATGGTGTGGCTGCCGTCCATGGTGCCGATGAACACTCCGGCATCCATACGCCGCACCGCAGCGGAAAGATCATCATACCGGCTGTCACCGGCGTGCCATGTTCCGTGTCCCATGAACACCACGGCATCATGCGCCGTGCGCTCCGGCGGCAGACTGGCAAGCAGCGCCCTTGCGGCGCGGGTCACATCTGCATCGCTGTGCAGCAGGGGCCTGCCCACGGTTATCTTTTCAAACCGCGCCTGAGCCGTAAAAAAAACGCCTCCGTCAGCGGGCGGCGCAAGTGAGCAGTCCCGTCCGCCGGCCATCTGCACAGCTTCGGCTTCCAGATCGTCATATTCCGCACCGGGAATGATATGCAGCGACTGCACGGCCACATGCGTATATTTTTCAAAGCACATCTTCTGCAGGGCTTTGGTCACGGAATCCGTCTTCATGCGGCGCGCCGCCAGCCGGTCGCGGATAAGCCCCGACGTAAAGGCCCAGCGCACAGGAACATCGGCAAACCGCTGCCGCACCTTTTCGTCAAACAGGCGGAGCGTCTGATGCGCCTGACGGTTGCTGGCACCGAAAGCGGCCAGAAGAATACCCGGTTTCATATGATTTCACACCCTACCTGATGAGCAGACCTCCTGAAACGGAGGGAGATTATTTACAGGCCGGAAATGGTAACGACAGGGCCGAAGAGTTGGCAAGCCTTTTCGCACGGGGGGTGCTTTTGATGCCATGCAGTCCGCCGCGGCATTATGCGCGTTTTTGGGTTTGACCGGGTACCGGACGTACAGGTATGTAGAGGGGTCAAACCAAGTGAGGAACCCTGCATGCGACTACTCGTCACTGGCGGCTGCGGCTTCATCGGCACCAACTTTATCCGGTACCAGCTTAACGTCCATCCGCAGACCACCATTGTCAACTTAGATAAACTGACCTACGCGGGAAACCCCCAGAATCTTACCGACATTCAGCAAGCCCACGGCGGCACCCGCTACTTTTTTGAAAAAGCGGATATCGCTGATGCGGCGGCTGTTCAGGCTGTAATAGAAAAGTACAGCCCCGACGCCGTACTCAATTTTGCCGCGGAATCACATGTGGACCGGTCCATCTCGGACCCGGCACCTTTTGTAACCACCAATGTGCTGGGTACTCAGGTGCTTATGCAGGCGGCCCGTACAGCAGGAATAAAGCGTTTTGTCCACATATCCACGGACGAGGTGTACGGTTCGCTGCTGCCCCACGAGGCACCCTTCACGGAAAGCAACCCTCTGCTGCCCAACAGCCCCTATTCGGCCTCAAAGGCCGGGGCGGACCTCATGGTCCGGGCTTTTGTGGAAACATACGGCTTTCCCGCCATCATCACCCGCTGTTCCAACAACTACGGACCGTACCAGTTTCCGGAAAAGCTCATTCCGCTCATGCTGGGCAAAGCATGGGAAAACGCCCCCCTGCCCGTCTACGGCGACGGCACCAACGTCCGTGACTGGATTCACGTGGAAGACCACTGCCGGGGCATTGACCTTGCCCTGCGCAAAGGCCGTGACGGCGCCGTATACAATTTCGGCGGCAATGCCGAACGCACCAACCTTGATGTGGTCAGAGCCATACTGCGCCTGACCGGAAAGCCGGAGTCGCTCATATCCTTTGTGAAAGACAGGCCCGGACACGACAGGCGCTATGCCATGGACTTCACTCTGGCCGGCGACGAACTGGGGTACGCCCCCGTGCATGATTTCGAAACAGGACTTGCAGATACTCTGGCATGGTACGAAAAACACACAACATGGCTGGAAAACGTAAAAAGCGGGGCCTACCTTGAATTTATGTCCCGCTGGTACGGAGACCGCTGATGACCGTGGCACCCAAGGCAGTGGTTCTGGGCGGGCGCACCGGCCTGCTGGGACAGGCGCTGGTGGCGGACCTGACCCGTGCTGGCTGGCAGGTTGAAGCACACGGCAGAGAAGATGCCGATGTGCATGATTCTGCCGCGCTGGAAAAATACATCTGCTCCCATGCTCCCGACGTGCTTTTCAATGCGGTGGCGTACACGCAGGTGGACAAGGCGGAAGAAGAGCAGGATGCCGCCATGCGCCTGAACAAAAGTCTGCCCGCACTGCTGGGCAGACTGGCCTGCACCGGCAACATGCATCTTGTCCACTACAGCACCGACTTCGTCTTTAACGGACGCAAGGAAACGCCGTATACAGAAGATGACGAAACCGCCCCGCAGAGCATCTACGGCCTGTCCAAGCTGGCCGGAGAACAGGTACTGCTGCAGATGAACCTGCCCCGCCTGACGATTATACGCAGCTCATGGCTTTTCGGTCCGGGCAGGGGCAACTTTGTGCAGACCATACTGGGGCTGTGCGAGACGCGGCAGGAAATCACCGTGGTGCATGATCAGGTTGGCTCGCCCACCTACACACCGGATCTTGCCGCCGGTTCACGCCTGCTGGTTGAAAAAGGGGGCACAGGTCTCTTTCACCTGAGCAACGGCGGTCAGGCCACATGGTGCGAGCTGGCGGCTGAGGCGGTCTCGCTGGCGCAGAAGCCCTGTCAGGTCCGGCCTATCCCTTCGGCGGCTTATCCGCAGCGGGCCACCCGTCCTGCATATTCCGTTCTCGACTGCTCCCGGTTCACCGGCATTACGGGAATCAAACCGCGCCCCTGGATTCAGGCTCTGCGCGAGTATATCTTTCAGCACGTCGGCGTGGCCGGACAGGAAGCGGGATAACCTGCCTGCACTGCAGGCAGGGTGCCCGCGCTTTGCAAAGGAGTTACAGAATGGCTTTTCCCGCAGTGACGGCGGCTGTCAGAAAAATATTCACCGATGCGCTACGGGTCAGCCTTGATCTGTACAAGGTGATGATTCCCATCATCATCGCCGTCAAAATCCTCACGGAATTCGAGCTGACAGGCTATCTTGCGCTTCCGCTTGAACCTTTCATGCATCTTGCCGGTCTGCCTGCGGAAATGGGACTGGTGTGGGCCACCTCCATTGTGGTCAACATCTACAGCGGCATCATAGTGTATGCTGCCATTTTTCCCACGCTGGAACCGATGACCGTTGCACAGGTCTCGGTGTTGTCCACCATGATTCTGGTGGCGCACAATATGTTTGTGGAATGCAAAATCGCCCAGCGCTGCGGGCTGAGCTTCACAGTACAATTTCTGCTGCGCATGGCCGCCGCACTTATTTTCGGCTGGATTCTGCACATGATTTTCGGGCTGACAGGCACGCTGCAGCAACCGGCACAGCTTCTGTGGCAGCCGGAACAGGCCCCTGCCGGTCTGGCCGCATGGGCTGCGGGACAGGCCCGCAATCTTTTTTATCTTTTCTGGGTTGTACTCGGGCTGATGACAGTCATGCGTCTGCTGGATGTGCTGGGCATTACCCGCAGACTTAACACGCTGCTCAAGCCTGTGCTGCGCCTTGTGGGTATAGGGCAGAGCGCGGCCACCATCACCGTGGTGGGGCTTTCCATGGGAATAGCATACGGCGGCGGGCTGATAATTCACGAAGCCCGCTCCGGTAGAGTGCCCCCCGCCGATGTTTTTTCATCCGTCACGCTCATGGGTTTTTCCCACGCGCTGATAGAAGACACCCTGCTCATGATGCTGATCGGAGCACATATTTCGGCCACGCTCTGGGGCAGACTTATTCTTTCGCTGCTGGCCGTGGCCCTGCTGGCCCGCCTGTACGCCCGTTTTGTCCCTTCTGCACCGCAGACCGGTGCAGGTAACCCGCAAAAAGCCTGATTTTTGATGACACAGAAGCACAAAAACATCTGGATAAGCGCCGGAGAAATGTCTGGCGACATGCATGCAGCCAATCTGATACGGGCCCTGCAAACTCAGGATTGCGGCATAACATGCTCGGGCGTGGGCGGTCCCGACATGCGCAGTGCCGGCTTCAACGCCCTGTTCAGGGTGGAAGATCTGTCCGTCATGGGCATAACCGAGGTTCTCGGACACCTGCCGCGGATACTCTCCATGCTGCGCTCCATCCGGCGCACCCTGCGGCAGATGCGCCCCGACGCCGTGGTTCTTGTTGACGCCCCCTCCTTCAACTTCCGCATAGCCCGCTATGCCAGAGAACTGGGTATTCCCGTCTTTTATTATATAAGCCCCAAAATATGGGCATGGCGCACAGGCAGAATCCGGTTCATACGCAGTCATGTGCATAAGGTCATCAGCATTCTGCCATTCGAAGTGGATTTTTATCGCAGCCACGGCATGGAAATAGAGTATGTGGGCAACCCGCTGGTGGATATGGTGAACTGGGACGAAATAGACGCCATGACTCCTCTGCCGCAGCGCATAGGGTTGCTGCCCGGCAGCCGGAAAAAAGAAATCACCTCGCTGATGCCGCAGTTTGCCGTTGCCGCAGAAATAATGCACCGACGTCTGCCCGGACTTGAATTCCACTGCGTACGCGCCCCGGGCATAACCGAAGATGCACTGCGCAGGCTGTGGCAAACCGATGTGCCGCTGCACATGCATGCCCCCGACAACCGGTACAGCTTCATGCGCAGTTGCAACATGCTCATTGCGGCATCAGGCACTGTCACACTGGAATCAGCGCTGCTGGGCACCCCCACGCTGGTGACATACAAAGTTTCGCCCCTGTCGTTTGCCGTGGGCAAGCGTCTGGTCAGGGTTCCTTATGTAAGTCTGCCCAATCTTGTAATGCAGCGGGAAGTCTTTCCTGAACTGCTGCAGGAAAACGCCGACGGCGCGGTACTGGCGCGCCACGCGCTGGCATGGCTGGAACACCCGGAACAGATGTCCGCCGTACGCGCGCAGCTTGCCACATTGCGCACCATGCTGGGAGCCCCCGGAGCCCCTGCCCGCGCTGCCGGTATTATTCTGAAAGCACTGGGCACCGCCGCCTGAAATTCTCGCCGCGTGGCATAACACCGCACGGCTGCGGCCAAAGCCCGTGCAGACGCGCCTGCGGTGTACCGCCTTTTCTGTCCTGCGGCACACAGCATGGCACCTTACTGTACGCGTCTGAACTGCCCTGCTTTCCGTTACAACAAAAACGCCCTGCGGTCATACGATCGCAGGGCGTTACGTCATTGCGCTTAAGCCAGAATCAATAACGCTGGTCGCTGTGCCAGCGCCATGCGGTTTCAATGATCCGGTCTATATCCGTATAAACAGGAGTCCATCCCAGCGCGGTACGGGCACGTGCAGCATCGGCCACCAGCATGGGAGGATCGCCAGCCCTGCGTCCTTCCACGGTAAAGGGAATATCAACACCTGTCACACGGCAGGCGGCGTCCAGAATTTCGCGCACGGAAAAACCGTTGCCGTTACCCAGATTGAACACTGCGGCACCGGCATGAAGGGTCATATACTCCAGCGCCGCCAGATGCGCGCTGCACAGGTCCGTCACATGGATGTAGTCGCGTACGCACGTCCCGTCCGGCGTCGTATAATCATCGCCGAATATCTTCAGGCCGTCGTTTCTGCCCAATGCCGCCAGCAGTACGTTGGGCAGCAGATGGGTTTCGGGCGAATGCGCCTCACCTATGCCGCCGTCCTCGTCAGCTCCCGCCGCATTGAAGTACCGCAGAGAAACAGAACGCAGGCCATACGCGGCCGCATGGTCGGCAAGCATGGTTTCCACCATGAGCTTGGACCGCCCGTAGGGGTTTACCGGCAAGCATGGATGATCTTCTGCAATGACAGATGCCTGCGGATCGCCGTACACGGCCGCCGTGCTGGAAAACACCAGCCGCCCAACGCCGCTTTCGCGCATGGCTTCCAGCAGATTGCAGGTGCCCGTCACATTATTGGTATAATACAGGGCGGGATGAACAACCGATTCACCCACCAGACTTTTGGCAGAAAAATGCATAACCGCATCAAAGCAGTATTCACCGAACACGCGCCGCAGGGCCTGCATATCCAAAAGGTCGCCGCGCACAAATTCCGCCTGCCCGATGGATTCAAGATGTCCTGTGGAAAGATTGTCAAAAACAACAGGCAGGTGTCCGGCACGCATAAGCGCCCTGACCATATGTGAACCGATATACCCGGCCCCGCCGCATACAAGCACCTTCTGAGGCTGCATAGCTTCGTGTCTCCCTGTCATTAGTATCTGTCAGTAAAATCGCCGCGTGATGTAATGCCCCTGCAGACAGTACGTATCCCCGCTTCCGCCATCGCCTGCCGATATCAGACGCAAACTGCATGCATTGCTTCGGCGGCTTCTATTCCGTATGCTTGCATTTCTGCATATTCGGAATCCGGAAGATGAAAACTAACCCGTTAAGCAAGGTCTTTCAACCACACAGCCATCCGGTACCATGAGAAAAAAGAATCTGATGCATTTTTGTCTGTGGCTGCTGGCAGCCGTCATGGCGGTGTATCCGCCTGTATGCCGCGCGGCCGGTGCCGACCTGAAGGCAATGGCCGATGCCGTCATAGATACCGGCGTGAAATACGATAATATCCCCGCCCTGATGAATCCGGAATATGTGACCGTTCCCAATGCGTCACTCAGTCTGGAACGCGGAGAACCTGTATTCGTCATACACCTGCCGCAGGGCGTACGCATCTACCCGCAATACATCATGGTCTGGCACGAAGCCGTCAACGAGACCACACCCGACGGTGCACCCGTGCTCATCACATACAGCCCTCTTACCGGAGCGGTGGCGGGCTACAGCGCACGTGCAGGCCGCTTTGATACATCTTTCGGCGTTACCGGCAAGCTGCTGAACGCCAACACGGTGCTTTATGACAGAGCCACCGGCAGCCTGTGGCCGCAGATAACAGGCACCGCCATCGAAGGTCCGCTGGAAGGCACCACGCTGGAGCGCCTGCCCGTGTTGTGGACAACGTGGGAAAAAGCGGCCGGACGCTGGCCCGGGGCACTGGTTCTTTCGCGGGCAACAGGCTACAGACGCTCGTACGGCAAAGACCCCTACGGTTCGTATCGCTCCGGCAACAGCTATTACCAGAACAATACGGTAACCTTTCCTGTCATGCATGCCGATGCCCGGTTCAATGCCAAAGAACCCATGCTGGGGCTGACCCGCGACAACCTGCAGACAGCGGTGCACAAATCGCAGGTAAAGGCGCAGGGAGTCATCAACTTCACCATGGGAACCGAACCGCTGGCGGCGGTATACGACAGGCAGCTGGACGCGGTACGGATTTTTTCCCGCGTGGTGAACGGCAAGACGGTCTCGTTGTTGATGCGCGACCGCACCATGGCAGATTCTGAAACCAATTCCGAATGGACACCGGAAGGAACCTGCGAGTTCGGCGTACTGCGGGGCTATCAGCTTACACGGGTGCCTGCAGCGGAAGTAATGTGGTTCGCCTGGGCGGCATATTATCCGGAAACAACGGTCATTCCGCCGGCCGAAAACAGCTGGTAGCTGCGGTACCGCCCTACTGCTGCAGCGGCCGTGAAATACGTGCGTCAGCGGTCCGGTACCGAGTGAAGCCTGCTGACCAGCAGGCGGTGTGCGCACCGCAGAAACAGCCTGACTGCGGCCCTGTCCGGCCCGTCAGGGGAGCGGTACAAAAAGCGGTGCAGTACGGCAGCCTGGCCCAGAGTCCGGAATAGGTTTCTTTTCAGCAACTGCATATAAAACGTGCCGGCACCATGTTCCTCATGCAACACGCTGCCTGCGGCACGCACCGGCAGTGCCTGCATGACCGCCTGCGCCGCAAGACTGCCCGACAGCATGGCGTAGTAAATCCCCTCTCCGAAAACGGCATCGGCAAAGCCTGCGGCATCACCCGCCAGCAGAACCCTGCCTGAAAAAGGGCGCCGCAGATGCCCGCCGAACGGCAGCGTATATCCGCGCGGCTGCGGTATATGCCCCGCCTGCACGCCGCAGCCGCACAGCCATGTGCGCAAAACACGTGCCGGATGTTCACCACGGCACAGCAGCCCGCCCACTCCGGCTACAATATTTCGCCTGTTGGGAAACAACCAGCCGTAGCCTCTTTGCAGCAGCCCCAGATGCACGGAGGGAAGCTGCACTCCTTGCGGCATATGCCGGCGGGGCACGGCGACCTCCACAGCCACAGCCTGACGGACAGAATGCCGCAACCCGCCGCAGACAGCTTTGCGCACGGTACTGTGCACGCCGTCGGCAGCTATGATAAATTCGGCGCAAACACTGCTGCCGTCGTGGCAATGCACTTTTCCCGTGCGGCAGTCCGCATGCACGACTTTTGTACCCTCGCGCACAACAGCCCCCGCAGCGGCAGCACTCTTCAGCAGACGGGAGTCAAAACGGTCGCGGCGCACAAAATAAAACGGACTTCCGTTGCTTCCTGCAACAATCCTTCTGCCGCCCGCATAAATATGGTAGGAGTTTTCACAACCTTCAAGCGCGCCCGCGCGTGCAAGACATGATGCGTCCATGCCGAAACAGTCGCGCAGAAAAGCCGTGCTTTTGCCGGTCAGCAGCCCGCCGCACAGTTTGAAGCGCGGAAATTTTCCGGCATCGATAACCATGACGGTGTAACCGTTACGGGCCAGAGTAAAAGCCGCAGAGGCCCCGCACGGCCCGCCGCCCACTACGACGGCATCGTACCTGAAAAGACCATTGCCAGACACACAAGGCTCCCGTAACATCCATGCGCCGGAGCATAAAGCACGAGCAGTTTCAAGAGGATAGGAAAGACTATGTTATCACGGCACGCTTTGCAAGCGATCGCGTTCGATTTTGACGGAACGCTTGCAGACTCAAGAATAGACTTCACCGAGATGAGGGCCGCACTGCACGCAACGGTCAGCCGCTTCATGCAGCCGCCTTCTGACAGCGGTATGTATATACTGGAATGGCTGGAAGCTGCAGAAAACGAACTGGCAGAAACATCAGCACCACAGGCGGCCCTGCTCAAGCAGGCCACGCTGAAAACCATAGAAGAAATAGAAGTGGCTGCCGCACGCAGAGGGCAGATGTTTTCCGGAGCTGTGCATATGCTGCAACAGCTGAAATCCGCAGGCATTTCCACATATATCGTCACCAGAAACTGCCGCGCCGGAGTGCTGGCCATGCTGCCGGAAGCATACTCGCTGTGCACGGGTGTTTTCACCCGTGACGACGTGACCGCAGTCAAACCGGACCCCCGCCATCTGACGCAGGCTCTTGCGGTCTGCGGCTGTCCGGCGCAGAATGCTCTTATGGTGGGTGATCACCCCATGGATATTCTGATGGGAAAACAGGCCGGAGCCGTCACAGCCGGAGTGACCACCGGCGAAGGAAATCATGAAACCCTGCAGCAGGCCGGTGCGGACTACATAGCGGACAGTCTGCAAGAACTTATGCAAAGCATCGGGCCTGCCCTTGCCGCGGCAAAACAGCAGCCCCGGAAAGACCGCCCCTGAGTGCTACGCGGAATATACCGTCACCGCCGCACCGCCGCAAAAAAGGCGATGGCGTTCCAACTCCCTCAGGCCCTGCCGGTGGGCCAGCCCCTGCATGCCTCCGGCCTGCATGAAACTGCGGAAGAAACGGTAATGCATGCGCCCTGCCATACGTTCCGGCAGATGCATAAGCAGCGCACCGGGAACTTCCAGCACACGCTCCGGCATAGTATATTCGGCAACAATCAGCTGCCGCGCAACCCGCACACTTTCGGCCAGCACCGCCGCAGCCTCTGCCGGCGGCTTTTCGTGCAGGGCAAAGGCAATGACTGCTGCGTCAAACGTATTGTCAGCAAACGGCTGAAGGATACCGTCGGCCCGCAGCAGCGTTACCGCGGCTCCGCGGTCTTCACCTTTGCCCGCAGCTCCGCGGCAGGGGCCGTTCCTGATACCGGCTTTGCATAACGCCCTCATGCCCTGTTCCAGCATGGCGCCGGAAATATCAACACCGGTGTAGTCATGCACACCATGCGGCAGAAAAACGGCCTGCCGCGCCGTGCCGCAGCACACATCCAGCACACGGCGGCATGACAGCCGCTCCAGCACACAGGCTATCCGGCGGCGCACCGGATCAAGCACAGGGTTCAGCACCCTGTCATAATGCCGCGCCATACGGGCATAAGGATCGTCTGCGCCGCCCATAGCCGTCAGCACGCGCAACCGGTTCTGCTGCGTACAAACTGCTCCAGCCGGTTCATGGCCTCATGAATCTTTTCCAGAGAGCTGGCATAGGAAAAACGCAGGTACCCCTCGGCCCCTTCGCCGAAGTCAATGCCCGGCGTCACACCCACGTGTGCCTGCTCCAGTATTTCAAATGCCAGAGCATAGGAATCCGCTGAAAGAAAACGGGCATTGGCAAGCACATAGAATGCTCCTGTGGGCTCCACGGTGATGCCGAACCCCATCTCGCGCAGACGGCGGATCATAAATTTGCGGCGCTCGTCGTAAATAATGCGCATACGGGCCACATCGGCATCACATTGTGTCAAAGCCGCAATACCCGCATGCTGCGAGACGGAGTTGGGAGAGATGAAAAAATTCTGGCACAGCTTGCGCAGCACCGGAACCCATGCATCCGGAGCAATAACATACCCCAGACGGAGTCCGGTCATGGCATACAGCTTTGAAAAACCGTTGAACACGAAAGCGTTATCTGTGAATTCAAGAATCGTGTGCTCTTTTTCACCATATTCCAGCCCGTGATAAATCTCATCACTGATGACGGGAATTCCCAGAGAGGCAATGCGGCGCATCCTGTCTGCCGGCAACTGGTTACCTGTCGGATTGGAAGGGGAATTGATGAAAATGGCTCTGGTACGCCCGGTCAGTTTGGCCTTGATGGCATCCACACGGTACTGAAAGCCGTCTTCCTCATAAACGCGGACTTTTACCGGTACCCCGCCTGCAAAACTGATAAAGCTGGGGTAGCAGGCGTAATGAGGGTCGGAAATGATGACCTCGTCGCCCTGCTGCAATAAGGCACCGAACAGCATAAACATGGCAGGAGATGTGCCGCTGGTCACGGCAATGCGTTCTGGAGAAACATCAACACCATACCGGCGGCGATAGTCCTTTGCGATGGCCTGTCGCAACTCAAGCATGCCCATGCTGCCCGTGTAGTGGGTGTGTCCGCTCTCCACAGCCTGCACCAGCGCCTGCCTGACCGGTTCCGGCACATCAAAATCCGGCTCGCCCAGAGCAAGATGGATAACATCGGCGCCCTGCCTTTCCAGCTCCTGAGCCCGCTCAAGCACATCCATTGCATAAAAAGGCTTTATACCCGCCGTTCTGCCGGTTTCCTTCATGCACTTTCTCCGTTCTGCGTCATGGCGGACATTCCGCGCATGTGCTTCGTTTTTCCATTATACGGCAACAGCCGCAAGCACTCCGGCCCTGATGTCGTCAAGCACCCCCGTCCCGTCTTCCGGCAGCTGGCGGACCAGAGCAGCCATCACTCCCTGCTCTTTCACCAGATGCAGCGCAGCCCTGTTGCGAAAACCGTAAACCCAGCTGCACAGCAGCAGAATGAAGTCGTTCAGGTAGCGCATATCTTCATAGCCCACCTGTTCTCCGGCCTGCACGGCAGCAGCCACAGACCGGCTCCAGCAGGCCGGACAATCCTGCAGGTCAAGGGTGACCACGTCATTACGCGGCCCGTCCGGACGAAGATAACAGGCGATCACACCCATGATATCTATTTTGTCGGCATCTCTGACCACATCTGTCACACTGCGCAGTTCCTCAGGTATGCCCCGGGGCAGAGATCTTCTGTTGTGCAGAACCACGGCTCCCAGCGCCAGCCGCCGTACACCAGTCTTTTCCGCCCCCAGAACGCCGAGAGAACGCAAGGTACGGCACCCCAGCAGGCCGTGGTTTGCCGAAGTTCTGTCATTGAACGTTCCCCAGCGCATATACTGCGGAAACCTTCCGGTATCGTGGTACAAAGCCGCCAGAAGAGCAGCGCGCTGCAGCTCTTCCCGCCGGTAAAAAGGACTGTCTTTTTCAGCTGCCGCGACGCGTACCATGGCTGCTGCATTTTCCAGCACCCGCCATGTATGACCTGTTTTCAGGCGCAAAGGCTCGTCGTCACCGCTGCATGCCTGAAGATGCCAGTCGGCATATTGTGCAAACCAGCGGCGGTGCGCGTCGATGTCGTTTCCGGCAGCGGCCTGCACGGCACCCGCATGTGCAAAGACAGGACACCCGGCCATGTTCAGTCCCTTCCGCGATAAAAAAGGCCGTCCGGGCGTCTGCGTGTACCGGAACCGTCTTTCTGTGCTTTTTCCCGTTCTTTACGGGCCTGCTCGTTCCACTCGTCCCACTTTTTTTCCCGCAGGATTCCGCCGGGACCAAACAGAAAACGCAGGTAGCCGATGATCAGCAGAAAAAAGACCGCGATCATGGCATATTGTCCCCATTTGGTATTCAAAAAAACAGCCAGCTGCATCTTCCAGCCGTCCGGTGCCTGCTGCGCCGCCTCCTGCGCGGCAAAACTGCCGGCCGCAGAAAGACATACAGCAGCCAGAGAAACCGGTAAAACCTGCATCAGCCGCATAATGTTATTCATACTGCACCCCTTGCGCCATAGTGTTGCAGCCGCTTACGGCCGGTTGCGCGGTAGGCGTTCCGCCTTGGGCATGGATGTATGACGCCGCGCCGTCCGATGCAACCCGCCCACAAAGGGCCGCCGCGCCGCCAGAACGGCTTTGGCGGGCCACAATTGCGACAACCCTCTGTTTCCATTTACATTTTAGGCAATTGAGTGCAAGTTTTTTTTCTGTTATCTTCATTGTTTAATCATCCGAAACACCCAACCCATCAGCAGCATGCCACAATTTGTCCATCTTCATTGTCATACGGAATACAGCCTGCTCGACGGCGCCATCCGCCTGAAAGATCTTTGCGAAAAAGCCAAAGAATTCGACATGCCTGCCGTGGCCATTACCGACCACGGCAACATGTACGGAGCCGTCTATTTTTATCAGATGGCCCAGAAAATGGGCCTGAAGCCCATCATCGGCTGCGAGGTATATGTCGCCCACGGCGACCATACCGACAAAACAGGCGATATGGCCAAAAAACGCTACCACCTTGTCCTTCTGGCACAGAACAGAACAGGGTATCATAATCTGGCAAAACTGGTCACGCGCGGCTTTACAGAAGGCTTTCACTACAAGCCCCGTGTCAGCAAAGACCTGCTGAGGCAGTACAGTGAAGGCATCATAGCTCTTTCCGCCTGCCTTGCAGGCGAAATTCCGCGGGCGCTGCTGAACGAAGGCATGGACCGCGCCATTGAACTGGCCCGCGAATATGCCGAAATATACCCCGACAGGTTTTATCTGGAGGTTCAGTCAAACGGCCTGAAGGAACAGGACGAGCTGAATGACAAGCTGATAGAGCTTGCCGGTATAACCGGTCTGCCGCTGGTGGCAACCAACGACTGCCATTATCTGGAAAAAACCGACGTTGAAGCGCACGATACCCTGCTGTGCATCCAGACCGGCGCCAAAGTCACCGACGAGCGCCGCATGCGCTTTGAGACTACGGAACTGTATTACAAGTCGCCGGACGAAATGGCAGCCGCCTTTGCCCATGTTCCGGAAGCCATAGAAAACACCGTCAAAATTGCCGGACAGATTGATGTCACGCTGGACCTCGGGAACTATTATTTCCCCAACTACGAACTGCCGGAAGGCATGACGCTTGAAGACGAATTCCGCAAGCTTTCGCACGAGGGGCTGCAGAAACGTCTGGAGATTCTGCCCTACCGCGACCAGATAGACGAACCCGCCTACTGGCAACGTCTGGAAAAAGAGCTTGATGTCATTTGCAGCATGGGTTTTCCCGGTTATTTCCTCATCGTGCAGGACTTCATCAACTGGGCAAAAGACAACAAAATCCCTGTGGGTCCGGGCCGTGGCTCCGCTGCCGGATCCATCGTGGCATGGGCGCTCAAGATAACAAACCTTGACCCCATTCCCTACAACCTGCTGTTTGAACGCTTTCTGAACAACGAGCGTGTGTCCATGCCTGATATCGACGTGGACTTCTGCGAACGCAGGCGCGGCGAGGTCATACAGTATGTAGGCAGAAAGTACGGCGAAGATTCAGTTGCCCAGATAACCACCTTTGGAAAAATGAAGGCAAAGGCGGTAGTGCGCGACGTTGCGCGGGCACTGGGGCTGTCTTTTCAGGACGGGGACAGAATAGCCAAGCTGATTCCCGAAGACCTGAAAATGACGATTAAAAAAGCTCTGGACATGGAGCCGGACCTTAAAACGCTTTACACCAACGACCCGCAGATACGCAAACTGCTCGATATTTCCATGCGGCTTGAAGGACTTTCGCGTCATGCGTCCACCCATGCCGCCGGCGTGGTCATTTCAGACAAGCCCATGTTCGAGTATCTGCCGCTGTATCGAGATAAAAAAGGCGGTATTGTCACCCAGTTCGATATGAAAATTGTCGAAAAGGTCGGTCTGGTCAAATTCGACTTTCTGGGTCTGCGCACCATGACGCTGGTACAGGATGCGCTGGACCTCATTGCCATGCAGGGCCTTACTCCGCCCGACCTCGACACCATGTCTCTGGAAGACAAGGAAACATACGAACTTTACTCCCGCGGTGAAACCGACGGCGTCTTTCAGGTGGAAAGTTCCGGCATGCGCCAGTACCTGCGCATGCTGCGCCCCTCCTGCTTTGACGACGTCATCGCCATGCTGGCCCTGTACCGTCCCGGTCCGCTGGGGTCCGGCATGGTGGATGAATTCATCAAGCGTAAACACGGAGAAGTGGCGGTCACCTATCCGCTGGAAAGCCTGAAAGACTGCCTGCGCGACACATACGGTGTCATTGTCTATCAGGAACAGGTCATGCAGATTGCCCAGATTGTGGCAAACTACACGCTGGGCGGCGCTGACCTGCTGCGCCGCGCCATGGGCAAAAAGAATGCCGAGGCCATGGCCGAAGAGCGCATCAAGTTTACGAAAGGCGCTAAAGAAAACAACGTTCCCGAGGCAAAAGCGACCGAGATATTTGACTTGATGGAAAAGTTTGCGGAGTACGGCTTCAACAAGTCGCACTCAGCGGCATATGCGCTCATATCCTATTACACCGCCTATCTGAAGGTGCACTACCCTGTGGAATTCATGGCCGCGCTGATGACGTCGGAAATGAACAATCAGGAAAAGGTGCTCAAATATGTGGCCTGCTGCAAGGATATGGGGGTTGAGGTTCTGGCTCCTAACGTGCAGATTTCGCGCCGCGAATTCAGCGTGCTGGACGGCAAGGTGACATACGGACTGGGCGGCATCAAAAACGTGGGAGACGAAGCTATCCGCGAGATAGTGAAAGCCCGCGAAGAAGACGGTCCTTTTCAGTCCATGCTGGACCTGTGCATGCGTGTGAATCTGCGCAAAGTCACCAAACGGGTGCTTGAAAACCTGATTAAAAGCGGTGCCTGCGACTGCCTGGGGTGCACCCGTCAGGGCATGGTGGCCGGACTTGATACCGTGGTGGCCCGCGCACAGAAAAAAGCCAAAGAAAAAGCCTCCAACCAGATTTCCATGTTTTCTGTCATGGAGCAGGAACCGCAGACCTGCCCCGGACTGGGTTTTGACTGCCCGGAACAAAGCATGGAGGAATGGGACGACGAAGAAAAACTGCGGAAGGAAAAGGAAGCTCTGGGCTTTTATCTCAGCAGCCACCCCTTACAGCCCTACCGGAAAGAAATTTTCCGGCTCAGGCTTACCCCGCTTGAAGACTGCCGCGAGATGGGACCTGAACAGAGTTTCAAATCAGCGGTGCTGGTCACTTCCATCAAGGAAATTCTGACCAAGAAAGGTCACCGGATGGCTTTTTGTCAGGTGGAAGACCTTACCGCCTCCGGTGAATGCATCTTTTTTCCCGAAGCTTATGCAGAATGCCGTGAGATGCTCCAATCTGACCAGCCGCTGCTGCTTGAAGCGAAAATCAGTGATAAAAAAGATGACGAGCAGCCCGCAAAACAAGATGATGAAGAAGAAATTCTTAAAGAGATAAAAGTGATAGGCGAAGCGGTCATTCCGCTGGCAAAAGCCTGCCACGAAAGTGAAGAGCCTGTGACCATAGAGCTGGGGCTTCATCAGCTGCACTCGTCTGATCTGGACAGCCTGAAAGCACTGCTGCGCAAAAACAAAGGGACCATTCCCGTCAACGTGCAGCTGGTCATAGAAGACAGCTGGTGCCTGCTGCAGCTGGGGCCGGAATACTCCATCCAGCCCGGCCCCGTGTTTGATAACGACTTCAATCAGTGGAAAATGAAAGGAAAAACTACTCATGCCTAAGGGAATATGGCGCCTTACCGTGCGTTCCGACTTTGCGGCGGCCCATTCGCTGCGCAACTATTGCGGCAAGTGCGAAGCACTGCACGGCCATAACTTCGGCGTTGAAGCCACAGTGGAAGGGGGAATCCTCACGCCTGACACAGAGCTGCTGGTGGATTTTAAAGTACTGAAAAACGCACTGAAACAGGTACTTGACGGTCTTGACCACTGCGTGCTTAACGAAACGCCCCCCTTTGACACCTGCAATCCTTCGTCGGAAAATCTGGCAAGGCACATTTACCGGCATATGGCCCCCCTCGTACAACCGCACGGGGTACGCATGCACAGTGTGACCGTGTCGGAAAAGCAGGCGCAATCGGCTACCTATATGGAAGTGGACGAATAATGGCAGACCTGTCTTTCCGCAGTGTTTTCGAGATAGCCCTGCCGCTGTTTCTGATTATGGACCCGCTGGGCAACGCCGCAGTGTGCATCGGCATGCTGAAAGGTACAACACCCCGCGCCATGCGGGCTATCCTGCTGCGCGAGCTGTGCATCGCTCTCGGAATCATTTTCCTGTTCTATTACGTGGGCGACGCCATGCTCGCCATGCTGGATATCCATCCGTCCACCCTGCGGCTGGCGGGCGGCATCATCCTCTTCATGATATCCATCAAGATGATTTTTCCGCGGGATGAAGGGTATACCGAAAAAACGCAGGATCCCTTCATCGTTCCCATTGCGGTACCGCTTATTGCCGGACCATCGCTGCTGGCGGCTGTCATGCTGTATGCTCACCGTGCCGAAGCGCCGTTTCCCGGTTCTCCGGCAGTGCTGCTGGGCATTCTCAGCGCATGGCTGGGTACCGCGGTTATCATGCTGTTCACCCCCGAAATGACCCGTGTGCTGGGAAAGCGCGGCATGCGCGCAGCCGAGCGGCTTATGGGGCTTATACTGGTGCTTCTGGCGGTGCAGATGCTGGAAAACGGCCTAATGCTCTTTGTCCAGAGCCTGCAGAGTGCGCTCTGACATCAGTCCTGCAGCCCCGCTCCGGCGGGGCTTTTTTTTTGCACAGTACCGGAGCAGATATCTTCCGCTGCGGCCCATGTGTCCCCCCCCCTGTAACGCAAGTGTCTGCCCCCCCTGCAATCCGGTACTCTCCGGAACCGGAGGATCAGCCCGCAGGATACGCGGAGCACCCGTGACCATTCCGCGACCGGCGGCAATGCATTCTGTTTTTACAGATATGCCTTTACAAGACGCGACCTGTGGCTAGAGTAACAGTCTGGCCCAACAGCAAGCAGATACGGAGAACGCCATGAATGAGACAGTCCTTACCCCTTTCCTGTTCCGGCATGCCAGCAAGGATTTCGATCCCGACAGAAAAATTCCCGAAGACCAGTTTCTGACCATTCTGGAAGCAGGCAGACTCGCGCCCAGTTCCTTCGGCTTTGAACCGTGGAAGTTTCTGATAGTGCAGAACCCCGCCCTGCGCGCCGAGCTGCACCGGCACACATGGGGCGGCAAAAAGCAGATTCCCAACTGCAGCCATCTGGTTGTCTATCTGGCCCACAAACGCCCGCGTCTGCTGCCGGAAAGCGATTATATACAGTCTTCCATGCGTGAGGTGCTGCAACTGCCCGACGACATCATAGCCCTGAAAACGGACTATTACGGCAACTTCCTGCGCAGCGATTTCGGCATGATAGATAACGAGATGCGGCTTTTTGAATGGTCGTGCAGGCAGGCGTACATAGCGCTGGCCAACATGATGACAGCGGCAGCCATGATGGAAATCGACAGCTGCGCACTGGAAGGCTTTGTTGAAGCGGACCTGAACACCGCCGTGAAGCAGCACCTTCAGGTGGATACGGATCAGTTCGGTGTTGCCTGCATGTGTGCCTTTGGCTACAGAGTGCGCCCCCCGCGGCCCAAAGCCCGCCACAGCATGGAAAACGTGGTACGCTGGTACGATTAATCTGCCGCAAAGACAGCGGACAATGACGGGGCAGGGAACCTCTGCCGCTCCGGTACCGCATGCGGCTGTCCTGCACCGTAATCCGCATGCCCGCAAAGACGCACACCATATAACGCAAAAGTCCCGCCGTCATCCGGCGGGACTTTTTTTACGTAGCTGGCAAACAGCTCACTCCTGAAGCCCGAGCATTTCCAGCAGGGTCCGGCGGATGGCCGCGCGGTCTATGCCGGTGAGCTTACGAAGCTGTTTCTGAGTACCGTGCGTCACAAAATCATCCGGCAACCCCAACCGGCGCACGTGCACGCCGGCAAGACAGTCGTGATCGGCCAGCAGCTCCAGCACACCGGAGGAAAAACCGCCGGTTGTTGTATTCTCTTCAAGCAGCAGCAGGCTGTCATGGCTGCGGGCCAGTGCCACAAGCTGCTCCGCGTCAAGAGGCTTCACAAAACGCGCGTTGAAAACAGAAACAGCCTTGCCGGTGGAGCGCTCTATTTCTTCGGCCACCGCCAGCGCGGGATGCACCCTGCTGCCCACTGCGATGACAGCTACATCCGCTCCCTTTTTGAGCAGCTCTCCCCTGCCGTGTTCCAGCACTCCGGGGTCGGCGGAAAGACAGGCTCCCACACCGATGCCGCGGGGATAGCGTATGGCCACAGGTCCTTCACCGGCCAGAGCCGTCTTCATGGCCTGCTGCAATTCGGCCTCGTCCTTGGGGGCAATGATGGTCAGATTGGGAATATGCCGCAAATAACTCAGGTCAAAAGCACCATGGTGTGTCGGACCGTCTTCACCTACCAGCCCGCCTCTGTCCAGACAGAACGTCACAGGCAGCTTCTGCAGACACACATCATGCACGATCTGGTCATACGACCGCTGGAGAAAAGTGGAATAAATGGCCACCACGGGCCGGAATCCCTGCGCGGCAAGACCGGCTGCAAACGTGACGGCATGCTGCTCGCAGATGCCCACATCCACAAACCTGTCAGGAAAACGTCGGCTGAATTCGCCCACTCCTGTGCCTTCGGGCATGGCGGCGGTAATGGCAATCACACGCTCGTCTTTTTCCGCCAGACTGCACAATGTGCTGCCGAACACTTCGGTATACGAAGGCAGTGAATCCGAATCCACAAATTTACACGCGGCACCGGTTTCCAGTTCAAACCGGCCCACCCCGTGAAAATAGGTGGGGTTGCTTTCAGCCGGTTCATAACCTTTGCCTTTTTTGGTCAGCACATGCAGCAGCACCGGCTCATCCAGAGCACGCGCCATCTGCATCACCTTGGCAAGATTGCGCACATCATGGCCGTCCACCGGTCCCACATAGTTGAACCGGAAGGCTTCAAACAACATACCGGGCGTAAAAAAGCTTTTCAGGCTGTGCTCGCTGCGCTTGGCATAGTTGAGCATTTCTTCACCTATACCCGGTACCGACTTAAGCCAGGTTTCCACATCGCGCTTCATGCGGCGCACCCAGCGCGAAGAAAGATTACGGCTGAGAAAAAGAGATAACGCGCCGACATTCTTTGATATGGACATTTCATTATCATTCAGGATGACCAGAAGCCGCCGCCCCTGATGCCCCGCCTGATTAAGTCCTTCAAAAGCCAGCCCCGCGGTCATGGAACCGTCACCGATGATGGCTATGACATCGTTGTCATCTCCGGCCAGATCGCGGGCCATGGCCATGCCCGCCGCAGCCGATATGGACGTGGAAGAATGCCCCACCCCGAAATGATCGTAGGGACTTTCCGCCATTTTGGGAAAACCGCTGATCCCCTGATACTGCCGCAGCGTGGAAAATTCATCGCGCCTGCCCGTCAGCAGCTTCCATGCATAGGCCTGATGCCCCACATCCCAGACAAATTTGTCCTTGTCGGGATTGAAAACCGACAGCAGCGCCAGCGTCAGCTCCACCACTCCGAGCGAAGGCGCCAGATGGCCGCCGTTCTGGGAAACCGTGCCGATGATGCGTTCGCGCAGTTCATCTGCCAGCTGCCGCAGTTGGTCGGCATCCAGTTTAGCCACATCCGTAGGGTGCTGAATCGAATCCAGCACATTATCTATTGTCATGCCTGTCTGGCTCATTCCCTTCTGTCCCGTTATCACTGCGGCAATGCCTGAAAACCGGCACACAACGTGACACGCAGTGTGCATTCATCCGTACCCCCGCAGACTCCGTACGGATAATGCGCGCCACGCATGCCGCAAAAACAGATGCCGCCGTACGCATTCAGCTACGACAGGGCACCGCTGTTAAAAAAATCACATGGCCCGATCGGCAATGTACTGTGCAAGTGCCCTGAGGAAAAGCGCATTTTCACCTTCATACCCCGACAGGCAGGCCACGGCGGCATCCACCTGCTGCTGAGCCAGCTCTCTGCTGCGCTCAAGCCCCAGCAGGCTCGGATATGTGTTCTTGCCCTGCCCGCTGTCACTGCCCACCGGCTTGCCCAGTGTCGCCTCGTCGCCGGTTTCATCCAGAATGTCATCAACAATCTGAAAAGCGGCTCCGATGGCTTCTCCATAGCGGGATATCCGTTCGGCATCTTCCTGCGGTGCGCCTGCAAGCAGGGCTCCGGCAAGACACGAACAGCGGATGAGCGCACCTGTTTTCATGGCGTGCATACCGCGAAGCATGTCCAAAGACACATCAGCGCGGCCGGTGTACTCCATATCCAGCATCTGACCTCCCACCATGCCTCCGGCGCCTGCCGCAGCAGCCACCACAGACAAGGCGGAAAGCACTCTGGAGGCTTCCACAGCAGCTCCCGCCGATGCCATCAGGCAAAACGCTTCGGTAAGCAGGCCGTCACCGGCCAGTATGGCTGTGGCCTCGCCGAATTTTTTATGATTCGATGGCATGCCGCGCCGCAGGTCGTCATCATCCATGGCGGGCAGGTCGTCGTGCACCAGAGAATATGTATGAATAAGCTCGATGGCCGCGGCAAAAGGCAGCACCGCATCGCGCGCCAGACCGAAAAGACCGGCCGTGGTAAGGCACAGCACGGGTCGCAGACGCTTACCGCCGGCAAGCAGGCTGTAATCCATGGCCTTCAGAAGATCACAGGGTATTCCCCGCCCTTTAAGGCACCCGCCAAGATACGCTTCCACTTCCAGCGCTTCCGCCGCAAGCCGCTGCTTCATGGCCTGCGGTGTCATTTCGTCCGCATGAGACATGTTCACGTCCCTGTGTAAAAGTTGCTGACCGTCGCCTGCCGCTGCAGAACGCAAAAAACCTGCCGGCGCACACAGATTCAGTCATCCGCCGCCGGAGAATCTTCCGGCATGTCAAAGTCCTTCAATACGCCGTCGCTGAATACTTTGATATCATTGCGCGCCGTTTGCAACCGTTTGCGGCACCCCGCAGCCAGTTCCAGACCTTCCTTGTACAGCGCCACGCCCTCTTCCAGAGGCAGTTCGCCGGTCTCCAGCCTGCGGACTATCTCCTGCAGGCGCGCCAGCTGCTCTTCAAAACCCGTCGTTCCGGTTCCGGTCATTATTATTCTCCGCTGCCGTGCAGGCTCACTTACTCGAACAAAGGCATGGGGTCTACAAAAACCCCCTGCAGGCTCAGGCCGAAATGCAGATGAGGCCCGGTGACCCTTCCGGTGCTGCCTACGGCACCTATCACCTGTCCCTTTTTCACACGTTCGCCTGCGCGAACGTCCAGTCTGGACATATGAAAATACATGCTGACCACTCCTTCGCCGTGGTCAATGTACACCGAATTGCCTGCAAAAAAATGATTCTCGGCCAACACAACCACCCCTTCGGCACAAGCCTGTATGGGGCTGCCCTGTGCACCGCGCAGATCAATGCCGGAATGCGGTTTGCGCGGCTGGTCATTAAAAAAACGCCGCAGGCCGAAAACGCTGGAAACACCCCCGGGCACAGGCCGGTGCAACGGCAAATCCCAGAACCGCATACCGGTACGCAATGCAAGAGCCTGCTTTACTCTTGCCCGCTCTTTTTCATGACGATCAAGGTCTGCCCTGGCAACGTCCACATAGCGTTTTTTTACCGTCAGACGCTGCACGGGGTATTCCTTATCCCGCACTTTCAATTCACGGCGGCTGCTGTGCGCGGCACCGGACACCACCGCGTCCACCCTCAGGGGCACCCTGCCCGGTTTTTGCGAAAGCCCCACACCAAGAAGAGCAGCGGCATAGCGGGCTTCACCGGCTCCGGTCTGCCGCACCTCCACAGGCAGATCAATGGCCTCGCCGTTCCACTGCACAGTCACTTTTTCCACAGGTTCATCGGCTATCAGGGTGACAACAAAAGGCTGACCGGGAAATACAACTTCCGGCGCTTCCAGACGCACAGCACCGCTTGCCGTCCGGGCACCGGACAGCAGAAAAAGCGCCAGCACGGAAAGAAAGACAATCCCGCCGGAAAAGAAAAATGCCTGCGGTCTGCCCTGCCGGGCACCACCACTGCGCGAAAACAAACGGTCATGACTCATCATCGGAACGGTCTCCTTTGATTTTTTTCCCACCTGCCGGCATACCGGCGGCCTCTGCCGCAGAAACAGCGTGCACAGCCGTCACCGCCACATCAGCCGCTCCGTCACGCACCAGCACCCGCAGGTTATCCCCCGCCTCAAGCCCTGCCACACTGCGGACAAAACCGCCGTCGGGACGCTGCAAGATGCTGTACCCCCGCTCCAGAGGGAGCAGCGGGTCCGCAGCTTTCAGCCGCAGCGTTTCCCGCTCCAGACGCACGGCGGCACGTTCCGCAAAAGATTCACCGGCACGCACAAGCCTTGCCGCAAGCTGACGCACGGCAAGCAGTCCGGTGTCCAGCGCCGCAGGGCCAAAGGCATGCCGCAGCGATGCAGTCTCTGCTGCCAGCCGGCGTTCCTTGCGTTCTGTCAGTGCCTGTGCGGCCGCCATCAGCCGCCGCACGGCTTCGGCAAAACGTTCATCCAGCCGTTCCAGCGACCGCTGCGGAGAAAGCCAGTGCAGCGCACGTTCGCACTCTTTCACGCTTTTCTCACGTTCCTGCATACCGAGTTCCCATGCGCGGTCAAGCAGCTGGGAAGCATCATCAAGCCGCTGTACCAGCTCCTGACGCTCCGGCCACAGCAGCTGGGCCGCATGAGACGGTGTCGCGGCCCTGACATCAGCCACCATGTCGGCTATGGCTGTGTCGACCTCATGCCCGATACCTGTCAGCACCGGTAAAGGACTTTCGAAAACAGCCTTTGCCACACGCTCGTCATTAAAAGCCCACAGGTCTTCCAGCGAACCGCCGCCGCGGATAAGCACCACAACCTGCGCCCAGTCATGCGCGGCGGCAAGCTCCAGAGCGGCGGCAATACGGGGCGGGGCATCATCCCCTTGCACCGGCACGGGGTAAATCCGTATGGAACAGCCGCTGCCCCTGTCGGCCGCAATACGCACAAAATCACGCACGGCAGCGCCTGTGGCCGCAGTAACAACAGCCACACGCAGGGGATGACGCGGCAACGGGCGTTTGCGGGCGGCATCAAACCAGCCCATACCGGCCAGCTTTTTCTTAAGCTCTTCAAACCGCAGGTGCAGTTCGCCCAGCCCCACATCCTGCGCAAGCTCGACCACAAGCTGATATGTGCCGCGCGGCCCGTATACCGTCACACGGCCCGCGCAGAGCATCTCCTGCCCGTTGCGCATGACAGCGGCCAGCCCGGGGCGCGGCCCGTCGTCAAAAACCTCGCCGGTAAGCGGGTCAAAGGTCTCTTCACCGCGCTGCGCATGACGAAACCACACACAGGCAAGCGATGCGTCTTCATCTTTGAGAGAAAAATACACATGACCGGATGCCGGACGCGACAGGTTGGAAACCTGCCCCCTGACCCATACAAAAGGATACGCCGCCTCCAGCGTATTTTTTATACCGCGGGTCACTTCGCCGACCGAAAAAATCTTTGTCATACCCTAATATCCGGTCATATCTAAAAACATGCGGGGCACCGTCCGCACGCGGTCGACCCCGTTGAGATGCGCCTTACAGCGCCATGCAAAACCGCCCGTATCCCGCAAGGGGGACACGGGCGGCAGACTGTCAGCGTATTACAGACCCCAGCCCTGCAGAACCTGCCTGCGCCATGCGGCAAAAGCCTGCGCAAACCCGTCCACGGGCAGTTCCGTTTTTTCACCGGTACGGCGGTCCTTGGCCTCCACAATGCCTCTGGCAAGGCCTTTTCCGCCAACAACCAGCTGCATGGGAACACCTATCAGGTCAGCATCCTTGAACTTGACCCCGGGACGCTCATTACGGTCGTCCATCAGCACATCGCATCCGGCTGCCTGCACTGCCCCGTACAGCTCGTCCACTCTGGCGTTCACATCATCGTTCTTGCCGTCCAGATTAAGCAGCAGCACCTCAAAGGGGGCAATGGGGGGCGGAAAAACAATGCCGTTCTCGTCACTGTTCTGTTCAATACAGGCGGCCACCACACGGGAAACGCCTATGCCGTAGCAACCCATCAGCATGACCTGTTCCTTGCCGTTCTCGTCAAGGAACTTGCAGCCCATGGCTTCGCTGTATTTTGTGCCCAGCTTGAAAACGTGGCCCACTTCAATACCGCGGGTAAGCTCCAGCGTGCCGGAACACCGCGGGCAGGGATCCTTTTCCGTAATCATGCGCAGGTCGGCATATCCCGAAAGGCGGGTGTCGCGTTTCAGGCTTACATGCCGCAGGTGCGTGTCTGCCTTGTTGGCACCGGTTATCCAGTCCGTGGCAAGCCGCAGCTCATTATCGGCAAACAGGCGTTTCACGCCCAGCCCCACAGGGCCGGCAAATCCCACCGGTGCGCCGGTCCATTCCCTGACCTGTTCAGGAGAGGCCAGTTCCAGAGTATCGGCACGCAGCAGGTTTTTCAGTTTGGCCTCGTTAAGCTCGCGGTCACCGCGCACCAAAGCGGCAACAGGCTCGCCGTCGGCCACATACAGCAGGGTTTTGATCAGCGCTGCGGCAGGCACATTCATGAACTCGCACACTTCTTCCACCGTGTGCCGGTCAGGAGTATGCACCTCTTCCACAGCGGCAACGGGGGCGTCGCATTCATCCAGCGTGCACACTACTTCCGCACGTTCGACGTTGGCGGAATAATCACAGTCGTGGCAGAATGCTATAGTGTCTTCGCCTGTTTCGGCCAGCACCATGAACTCATGCGAAAAACTGCCGCCTATGGAACCGGAATCCGCTTCCACTGCGCGGAATTTCAGCCCCATACGGCTGAAAATTTTCATATAGGCTTCGTACATGGCACGGTAGCTGATATCCAGCCCCTGTGCGTCCCGGTCAAAGGAGTACGCATCCTTCATCATAAATTCACGGCCGCGCATCAGCCCGAAACGCGGGCGGATCTCGTCGCGGAACTTGGTCTGGATCTGATACAGATTCAGAGGCAGCTGCCGGTACGAACGCACCTCACCCCGCACAAGGTCGGTAATGACCTCTTCGTGCGTGGGCCCAAGGCAGTAATCGCGGCCGTGCCGGTCTGAAATACGCAGCAGTTCTTTGCCGTAAAAATCCCAGCGGCCGCTCTCCTGCCACAGGTCGGCAGGCTGCACCATGGGCATAAGCAGTTCCTGTGCTCCGGCGCTGTTCATCTCCTGACGCACGATGGACGCCGCCTTTTCGATAGAGCGCAGCCCCAGCGGCAGATAAATATAAATCCCCGAAGTAAGCTTGCGGATCATTCCCGCACGGATCAGCAGCTTGTGGCTTACCACTTCCGCATCGGCAGGGGCTTCTTTAAGGGTGGGAATATAAAAATTGCTCCAGCGCATTGTTGTTTTTTACCGTCCTTGACGTTCAGCCAAAAATTTATCCAGTTCTTCATTAAAAGCAGCCAGCAGGTTGGAACCGCCTTTCACGGTCCGGATAACCTCGCCGTGGCGGAAAATGATACCCTTGTCACGGCCGCCGGCAATACCGATATCCGCTTCCCGTGCTTCACCCGGACCGTTGACCACACAGCCCATGACTGCCACTTTAAAACTCTGGGTTTCGTTCTGCAGCCTGCGTTCAATCTCTCCGGCCAGCGAAATGAGATCAATTTCGGTACGGCCGCAGGTAGGACAGGATATAATTTCCGGTCCGCGGAAACGCAGCCCCAGCGAACGCAGAATTTCCCATGCCACAGCCATTTCGGCCACGGGATCTTCCGTCAGCGAAACCCGCAAAGTATCACCTATGCCCTGCCACAGCAATATGCCTATGCCCACCGACGACTTGACAGAGCCGCGCAGCATGGTGCCCGCTTCTGTCACGCCGATATGCAAAGGATATTCACACTGCTGCCCGAGCAGCCGGTAGGCCGTTACAGTATCCGTTACGGAAGAGGATTTGAGCGAAATCTTGATGTTGTCAAAATTGCGGTCTTCCAGCATCCGCACATGGCGCAAAGCGCTTTCCACCATGGCCTCCGGCGTGGGACCGCAGTATTTTTCCACCAGATCGCGCTCCAGCGAACCGCCGTTCACTCCCACACGGATGACGGAACCGTGGGCCTTGGCAGCATCCACCACCTTGTCCACGTTTTTCTGACCGCCGATGTTGCCCGGATTGATGCGCAGGGCGTCCACGCCTGCCTCCAGAGCGGAAACCGCGAGACGATGGTCAAAGTGAATGTCCGCCACCAACGGCACCGTGACCTGATCTTTGATCGGCCTGATAGCCCATGCAGCATCATCATTAAGCACAGCCACGCGGACAATCTCGCAGCCGGCTTCGGCAAGGCTGTTGATCTGTTCCACGGTCTGCTCGACGTCACGCGTATCGGTGTTGGTCATGCTCTGGACAACTACGGGATTATCTCCGCCGATACGCACGTTTCCAATGGTTACTTCGCGCGATTTTCTGCGTGCAATGGTCATGTAAAGCATCCTTATTGGCTCGGTTACGGATGCAGGCTTCATACTGCATTTCCACAGGCAAGCCAAGCATCGGGGCGGACAGGACGCATTTTATCCGCAGGGATGCGTTGACAGAAAGCCTGTGCAGCCACATACTATGCAACTGAGTTGCATTCTCATAACCCTATCACCGGCAGGAGTCAGTATGAACCGCCTGTTTCAGTACGCCGCAACGGCGTTTATAACATTGTTCACGGGGCTTATGCCCCTTGGCGGCACCGCAGCCGCGGCCGACGTTTCCGTGGCTGTCAGCATCATTCCGCAAAAATATCTTATCGAAAAAATCGCAGGAGACACAGCCGATGTCTCGGTGATGGTGCTTCCGGGTGCCAGTCCGGCAACATATGAACCCCGCCCCGCTCAGCTCGCCGCCCTTGCCGGAGCCGATCTCTACTTTTCCATCGGGGTTCCTTTTGAATCGGCATGGCTTGAGCGCATTCTTTCGGCCAGCAAAGCCATGACACCGGTTGCCATGGATAACGGCATTACCAAACTGCCCATGGCGGAACACCATCACGAAGACGACCGTCATGCCCATGAGGCACACAGCCACGACGAAGACGGTCACCATGACCACGAGGAACACGGACACCACGAAACGGAACACAGCGACCATGCCGGAATTGCCCCGCATGAACACGGGCATGACGAGCACGGGCACGAACACGAAGGAGGCAGCGATCCCCATGTATGGCTTTCGCCTGCCAATATGAAAGTAATGGCACGCACCGCGACAGAAGCGCTCATCAGAACAGCGCCTCAGCATGCGCAGCTCTACCGTGCCAATCTGGCTGCTTTTGAGCAGGAAGCCGATGCACTCGACACGAAACTGCGCGCCATTTTCGCCTCCACTCCGTCAGACAGAAGAGCCTTCATGGTTTTCCACCCTTCGTGGGGATATTTTGCCGCCGATTACGGGCTGCACCAGATTCCCATCGAACTGCAGGGCAAGGAACCGAGCCCCCGCACCTTGCGTGAACTCATAGAGACAGCGCAGGAAAAAAATATCCGCGTCGTTTTCGCTGCACCGCAGTTTTCTCAGAAAAGTGCGGCTGTCATCGCCCGCAGCATAGGCGGTACCGTAGTCACGGCAGACCCGCTGGCTGCAGACTGGGCCGACAACCTCATCAGTGTGGCAGAAGCTTTTGCAGCCTCATTCGGTAACTGAAATGACGCAACCTGTCATAGATGTGAACGCTGTCAGCTTCAGCTACGACAGCCGCACAGCTTACGGTGACCGGGGGCTGGCACTGGACAACGTCTCGCTGCGTGTGGACGAGGGCGAGTATCTTGCGGTTCTCGGCCCCAACGGCGGCGGCAAGACCACACTGTTCAAGCTGTTGCTGGGGCTGCTGAAACCCACAGCAGGAACAGTGCGCCTGTTCGGCGAAGAGCCGCGGGAAGTACTGCACAAGGTCGGCTATGTACCGCAAAGTATCACGGCGAAGCCCTCTTTTCCTGCCAGTGCGCTTGATGTGGTACTGATGGGGCTTGCCAACCGTGACGGAAAAGGGCTGTTCGGCAGGTGGCGACATACCCCTGCCGAACGGCAGAAAGCCATGCAGTGCATGGAGACCGTCGGGCTGGAGCATCTTGCGGCCAGCCGCTTTTCAGACCTGTCAGGCGGACAGCGCCAGCGGGTGCTTGTGGCGCGGGCGCTGGTTTCCGACCCGCTCCTTCTGCTGCTGGATGAGCCCACTTCCAACATCGACCCGCAAGGCAAGTTCTGTTTCTACGAGTTTCTGGCAGAGCTGCGCGGCCCCATGACCATTGTTGTGGTCAGTCACGATCTGTCCATTGCCGGTTCCGCGTTCAGTGCCGTGGCACTTGTCAACAAAACGCTGAGATACAATGCGGGGCCCGCATTGACTGCCGAGATGCTGACCATGCTCTACGGCACTCACGATAAAACCTGCCCCATGGGCACATTCATCAACTCCGTTTCGACCATCTTTCCCACGCTGCCGGAGAAAAGACATGATTGAAGCCCTTTCATATGACTTTATGCAGCACGCTTTGCTGGCGGCACTGCTGGCCAGCATCGCCTGCGGCATCATAGGCACGCTGGTGGTGGTCAACCGGCTGGTTTTTCTGGCCGGCGGAGTTGCCCATGCGGCATACGGCGGTGTCGGACTGGCTTTTTATTTCGGGCTGCCCGTACTGCCGTGCACCCTCGGATTCTCTGTGGCCACCTCGCTGATCATGGCCGACATAGCCCGACGCGACAGACAACGGGCCGATGCCGCCATAGGAGTTCTATGGGCTGCCGGCATGGCTGCCGGCATTATCCTGCTGGACCTCACCCCCGGATATAACGTGGATCTCATGAGCTATCTTTTCGGCAGCATCATGGCGGTTCCCGCCGGAGACCTGTGGCTTATGGCGGGGCTGGATGCGGTCATCGTGAGCGCCGTAGCCTATTTTTACCAGCCGCTGCTGGTGGCATCGTTTGACGAAGAATACGCAGCCGCGCGGGGTGTTCCGGCCAGACTCCTGTACCTGCTGCTCATCGCCATGGCGGCAGTCACCGTGGTCATGCTCATCCGCATTGCGGGGCTTATTCTTGTCATCGCGCTGCTTACGCTGCCCACTTTCGCCGCGGCGCGCACCGCGCGCACCATGGGCGGCATGATGTTTGCCTCCACGCTGTGGAGCATGGTGTTCTGTCTGTGCGGTCTGTGGCTTTCGTACATGTTCAATCTGACATCCGGCGCGGCCATCATAGCCGCCGGAGTGGCGTGCGTCTGCGTCACAGCTGCGGCCTCGCGGCTGCGCAGAGCGCGCACCGCCGCACTGTAGGATGGCATAATGACAGACAACCATCATACCGCCGGCGCTGAACAGTGCCTTTTGACGGCAGGGCTGGAAGCCACCCCCAACCGTCTGGCCGCACTGCGCGCCCTGCACGGCATGGGATATGCCGCAAGCGCGCAGGAGGTGCTGGAAGCCCTGCCGGCAGGAACCATGGACAGAGTTACCCTGTACCGCACGCTGGATACACTGGCGGCACGGGGAGTTATCAGCAAAACAAGCGCCGCCGACAGGTCGTTCCGCTACTGCAGCACACCGGAAAACGGTATAACGCCCCACTGCCACTTCTATTGCCGCAAGTGCGGCAGAATGCATTGCCTTGCTCCCGCACCGCTGGAACAGTGGGCCATGCGCACAGCCGCAGAACATAATGTAGACGTGCAGCGCATCGAAATACGGTTGGACGGGCTGTGCGCCGCCTGCTCCAAAAGACAGGCTGACCATTCCTGACAAACAAAGGCCCCCTGCGGGCCTTTGTTTCTTTATGACCTCCGCATTTTCTGCACCGGCATATCCGGATGCTCTCTGCACTTAAGAAATACCGCCAGCTGCCGATATGCTTATCGGATGCTACTAATTCGCCGCAGGGAAGCGGCAGAAGTATACGGAGGACATGGATGTCAATCCTGAAAAATACATTGCTGGCATGCGCCATGGCGGGAGTGCTGACGACAGCGCCCGCAGCGCTGGCCGAAGACGTGCAGCACGGCACCGGCATGGAAGGCTTTAATACCGGCACGGCGTTGCGGGTGCAGAATCCGCAGGGCGACCACACTCTGGTACAGGGCGGCAGAACCACCCTGCGCACCGTGCACGGGCTGCCCCGCGGAGTTGTGGTGTCCGACGGCAACAACGGTCTTGTGCACATCACCGAAGACCGTGCCGTGCAGCCGCCTTCGCCTGAATACGACGACGCCCGTGAGCTCAAACTGAAAATACGAGAACTGGCGGATCAGCTGCTGGAAGGCAAGGCGGAAAAAGCGCTGAGAGGCGTTGCCGCACTGCCTGCTTCTTTTGTCAATCAGGACAATTTCGAGCAGAGCTCATCCTTTGGCAGATATATTGCCGAACAGCTGTTCTACGAATTCAACCAGCGGGGCTTTCCCGTACGGGAATACCGGCTTCAGCAAGGCATAGCCACACGCCGAGCCGAAGGGGAATTCATTCTCTCGCGCGGCAATCAGGTCATCGCGGCTTCTCCCGCCGCCAATATTTATCTGACAGGCACATACTACCGCGACAGATACAGTGTATTCGTCAACGCGCGGCTTATCAGAGCGTCCGACGGCCTTGTACTGCGCACGGGACAGCTGGTGTTTCCGGTAACCGGTGTCACCAGACGCATGCTGGCATCCACGGATGTAAAGCTGGAATCCACCTATGTCGGCATGCAGGATTTTGAAATAATGACCCGCGCCACTGATCTGACAAGTATCGACCTTGGCGACGACATTCATTAACGGAGCAGCCATGCGCAACAGCAAAGTCGCAATCATCATGGCCCTGTGCACGGGTGCCGTCCTGCTGACGGCAGGGTGCTCCACCATGCCGGAACAGGCCCCGCCCCCTCCTCCGCCCGCACAGGTGGTGGTGGAATATGATTCACAGGCACTGGGCAGCTACCGGCAGGCGCGCCTTTTTATGGAACAGGGGCGCTACGAACTGGCACGGGAACAGTACCTTGTGGCACTCTCTCTTGCCCGCAATGAAGACCTGCGTGAACGCCTGCAGCATGAACTGCAGGCAGCCGACCGCATGGTACGCAGCATGCGCTGAAATCAGCGCGGGAGATACGCACATGCATGTCAGAACATATTCATTTCATATAGCCGTCGGCCTGCTGATGCTGGCTCTGCTGCTTCCTCTTGCCGCAGCCGCCCAAAGTCTGCCCCAGACAGCTGACGCCGTGGCGCGCAGCATAGACAGCCAGCTGGCCGAACGTCTGGGCCTGTTTGAAACCCCCGTCAAAGGATACTCACTGATAGTGACCACCCCTGTGGATATAAACGATTTTGAAGCAGCCAACCCGCTGGCACGCCAGATGAGTGAAGAACTGGCGGCCTGGTTTGCTCAGGCCGGCTACAAGGTGCAGGAAATCCGCAAAAGCCGCGGCGTGATGTTTGCGCCGCGCAAAGGCGAAATAATGCTTACCCGCAAACAGCGGCTGCTTGCCAACGAAAACCTGCGCACCACCCTCATGCTGAGCGGAACCTACACGCGCACCCCGAAGCATGTCCGGTTCAACATACGACTGCTGCATGCCCCCAGCAACGAGGTGCTGGCCATGGTCAGCGGCACGCTGCCGCTTACCCGGGAGCTGCGTTCGCTGCTGGATTCGGGCCACATGTACCGCGCCACAGGATATTCACCCAGTGTAGGCACCTCGCTGCGCTGACAACCGGCCGTACAAAAACAGACCGCCCCGTGATGCCACGGGGCGGTTTTTTGCTGTACCGTTCTCAATACATCAGCGATGGCAACAGGGTGACAATCTGCGGAAAGCAAAGCAGCAGGGCAATGCCCGCAATCACCGCCACAAGAAAAGGCAGAACCCCCTTGAACACACTCTCCAGAGCTATACCGCCCGGAACAACCTGCTGGGCAATGCCGTACACAACATAAACATTTATACCCACCGGCGGAGTGATGACCCCCATTTCAGTTACCAGCACAATGATGATGCCGAACCAGACAGGGTCGTACCCCAGATTGAGCACCAGCGGATAGAACACCGGTATGGTCAGCATGACCAGCGCCAGTGAATCCATAAAGCAGCCGCCCACAAAGTACACGGCCACCACAAGTCCCATAACGGCAAAAGCCGGCAGATCAAAACCACCCACCCAGCCGGCAATGTCAAAAGGAATACGGGTCACGGCAAGAAATTTGCCGAACACGGTGGCACCGGCTATCAGCAGCATGACCATGCATGATGTGCGCAGGGTCTCATCCACGGCTTTGACAAAACCCCGCCATCCCAGATGCCCTCTGGATACGGCAAGCACAAACACCCCGAGCACGCCGATGGAAGCAGCCTCCGTGGGGGTGAACCAGCCGTAGAACATGCCGCCGATGACAAGCGCAAAAACAAGCAGAGTGTCCACCAGCCCCATAAGTGAACGCAGACGGCAACGCCATGACGAACGCCGGCCTGCCGGTCCGTGCTGCGGGTACAGCAGGCACTGCACCGCAACCGCCGCGATAAAAAGCAAGGTAAGCAGCAAGGCGGGCAGAATACCGGCCACGAACAGAGCGCCTATGGACTGCTCTGTGAGCACTCCGTAAACCAGCAGAACAACACTGGGCGGCATGATCATGCCCAGCCCGCCGCCGGAAGCCACAGCGCCGGCGGCCAGTTCGTCCGAATATCCGAAGCGCTTCATCTCGGGCAGGCCCACTGTGGCCATGGTGGCCGCCGTGGCCGGGCTGGATCCGCAGACAGCGCCGAATGCCGTACAGGCGGAAACCGTGGCCATGGCCAACCCGCCGCGCACATGGCCCAAAAAACAATACGCGGTGTCATAAAGCCGCCGGCTTATACCCGCGTTGAAAGCAATCTGCCCCATGAGAATGAACAAAGGGATGGTGCTCAGCTCGTGCGAGGCAAACGTGGAATATACCGACCGCCCCAGCATGTTCAGCCCGCCGGTGACGCTGGTAAGCATACTGAACCCGGCAACCCCCACCAGCAGCATGGCATAAGCCACCGGCATGCGCAGCATGAAAAGCACCATCATGGCAGCAATGCCGCAAATACCCGCAATCGTGGGATCCATCATGCTTCTCCCCGTACGGCCCGCAGCACGTCGCACACCAGATGCAGCGCGAACACAACAACGCCCAGCCCCACCAGAGCGACTACCAGATACTCCGGCAGTTCCAGATTCATGGACAGTACGCCGGAACGGCGCATGGAAACGGCATAATCGAAAAGACGCCATGCCAGAACACTGAACAGCGCCAGACAGACTGCATCGACCAGCAGCCTGATCACCCGCCGCACTTTCCGGCCGTACCGTCTGATAAAAATCTCCACCGCGATATGACTTTGCATCCTGTGCGCATACGGCAGTGAAAAGCCCGCCGTCAGCGCCGCCAGAAAGGCCACAAGCTCTTCTGTACCGAAAAGCGGCGAAGCAAAGGCCCTGCCTGCCACATCCGCAGCAGTAACCAGCACCATACCGCACAGGGAACATCCTGCACCCGCCCGCATCAGGTTCTCTGTCCCCAACAGCATACCATCAAGCCATTTCACTTCTGTTTCCCCTTACGGACAAACAGGCACGGGATATCCCGTGCCTGTAATCACTGTTCAAGCAAGACACCGGCTTCAACGGCCGCTTGCAAGCTCATTGCGGATAAACTCCACCACGCCCTCTGCATCCACACCACGCTTTGCGGCCTGCCGCACATACTCCTGAACCACCGGCTCGACAGCCTGTTTCCAGCGTGCCATCTCGGCCTCTTCCAGCGTGATGAAGCTGTTGCCCTGCGCTGCAAAAAACGCCCTGCCTTCTGCGTCGCTCTCGTCCCACGCCGCACCATGGCGCGGTGCCCACTCGCGGCTTATCCGGGTGATGGTCTCCTGCACCTCACCGGGCAGAGATTCCCACCGGTCTTTATTCATCACCACAAAAAACGTTGTCGTATACGCCACGGGCACGGCCTCCGTGCAGTAATCAACAACTTCCGCCATTTTCCAGCCTTTGTTTGTTTCGGCAGGATACATGCCGCCGTCAACCACGCCGCGCTGGATGGACTGATACGATTCAGGCATCGACATGGCCACGGGCGTCCCGCCCAGTGCTTTGACCACACTGGCGGAATTTCCTGTGGCACGCAGCTTCAAGCCCTGCATATCTTCCAGCGAGCGCACCGCCTTTTGCCGCGTATGCAGCAGCCCGGGACCATGGGCATGAAAATACAGCACATGCACGTCCTGCAGTTCGCGCGGCACAAAGTGACTGTACACGCTGTTTGCAACCCGTGTGGCCTGCGCCCCGCTGGTATACCCCAGCGGCAGGTCCACGGCTTCCATAAGCGGAAAACGTCCTCTGGAATACGCCAGCGCGGAGAGCCCGATGTCAGAAATCCCCTGCACCACGCCGTCGTAGGCCTGCCTTGCCCCTGTCAGGGTTCCGGCAGGATAAAAATCAATGACGACAGCACCTGCTGTTCTTTTTTCAACTTCCCGCGCCCACTCTTCCGCCAGTACGGACTGCACATGCGAGGGCGGAAAAAAGCTGCTGTATGTCAGCCTGTACGTCTGCCCCAGACATACAGAAGCAAAGCCGGACACTCCAAGCAAGACCGCACATACGGCCAGTAACATCAGACGTTTCACACTACCCTCCCGAACTGCTTTCTGTCGCGGTTGCCGGTTCCTGTTCAGAACCGTCCTTAAGCGCCAGGGCCAGAGCCCGCGCCGCCAGACGAACATCACGGGTCTGCAGCGTACCTGTGCCCAGAATGCTGTGAATAAGAAATCCCTCAAACAACGCGGTGTTAAGAGCACCCATTTTTTCCGCAGGATACCCCTGTGGCACATAGCCGCCCACAATATCGGCAAACATGGCGTCCGAAAGGCGGTATATGCGTTTAGCCAGCTCTGCCTTCAACCGTTCATCGCGTGAAGCGTGAATGGTGAATTCCAGAAAAACCCTCGACCAGTTGCGGTCGTCCACTATGCTGTCCAGAAAATCCCAGACAGCATCCAGTGCTTCTTCCAGCGAACGCGCGCTTTGCAGGCGCTCCGCCCTGCGGGCCCTGTAGGCAGCCAGCTTCTGCTCGATAAGCTGCAGGATCAGTTCGTCTTTACCCGCCCAGTGGCGGTAAAAGCTTCCTTTGGCGTAACCTGCCCGGGCAGTTATTTCTGCTATGGTTGTGGCAAAAAAACCTTTTTCTTCAAAAAGACGCTGCGCCGCGTCCAGCAGCTCGGTCTGGGTCTGCTGTGTTTTTTCCTGCTGTCTGCGTCTCATGGCACACCCTTGTGACCAGTGTTTACTTTGTGACCGATGGTCACTTTTTACGGTAACTACTCTTCTCGTAACGCAAAGTCAACGCACGTCATAAAAGAAACGCCCCGCTTTTCAGCGGGGCGTTTGATACAGTGCGCAAAAGCCTTCGTCTACTGCGGAGTGGAAGCCGGAACCTCCGCCCCTTTTCTCAAAGAACAGGAAAGCGGGGTATGGCCTTCCATACCGTTGAATATGGCATCGGCTTCCGCCAGCAGTGCATGGGGCAGCACATCATCCACATGATCAACAGGAACCACGGTAAGACCTTTCAGAATTTCATCAGGCACTTCCTTCAGATCCTTTTCGTTATCACGGGGAATGAGCACTTTTGTAATGTGCCCGCGGTGCGCAGCCAGCAGTTTTTCACGCAGTCCGCCGATGGGCAGCACCCTGCCCCGCAGCGTTATTTCACCGGTCATGGCCAGTTCGTCGCTTACCGGTACGCCCAGCAGCGCAGATACAAGCGACGTGGCAAGCGTGATACCCGCCGAAGGGCCGTCCTTGGGCGTGGCGCCCTCGGGAACGTGCACATGAATGTCTATTTCCTTATGAAAATCAGGACGCAGACCGAACATGTCGGAACGCGAGCGCACATAGGAAAGAGCCGCCTTGGCAGATTCCGTCATCACATCACCCAGCTTTCCGGTGATGGATACCTTGCCTGTTCCGGGCATGATGGCAGTTTCCACCAGCAGCAGTTCTCCGCCAAGCTCCGTCCATGCAAGCCCTGTGGAAACCCCTACCTGCGGCTGGTTTTCCTTTTCTCCGTACCGGTACTTTTTGACCCCGAGAAACGTTCCCAGATTCTGTCTGGAAACAGTCACTGCTCGGTCCATGTCATCTTTTTCCACAAGCTGCATGGCTGACTTGCGGCAGATGGTGGCGATTTCGCGCTCAAGGTTACGTACACCTGCTTCACGCGTGTAGGAACGGATAATGTCGAGCAGGGCATTGTCTGAAAGCCGGACATTTTCCGGTTTCAGGCCGTGCTGCTCTATCTGCTTGGGCAGCAGAAAATCGCGTGCGATACGGCGCTTTTCCGTTTCCAGATAGCCGGGCAGCCGGATTATCTCCATGCGGTCCTGCAGCGGCAGCGGAATGGAATGCAGGCTGTTGGCCGTGGTTATAAAAAAGATCTGCGAAAGGTCGTAGTCCAGATCAAGATAATGGTCGCCGAACGTGCCGTTCTGCTCGGGATCAAGCACTTCCAGCAGAGCCGAAGAAGGATCACCACGGAAGTCGGTGCTCATCTTGTCTATTTCGTCAAGGCAGAAAAGCGGGTTGTTGAACTTTACCCGCTTGAGCGACTGCAGAATCTTTCCGGGCAGTGCCCCCACATATGTACGGCGGTGCCCTCTGATTTCGGCTTCGTCACGCACGCCGCCCAGCGAAAGCCGCACAAACTCCCGTCCTGTGGCCGTGGCCACCGAACGGGCAAGCGATGTCTTGCCCACGCCGGGAGGCCCGACAAGACACAAAATAGGGCCTTTCAGCTTTTTCACAAGCTTTTGCACAGCCAGATATTCCAGAATACGCTCTTTGGGCTTTTCCAGACCGTAATGGTCATTATCCAGCGTGCGGCGGGCTTCTTCTATGTCGATGGTCGTTTCTTTCAGCGCATTCCAGGGAAGATCGATTATCCAGTCCACATAGTTGCGCACCACGGTGTATTCCGCGGAAGAAGGCGGCATCTGGCGCAGCTTTTTAAGTTCGCGCAAGGCTTTTTCACGCGCCTCATCAGGCATATCCTTGGCTTTGAGCTGCTCTTCAAGGTCGTTCACTTCGGCCTGCGGGTCGTCTTCGCGCCCCATTTCCTTGTGAATGGCCTTTATCTGTTCGTTCAGGTAGTACTCGCGCTGATTGCGCTCCATCTGATTTTTCACACGGTTTTTGATGCGCTTTTCCATGGACGATATGGCAATCTCGCCCTGCAGCATTTCAAACACGGCTTCCAGACGGCTAGCGGGGTCGGTGTTTTCCAGCACTTCCTGCTTTTTACGGTACTCCACCTTAAGGTGCGGCATGACGGCATCTGCCAGTTTGCCGGGCGATGTCAGCGACAGAATGGCTGCCAGAGCCTCCTGCGCAAGCTTTTTGTTGGTCTTGCTGTATTCTTCCAGAGCCTCATGTGTGGCCCGCACCAAAGCATCCGCTTCAGGACCGGCATCGCCGTCGTCATCCAGCGGGTCCACCGTAACAACAGGGTACGCGGAATCACCAGATTCCACAGAAAGTTCGCCGCCTGTCCAGCGGGCGCGGTACAGACCTTCAAAAAGCACCTTTATGGTGCCGTCGGGCAAGCGGAGAATCTGAAGAATCTTACTGACGGTTCCCACAGGAAACACATCCTCGGGACCGGGCTTTTCCAGTTCAGGCTCGCGCTGCGCCACCAGAAAAATAGTCTTGCCATAATGCTCTATGGCGCTGTCGATGGCCTTGATAGACGCTTCACGTCCCACAAAAAGAGGAACGATGGAGCGCGGAAACATGACCACCTCTCGCAGAGACATAAGCGGAAGCTGGATTCCCTCAGGGTTTCCTGCGGAAAATTCTGCATCAAAATCTGTCATTTACTCCTCCTGAAGAAGGTCAACGTCCGGCACGTTGAAAAAGAAAGGGACGTCAGACCAAAAGCTAACGCCCCTGTCGGAATTGTCAATTCTCCGGCAGGCGTTTCCCTTTCGGGAACCCGGCCGGCGGGAGCCGTCGGAACGATGATTCCCGTCTGGCGGGCATCAGGTTCCGGTTTTGGCTTCCGTCTGGTACAGGAAAATAGGCTCCTTGCCTTCTTCGACCACCGCGGTGTTGATGACACACTCTTTAACGCCGGTCATGGAAGGCAGATTGAACATAATTTCAAGCATGACGGACTCAAGCACGTTGCGCAGCCCGCGGGCCCCGGTTTTGCGTTCTATGGCCTGACGGGCCACCGCGCGCAGTGCATTGCTGGTAAAGCGCAGCTTCACGTGATCCAGCTCGAACAACTTCTGGTACTGGCGCACCAGGGCATTTTTCGGCTCCTGCAGAATGCGCACAAGGTCATCTTCCGCAAGTTCATTCACATGCGTAATGACCGGAATACGACCGATGAATTCGGGAATAAGCCCGAACTTGACCAGATCGTTGGGATGCACGTTGCCAAGCAGGTCGGAAAGCGGGGTCTCCTTTTTCGAGGCTACCTTGACGCCAAAGCCCATGGCACCGCCATGCATCCGCTGCTCGATTATCTTGTCCAGCCCGATAAATGCCCCGCCCATGATGAACAGGATATTTGACGTATCAAGCCGGATGAATTCCTGCTGGGGATGCTTGCGCCCCCCCTTGGGCGGAATATTGGCTTCGGTGCCTTCGATGATTTTAAGCAGCGCCTGCTGCACGCCTTCGCCGGAAACATCGCGGGTGATGGAAGGACCGTCGCCCTTGCGGGAGATTTTGTCGATTTCATCAATATACACGATACCCTTGGAAGCGGCTTCGATGTCATAATCGGCATTCTGCAGCAGCTGCACCAGAATGTTTTCAACATCTTCGCCCACGTATCCGGCCTCTGTCAGAGTAGTGGCGTCGGCTATGGCAAACGGCACGTTAAGCACACGGGCCAGAGTTTTAGCCAGCAGGGTTTTACCGCTGCCCGAAGACCCTACAAGCAGGATGTTGCTTTTTTCCAGTTCCACTTCATCAGAAAGTGTTTCTGCAAAAAACACGCGCTTGTAGTGGTTGTGCACAGCAACTGACAGAATTTTCTTGGCCGTATGCTGGCCTATGACATACTCATCCAGCCTGGCCTTGATTTCCGCAGGGCTGAGCAGCTTGCCCGCATCCACTGATTCCTGCACATGCTCCTGCGCAATGATCTCATTGCACAGCTCTACGCATGCATCGCAAATATAAACATCAGGCCCTGAAATCAGGCGCTTTACGCTGTCCGGCCCTTTCTGGCAGAACGAGCATCTGGGCTCCTGTGCAGACCCGTCATTTTTTCTATCCATTAGCCCTTCCTGTTATTTGCCGTCTTTTTCCACATCTTTGCGCGATGTGAGAATACGGTCAATGATACCGAAGTTCTTTGCATTTTCAGGCCCCATGAAATAATCGCGATCGGTATGCTCAACAATTTTTTCAAGAGGCTGCCCCGTGTGACGGGACAGAATTTCGTTCAGTCTGTCCTTCAGACGCAGAATTTCCCGAGCCTGAATATCAATGTCTGTGGCCTGCCCCTGAGCACCGCCCATGGGCTGATGAATCATGATGCGGCTGTTGGGCAGCGCAAACCGCATGCCGGGCTGACCTGCGGCCAGCAGAAAAGCCCCCATGCTGGCGGCCTGCCCCATGCACAACGTGGCCACAGGCGCGGAAATGTACTGCATGGTGTCGTATATGGCCAGCCCCGCTGTCACCACTCCGCCGGGCGAATTGATGTACAGATAAATTTCCTTTTCAGGGTTTTCCGATTCCAGAAACAACAGCTGGGCGCAGATAAGTGAAGCAACATTGTCATCCACGGGGGTGCCCAGCAGAATGATACGGTCTTTCAGCAGTCTGGAATAAATATCGTAGGCCCGTTCGGCACGGCCCGTCGACTCAATAACCATGGGGATGGGCATGATATGATAACTCCTGGGTGATGATGCGGCTGTTGCCCGTAAGCGAACGGCGGGACATCGGGATTTGTATGTATGTTCAAGTCAAAAAGACGGCAGGTCATACACGCCGCCGTGCATCCGCATAAAAAAAGCGGATTATGGCGCTTTTTGCAACCTTCACTCTGCAGCGGCGGACACATCTGCATAGTAGCAGAAAGCGTGCCGACTGCTCAAGTGTGCCGGCGGCTCAAGACAATCGTTATCACGCGACGGGCCGCAGTCAATAGCGCCTGCCGCATTTTAGACAAAAACAGGGGAAGTGCGGTGCACTTCCCCTGCAAAACAACAACAGATACAGCAGAAACTATTCAGCGGCTTCGGCTGCTTCTTTCTTTGCGGGAACTTCTTTGATGGCCGCTTTTTCGTAGATGGCTTCCATGGCTTTGTCAGCCAGCATGCGGTCACGCAGGTTAAAAATCATGTTGGTACGGGTGTAGTGTTCCTTCATGGTCTGGAAATCCTGACCGCTGCGCATGGCAATCTGCTGCAGCTGACGATCCACTTCCTGCTCGGAAACAGTTACGCCTTCCTTCTGGGCTGCCTTTACCAGAAAAATCTGGGTACGGGCAATGTGCTCTGCCTCGGGGCGCACTTCGTCGCGCAGCTCTTCAGGAGACTTGCCCAGAGACTCAAGGCTTTTGCCCTGACGTTCAAGACGGTCTTTCTTTTCGGCAAGCAGGCTGTCCATGTACATTTCCAGCATGGATTCAGGTACAGGGAAGTCCAGCGTCTTCAGCAGGCTGTCCACCATGGTCTTCTGGGCCTGAGCCTTGCACAGCTGAGTGCGGCTTTCCAGATAGGACTGTTCCACGGTTTCACGCATTTTATCAAAAGACTCGAAGCCGCCGGCCTTTTTGGCCAGTTCGTCATCAAGTTCGGGCAGCTTGCGTTCTTTCACGGCGTGCACGGTCACTTTCATGGTGACGGTCTTGCCTGCAAACTCGGGGTTGATGAAATCTTCGGGGAAGGTGACATCGCCTTCGGTTGCTTCGCCGGGCACGGCGCGCTTCACCAGCTCTTCAAAATCGACCAGCGCCTGATTGCCGCCCAGATTCAGTTCAAAATTATCTGCGGCCACACCGGCAATGGGCTCACCGTTTTCATAAGCGGCAAAATCCAGCACGGCAATCTCGCCGTCTTTGGCGGGACGGTGTTCTGCCACGGTAACCACGTCGGCAAGGTTGGTACGAATGCGCTCCAGCACGGCGTTGACTTCGTTTTCGTCAACCTCGGGCTTTTCCTGCTCAACTTCCATGCCGTCATAATCAGGCATTTCAAACACGGGCATCACTTCAAAAGAAATGGTGTAGACAAATTCCTTGTCACGTTCCAGCTGCCCGCCATCAAAATCGATGCGCGAAGCAGGCTGGGTGTCGAGCGAACCCACAACTTCGTTGATATGCACGTTCACCAGATCCTGAGTGGCTTCGTTGTATACTTCCTTACGGAAGCGTCCTTCGATGATGCTGGCAGGCACTTTACCCTTGCGGAAACCGGAAAGGTTCACACTGGTCTGGTACACGGCGATGGTGGCAGCCAGAGCGGCATTCACTTCTTCAACGGGCACTGTGATAGTAATTTTCTTTTTAACCGGCGAAAGGTCTTCGACATTATATTCCATGGGTTCGCTCCTTACACGCCAGAGGCGTCTGTGCTGGCTCAGGGTCTCCGGCTTTCCGGCGGACGCCCGGCGGGATTTTTAACGGCATGGTCCGCTGAGGGACACGACATGATATACCGCTTGAATATTCACCTGAAAAAGCGGCAACCGCTCTTTCTTTCAATACAGATGGCATACCAGCGGCATCATGCAGAGACTCGCTGGTAAAGGCATCGTTTCGATACAAAAAATGTACGGATGCAAATCGGGTTTTGCTACGCGTAATTTATGCCGGAGTCAATCCCTGCGGGCACGCCCCGGCCGCGACGGTCTGAGGTCCGGCACTGCGCAGAAATCAACAGGGGCATACCAGTGCCGGAGCATATGAGCTCATCGGCACCGCGCTGCAACTCATTCAAAAACTTCTACAATTACAAAAACTTGCTTTTACTGACAGGTATGCCTATAAGAATATATCATTCACATTGTCTGGCTTTTTGCACCGGACCAAACAGGAGGACGACATGAACAAGTACACGGTCATTGTGAGGCGCCATTTTTTCACCGGAACCATGGATGCAGATCAGAGATGGCAGCTTTACCGTGACTCGGACAACTCTCCCGTTTCCGGCACACGGGAAGAGGCAGAGGCTGCCATCCGCAGACTCGAATCAGCCGACTATGTATACGGCCACGGTGAATGCAGGCGCCCCGAGTACAAGGTTGTTCAGATGGAATCGCCGCTTGCACGGCGGATTATAGCCCGCGACCTGTGCGAATGTGAAGCCGTGTAGCCAGTCATCCGACTAACAGTCATCCGGCAAACAGTCATCTGCAGCCGGCACAATGAAGCCCACCCCCGTTCCCGCGCCTGCGACGGCGGGGGTGGAACTGCCCCACTCTCTCGGCGAAGCCAGCCCGGCACCGTACGACAAAGCACACGACAGCCCGTACCTGCTGCACTGCAGCACCCGACCGCAGCCGACACGGACTACGGCCACCTATGCACCGATCTCCGGTCGCACAGTGCCTGCACCGGACACAACCGGACGACAAAACCAAGAAAGCCCGCGCCAGCCGTAGCTTTTGCGGACTTTCCAGTACTTCTGAAGAAGTGCTTGTGGTGCGAGAGAGGAGACTCGAACTAAGCCAATAAGCATATTATATATTTACATTTTAAAACCACACAGCAACTAAAACACCCCCAAAAGCACCCCAACTTCACTTCTATTTTTACAAAATATACTACGGCACTTCCCCCGTCACAGAAGTTGTATATCCCCGTGGCGAGAGGGAATGTGTTACTCGGGTAATGCTCCATTCGCCATTCACGCCGGAACGGAAGCCGGAAAGGATTACGCGGCCCTCTGCGGCTAGCTCCGGCCTTCCTGGAAGACTTACGGAAAGGGTGGACTTGCCACGGCGGTAGGCTTCCAAAGAACTTTGAGCGGCCTTCTCTGCGGCTGCCTGATCGGGGTAGACGTGACGGACACGGCGCACCGGCTCACCGGCTCCGGCTATCGCTTCTTTATCCTGTGCGGCGTTGGCATCACGCCACACCGTTACAACCTTTTGGTAATCCTGCCGCCCTATCAGCTTCACAGTATGGCTTGTGCCGCTTTCCCTGGCGATGGACACCGTGGGCATGCTCTTGCCGCTCATCGTCTTTCCTTCGCCCTGGGGCACGATGATCAACTTACCATCGTTGGCCTTGGCGATGCCGCCCACCCTCTTTGCCACACGGGTAAGCAAATTCATGTTGCTTTCGTCCGCCTGGTCCAGATGGGGCAGCTTGTGGCCCGCAAGGGCAGGGCTTACGGCGGGAGTAAGGCCATGCTCTGCGGCAATAGATGCCGCCAAGTCTCCCAGGGTGCGAGGCGTCCATGATCGGTTATGCTGCGTGTGAAGCGCCGTGTACGATTTGCTGTCTTTGAAGGGGGCAGCCTTGGCCGTGATAATCATCTGATCCGGCGGGCCTTTCAGTTCGATTTCATCCACCACATACAGCCCCATGAAGCGGGCGGCGGACTCATACCCCAACCAGACACGCAACTCCGCACCTGTTGCGGGCAGATTGATGCCGGTACCGCTGTCGTCCAGTTCAAGGGTCAAACTGTCCGATGCAAGTCCGGCCTCATCAGTAATAGTCATGGAAATAAAGCGCTGGCGGATGGATTCGGTAATATCGTTGCCGTTGGCCTCAACACGAAAGGCGGGGCGGTAGGTATCGCGCTGCATGGCTAATCCCAAAGGCTAACGCCCTGCTCTTTCGCGGGGGTCACAAGGGCAGGCAGAGTGATAATTATCCCGGCAGGCAGAAGCGGGCCATGATCGGCAAGGCCAGGGTTTGCTTCAAGCACCTGGGCAACTGTCGTTTGCTGGCCGTCATAATACTGCCAGCATATCCGATCCAACGTATCACCATCCTTGGTCATGTACTGCATTACTTCTGCCCCTCATCATATTTTCTCAACCGGAGGGAGAAATCAATCTGCAACGGGGCACCGTTCCGCTCAAAGGTCTTTTGAGTCTCGTTGATGCTCTGAATCACCCACCGCCCATGCACGTAGCCCTGGCCATCTACCATAAGCAGCGGCTCACCCTTGGCCGCTTCCGCGCGCATGGCATCCAACTGCCCCAAGCCACCCCGGAAGGTAGGCAGAATCACCCCGTTCAAGGTTATGGTATCCTCGCCAGGTCCCGTATACTGCAATGCTGCATGCTGATTCACACGGTCCAGCGCCTGCCACCTGTACGCCGTGGACCGGGCCAACTGCTGATAGGCCGCGGTATCCAGCGAAAAGACATACGAACCAAGCTTGATCATCGTGCCGGCCATTCATTACCCCCACAAAATCGCATCATCATATAAGGCTTTGCGCCGGTCCGCGTCTTGGCGTTCCCGAATCTTCCTGATTACAGCCTCTGCGATGGATTCAGGGTCCTGTCCTGCCGCCGTATGGATATGAATATCCCCTACCGAACTGGTAACGGTGACGGATTCCTTTTGCTGAACAGGAGGCAATGCCGGGATAACCACAGGGGCGGAAGTATCTGCCGATTCACTTCCTGTGGGATCAAGGGCAGGCGTGGCGGCTTGGGGCATAGCAGCCCCTACCCTATTGGAAACATCCTTGGAGTCTTGCGCAACCTTCACGGCCTGGACAACGGTAGAAGGGGCGGCATGTTCTCCACCCTGGGATTGCGTGGCGCCGACCTTTTGAGGTTCGGAAGGCGTACCGGCTTCCGGTTCAGGTACATCGGCCCCGAAAAACGTCTTGACCGCTCCCCACATCCCGCCAACGCTGAACGCCTTTTTTAGATCATCCCAGGCGGTCACAAGACGGTATACTCCGGCCACGGCCAACGCGATTCCGGTAATCAATAAGCCTAGAGGGTTTGCCATAAGTGCGACGCCAACCGCCTTGATTGCAACGCCGACGGCAGCCAAACCCGAGCCAAGCGCTGGAAGGGCCATGCTTACCAGCGGGGCCAATGCCGTTCCCACTTGCCATAACGATTGGCCGAACTGGAAAGCCGCGATAATCGTTTTTGATGCCAACAACGCGCCAATGGCCATGGCGAGGTTTTCAAAGCCGCCCATCTTCTCGGCAACCCATGAGATTGCCGAACCAATAGATTGCATCACGCTCCACAGACCTTGCCCGAAGGCAACAATCTTGGGGATGGATTCCTTGATGGATTCCCCCACCCCCACAATGGTAGCCCGGTTTTCCCGTAGCCAGGCGGCAAGCTTCGGCCCCATGTCCTGAATCAACGGGGCGAGTGCGCCGCCGATCAGGCCGGACACCTCTTGCCAGGCTGAACTTATCACCGTGGTAAACCGGCTCATGGCGGTATTGTATGCAAAGGCCCCTTTCGTCCCTTCCTCAGAAAGCAGATTCAACTGCTTCTGTTGAGCCAGAAGTTCGTTCACGCCTTCCTTGCGGGTGCGCAAGTAGCCCGTGAATTTGTTAGCCTCACCGCCCATGAGTATATCGACAGCAGCCACGGCCTTTTGCTGATCTTCAAGCCCCTTGGCAGCTTCCATTATCCGTTTAAACTGTTCCTCGGGTGCCAGGTCCTGCAATTTCTCAAAGCGAAGTCCGAGAATCTGCAACGACTCGGTAACGGGGGTAATCTCGGCAAGCCCCTTGGATTCACCAAGCTTGTTACTCATCTCTTCAATGAGGTCGCCCACTATATCGGCTTCAAGCCCCGCTTCCGATGCAAGACCGCCCCACATACGTAGAGACTGGCCGGAAACACCAAGAGACTTTGCAAGCCCCTCCTGCTTGGCTATCAGGCTGTTGGTCATGGTGACAGCGGTTCCCACTGCGGCAGTGCCAGCAGTAAAAACGGCGGTCACTTTTGCCGCCTCGCCAACCATATTCCGAAATTTTCCGCCCACATCAGCATCAAGGGCTTTTTTGAAGGCATCATACTTACGTTGGGAACGCTCCATCTCAGAAGCAAGGCGGCGCTGTTCTCCGGCCAGGCGATGCGTATTGACCCCGGCCTCTGACAGTTCCTTGCCCAACTTATCCAAGGCTTCCCGCTTGGCGTTGTAAGTCTTTTCCGCCTTTGCTGCAGCCCGCTCCGCCTGCTCAACGCTCCGCTTCATGGCGGCAGTGGGTTTATCTGCTTGTTCATATTCCTTGCGAAGGGCGACCGCCTCCCGCTTCAAATCGCGGTACTCGCGGCCAGCCTTCCGCACTCCTTTGGGATCATAGGCGTTTAGCTTATCCTGCTTGTCTTTCAGTTCTCGGATGGAGTCACCAACGCCGGACAAATCACCGCGCACAGTCCGCATTGCGGAACGCATGGACCCGGCCACAGCGGCACCCACCTCAATAACTGCAGAATATTTACGCTTATCAGCCATTGTTTCCCTTTGGCAGGGCGTTAACCCATTGCATTAGCTCTTCAAAGTACATTTCATGGATTTCAGAGAGGCCCCACCCGGTATAATGTGCCAGGAGCAAAACACATTGCCGGGTGGAGCGCTCATCTAGGACAAAAAACCCCGGTATGCATCCTGTACCTTGCGGTAGTCCTTGAAATCCAAGCCTTCAATCACTTCGGGGGCCACCTCGCACAGGTTGGCGAACAGGCGGACTTCCTGCTCCGCATCAATGCCACCCTGCTTGGCAACAGCAATCTGATCCCGCACCTTCATGCGGCGCATGCTCAAGGTTGCGATTTCCGCCCCTTTGAAGATTACGGGGTACTCAAGTTCGATCGTCGTATGCATGATTCACCTTTTCTACTTACCCAGGGCATTGCGCCGGGCTTCAAGCTGATCCGTTCCGTTGATGTTCCGCACCATGTTAATTACGTCGATTTCATGCAGCACGGTGCCGCCCTGTTCACGCTTGTAGTACGTGAGGTCAAAGGTATAGGTGGACGTGCCCACCTCCCCCATCTTCCAGGCTGCCAGTTCAATGGAGCGCAGGCGGCCCCGAAGCTGGACAACTACCGGCGTAACGGTGCCGTCGAAGGATTCCAGCGAACCGCGCGCGGTCAACTGCGTATCCGCGCCGGTTGTCAATCCGAATTGGGTAAGCAGGTCTGCGCATTGCTTGGGGGTTACAATTGAGCATTCAAGCTTTTCCATGCCCGTTTCGATAGCTACAGGGGCGTCCATGCCAGCGGCGCGGAAATCTTCCGTGGTCAGCGCCAGCTTGGGCAACTGGATTTCCTGCACTTCACCGGCATAGCCTCGGCCGTCCACGAACACCGCGAACGACTTCAAAATCTCGCTAGCAACCATTAGGCAAATACCTCCGAAATGTAGTCGTTAACCAGGTGGGAACGGAACGTGATATGCTCGGCAGGGTACGGCGGGGTAAAGTCGAAGTCGAAATACACCTTGCCCTGGGCAATCTGATCAGGGGTATTCAGTTCAGGATCGGCCCAACAGGAACCGCCAAGGATTGCACCAACGGCTTTCAGGTGGCGAAGATAGGCGTTCACCCCTTCAACCACATCTTCAATGTAGGTCTTCGTGATATTCCGATCCACGGCCCACATATGCGCCAGGAGCAGACTTTCATTGATCATATCTGCAGTACGACGCACGGAAAGGAACATCCATTTCGGATCGGTTGACGCGGTCCTGTTGCCCCACAAGAGGTAACCGCCTTCATTGATGATGGTGGCAACCTTCTTTTCGTTCAGGGCGTTGGCGCGGCAATTGGCATCGCCCAGGGTGAAATCAACAGGGCGGGATGTGCCGGAAATACCGTAGATAGCCTTGTTGGAAGGCGACCACCAAAAGCCCTTTTCATTATCCGTTCGTGCAATAACACCGGCAACGCGGGCGCTTGCAGGCTCGGACACAAACACGCCGTTGCGGTACACCTTTGCCCACGGGTCAACCATGTAGACGCGGGACGTACCGTAATCACCGATTGCCGAAATCGCGGCGGCATCGTTGGTATTCGGGCCATCAACGATACAAACAGCCCGCATACGATCCGCGATGCCTTCAAGCTCTGCAGCAACGGGATTTTTTAGGAAGGTGCCGGGGTTCTCGGCATCCTCGGGCCGCTGGTGGGTAAAGCCAGGGGCAAGCAGAATGCGAGGAGTGAAGCCAAGTACCGACTTGGAAGCAAGCAGGGCGTGAACGCCTTCATATTGGCCGTTTTCATTCACTCCACCAACCACGTTGGTAATCGTGGCCGTCTCGTTAGCCCCTTCATCGACGCGGATAACAACGACCATCGCGCCGCACTGATCCATAATGGCATCCACCGCGGCAGGCAGGGTGCCGGAGTTATTGCCCGTGGTATCGAGCTTGGCCGCTTCCAAACGGCTACCGGCAATCAGTACAGGGGTATTCAGCGGGAACACCGTTGCATCGGCATCAGGCGCAGTGCCGACAATGCCGATTACGGATGATTTTACCGTCTGGATAGGACGCGGCCCCGCATCTATTTCAACGACTTCCACACCATGTAAAAATTGTTCAGGCATTATGCCTCCTGTCCGGGCCAGCCGGTGTCAAAGTTATCGTTATATGCCGCAAGCATGGCTTCTGACGTTCCAGCCGCCTCAATCAAGGTGCATATTTCAGCCTGCCGGAAAAAACATGCCTGCACATGTGCAGAAACCACATCAGCCAGCGCGTCAATCTGCGCTTTATCCAACTCAACAAAGGAAAGATCCGGCATCTGCCATTTAAGGGTCGCATCAGGATTACGGCGCATGTGCTCTACCGCACCTATAAGCATGGCCTGAGATTCTCGGTCAGTTTCTACGACCATATCGTTCAGTATGGTGCCGGAGGCTTCTGCCTTCTGGCGGCGAGCTTTTACGCGGGCTTTAAGTTGTTTTGCTAGATACTCAAGGCTGGGAGGTTGAATAGAGCCCTCCCGAACACAGTAAGCAGCGTCGACATATGGTTTCAGAGCCTCAGGTACTTCCATCCAGATTATTTCAGGGTGGTACCTTCCAGCAGGGTCAGCATGGACGAACTCGACACAGGTATTTTGATCAATGCGTGCAAACATAATTACTCCGCAGGTACGAGTGTTGCGTTATTAGGGAATGATCGACTGGCCCCAAACATAATGCGAACAGCACCGTCACCACCGGAACCACCAACCTTTCTACTGCCAGCACCGCCGCCACCGCCGTATTTCCCTCCAGCACCGCCACGTAAATATGTATTATTGACGGTATCACCACCTTTTGTTCCATTACTGCCGCCTCCTCCGCCGTAGAACATTCCATCACTGCTATATCCCGCAGAACCGGAATTTCCTTCCCCGTAGAGACCTACGCCACCACCGCCTGAACATTGGCTGGCACCGCCACCGCCACCACCGCCACCCGCATAGTAAATGGCACCGGCCTTTCCGGTATCCCCGCCTTGGCCTGAGTAACCACCAGCACCGCCACCACCGCCACTCGCATCAAAAGAAGTTCCACCCTTGCCGCCAGAACCACCGACGCCACCGCCGCCCTGTCCCTTCTTTGGGTCGTCCCAATGTCCACCACCGCCGCCATGAGCGGTGATGTGCATGCCGAAACTTGAAGAACCGCCCCCAGGCGCACTCTCTAAAACAGCTACCCCACCAGCTCCAACAACCACAGGGATGGACTCGCCGGGGACAACAGGAATATTGTTTATCCAACGCAGTCCGCCACCTCCGCCGCCCCATCCGCTGCCGCCACTGTAGCCCATTCCAGCACCGCCTCCGCCAACGGCGACTGCACATACTTCGGTTACTCCATCAGGAACAACAAAAGTATATGTACCTGGGGTGGCAAACACGACGCCCTTTCCATCAGCATCGACGGTGCCACCGCAATAATCACCAAGCGGCAACGTCACTTCGTGCGGGGTGAACATGGAAGGGATGCTCCACGCAGACCAGCCAAAGGAAGTACCTTTATGACGGCAACGGAAATAATGTTTCTGATCCAAGATCAGAGCGTTTGCGACAGTATGCGAGAGCAAATCGGCACATTCGGTAGAATCATAGACAATGTTGGTAAATCGATTGTCCGTCGCTACCTGCCATTGTGAGGCAGAGTGCGTATCTTCACCGCCAACAGCCTTGAATGCACCAGATTGGAGAGTGGGACACGGAGGAACATTGGTAGCGCCTTCGGCAGGAGCTACGTTGATAGGCTGCTCCACGTACTCAAACACAGAACCAGTTGCAAAAGCAGTGGGCTCAGACCACGGAGAGAATGCGCCTTCGCTGTCCTTATAGCGGCACTGGAACCAGTACACACTGTCCGTCACAAGCTGCCCCGCAGCAACCTGATGTGACACGACTGTGCCTGCTTCTGTTCCCATATAGATTATATTCGAGAAGGCCTTGTCACTGGCAACACGGAATTCCGCACCATCCTGTGCGAGGCCGTACAGACTGCGGTACGCGTCGCCCGTCAACGTGGGCGTTTCCATAATACCCGTGGATTCATTGGCGGGAGTAATATTAACAGGGCGGCGTACACTATCGGCGCGTCCAGCCTTGGGAGAGGTCAGAAGCACCATGTGTTCAACCCGGACATCTTTAGAACTCACCCCATGTGCAACAGAAATACGCAGTTCTACAACACCGCCAACAGGAACGCGGTAACGTTCATCACGAGTACCGGATGCAGCCTGCTTACTTTCGACAAGCTCGGCATCATGCCACTGTGCTTCACCAACATTTCGGGCGGCAACAGAGACAATAGCGTCACCCGCATCGCGCCGAATCACAAACACGCCATCATCCCAGTAGCGAAGCACATCAAGGGGCTTGGAATAAAAGACACCGTCATCCGGGGCTATGGCATAACCGGATCGGACATCCCAATTGGTTAAGCTTAATGTGCCGGATTCACGATCCTTAGTAAGTGCGGATTCAGCCCTGAAACGAGTGGGCGAAAAGATTTCAGCCACAACCACAGTTTCGGCCTCTTCATCACCGAAAATAACATAGGACGAACCAACCTTCAGCCCGCTGGTCGATTCAACATCCACGGAATCATCCCCGGCCACAGTGCAGGTAACGGCTACGTCGTCAACATTACGCCATGTGTGGGTAGTATCGCCGAACATTTCAAAGCTGAAACCCTCGTCCGATTCGGCCCATGCCAGTTCCTGCGCACGGGAAACCGTAACCGCACTGGTACCTTCCACGGCAGCAAGGCGGATCTCTTGATTTTCAATGGCGGTACTGACCTTGTCAACCTGCGCTTTCAAGTATTCAGTTCGTTCCAACAATTCTTTATGCGGACGGTTGTCCACACCATCGGGGCCACCAGCTACAGGGTCATCAACGGACAGTTCATACACATCCGGCCATGCAGGGTTCTCGGGAGTAGGTAAATTGGACATTATGACTCCTTACACATCCAGTTCCCAGATATCGCCAAGCTCCATATCTGTTGTTTTTTCAATGGCACTTCGGGTGCGCCGGGCAATCACGGTGCCGTCAGCGGTCAAAAGACCGATTTCCCGAATAGCCAAGCCATTAGCCATATGGCGCGGCAGCTTCCAATTCACGAGCAACTTACGCGGATTCGTCCCATCAAAGCTGATAGACTCCACCGGAACAATGACAGCGTCGGTAAGCTGCGTTGCGTTTGTTGCCCCCGAAGAGCCAAAGCCAACGCTGACGATCACCTTGCCAGCATCGCCACTAGCCAGCAGCTTGCGCACAGCGTCGTAATACGCATCCTGAATCATGCGCCCTCCAAGTGAGCATCACTAAAGGTAAAAGTATTGTGGCGCGTATGACGTCCATCCCGCGCTGGATAAGGGGAATCAAAAGAGTGAAGGGTTAAACACAGAAACCCGTACTGATGGATACCGTCCCGCCTGTGTGTGCCGTTCCGGGCAACAGTCCGGCGGACGGTCAAACGGCTATGTTCCATGCCTTCCCCCAGGGATCGGGGGCGGCCTGCATAGGTTACGGCCCCGTCACGCGGGCAATAGGCCTCGCGCTGTGAGGCCAACCCCAACGAAAGCCGTAACGGTGACACAAAGCGAGGTTGACCGAAATACGGTCCTCCCTCTTTGCCCGTGCGCTTTACGCCGGAATAGAAAATTTCACCGCCACGCCGCCAAGGGCCAGTAGAAGAGCGGCGAAGACTGCCGTCACGAATACCAGCGCGAATTGAACGAACGTGCATGCCAACATGCAGAGGGAGTGACTCATCGCCGTCACCATGCCGAGCATCAGAAAGAGTCACCTTGTAGCCAATGGCATACAGGTGGGACCGGGCGTTTTTGGCATACTCAACCGCAGACCTCACGCGGCTTGCGGTGTTGCCATCCACGCCCATATCGTTGCCCAAATCGAGCACCACGCGAAACTGTGCCCAGTGCCCTGCAATGGCATATAAATTCAACCCGGTGCGGGAGGTACTACCATCATGGCGGCTCGGCTCTACCCCCTCAACAATATCAACATCGCGATAGCCAATGGCCTGCAGCGCCGTGCGCACAGCATACGGAGTGCCCTTGTATTTATGCACCTCATAGCTTGCAGCGATAACGGCGCGCTTCGTTTCATCGGGCCAATCCGTGTCCCAATAGTCAACGGATAATGTCCACGCCAACCACGGCAACAATGCTGCCGGACATGTAGAAGGATTCCATAAATCTCTGATAGTAACGGGGAGCACGTCTATACGGCTCGAAATGCCCGCCAGTGCTCGCTCCATCTCAGACGCATTCGGGGGAAGCAGGTCAACCACTATACCACCTCCCACGTAAGGCGAATCTCAACGCAATGCGGCACCTCACCAAAACCAGCCACAACATTTGCGGAGGGCATCAGCAAGATAGCATTCTGCACACCATCGACGTGTAAAGCAGAGTAAAGCCCTGAAAGGGATACGGTGCTCCCAAGCTTGTGGGATTCTGAGAGATAGGCACGGACAGATGCTTCGGCAGTTCGGCGCACCACTTCGCCATCGGGCCCGGCAAAAATTTGCAACTGGGCAACAACGGAGAAGTGCAACGCCACAGCGCCCACAACATTTACTGTGTCGGTCAACGGTCGCACTTTATCGCTGGCAACTACGGCTTCCACATCAGTCAGCAAGTTCGCTGTTGCTGTGCCGTTACCCTCCTGCGACATTACAGCAACGTCTACCGTGCCGGGCGTAACGGACCGAACAGCAACGTCAGCGACTCCTGGAACGCTCAGGGCATGGAAAATATAGCTTTGTGCTGGCCCTGCGGTGGATAAGCCTTCAAATGCCAGTTGTACGCGACGGCGAAAATCCCCGTCAGGTTCATAGATAGGGGATATCGGCGGCATGGCATCGGAGTCACCGGGAAAAATCTCTTTACGGGATACATTGAACAACGCGCCCAGATTATCCAAGTCGGTGCCAACGGCATACGCTACCATAACGGCCTTGGCCGCATCGTTGACCCGCTGACGCAACAAGACTTCACGATAGGCCACAACCTCAAGCACCTTGTATGCAGGATCAGACTCTACCAGCGCGGAAAAAGCCGTATCCCGCGCCCGAAGCTCCGAAAGCATTTCAGCCAGCACGGCTTCATAATCCAGCGCTTCAACGATTTCAGGGGCAGGCAGGCCAGAAAGATTAATCGCATTAAAGCCGCTCATATCAACAGACCATCCATCTGGATTTCGCGACCTTCCGGCAAATACACTCCATCCAGGGTAAGCACGACCTTGCCGTGGCTACTTGCGGATACCTGCACCCGAGTAACCCTTAATCGGGGTTCCCATCGGTCCAGCGCTTCCGCCGTGGCGGCGATGTATTCAATCTTGTTCGCTTCGTTGGCGGGAGAATCCACCAGAGAAAAGAGGCGGGACCCGTAGTCCCGACGCATGACGCGGGAACCAATGGGCGTGGTCAAAATGTCCTGAATGGACTGTTTGAGGTGGGCAAGTCCTTCAAGCGGCTTGCCGGATAACGAATTAATGCCGCGCATACGTTGGCTATACGATGCACGGCATTTTGCTTCCTCTGCGGTTTTTGCAGTCTATAGCGGGACCAACGCCCCATAGTGAACGGTTCCGGTAACGGTCATGTCTCCATTGACGGTCATGTCTCCATTGATAGTAGCATTCCCATTTACAACCATATTCCCCATCAAAGTATAGCTACCTGTATGCTCAGTGTGGGCATGCTTGTACTCTTCGCCTATGGTATGCCCACCTGCACCGCTCCCCCCTGCTGTTGTTATGGTCCCTTCCAGGACAATCTGCGGAGCGGTCAGGAAAGCTTGGGAACCTGCTTCAATGGTCGCGTTCTGCCCGGCCTTGGCATCTATGTTTCCAGTTGCCTGCACATCAACATCACCGGGAATGGTGGCCGCCAGCTTATGCGCCGCACGGTCATATTCGATAACCGCACCGTCCTTGAAGACCATGCGGGCGACGTCCGGGGTATTGGCCGGTGCAGGATGAGCGCTCTGGAACACCCCAACCAGAACAACGCCCTGGCCTGTCTCGCCGGATGGAGACAGGATAATCACCTGTTCACCTACTGCGGGTGCCCACCATGAGACGTCACCGCCAGCACGGGCCGTTATCCAGGGCAACCAATCCGTTACCACGGAACCGCACCGAACACGAACACGCGCGGCATCATAATCCGCCGCCTCTATGGTGCCCCACCGGATCAGGTTCGCAAGCCGTCTATCCAGTTCAGACAGTTGGTAACCCTGCATCTGTCACCTCATAGTAATCGGGTTCATGCGGAATACCTATTAACGGAGTGTAGGAAAGCAAAACCGACTGCGGAATAATGCCCTCGTCTGTCCATACAGATTCCCCCAGGTATGCCCGCTGTTCAAACTCTATGCGCCATTCCTCATACTGGCGCTTTTCCTCGCTCCATTCATCAGGATATGCACCAAAGAACTCGGCAGGGTGCGCTGGAAGGCCAAAGCGGTTACCATGCAGCCATCTTGATACGGCGGCCACAAGTGCCCCAAGCTCAATATTAACGTTGGCTACCTTGGCATGCATCATCAGATGAAGTTCCCACCGGATACGGACAGAAAGTTGCTCGGTACAGGCATCAGTATCCGGTTCCAAGGCCGTCATGGTCAGAACTGCCACCGGACAGCTAACCCTTTCTTTAATAGTTTCGTAAGCCTTCACGTTAAGAACTGGAAAGGCTTTCTGTAAGCCTTCCATTATGCCTTGGTGAGCGGCCTGGATTGTTATTTCTTGCGGGTTTCCCATCGTAATTCCTGCTCAAAAATGCGAAAAAAGCGGCCTTCCATCAGTGGCAACACCTCGTTGAGCACTGCGTAATCCACTTCTTTATCAATATGGACATACTGGATCGCAAGCGGCTGGCGCGCGCGGCCCACACGCTGATACACCTGCACCCCGCCCTTTCGATTTTTCGCAATAAATGCATGTTTTCGTTCAATTTTGCCAGCTTTAACGCCGCTGGCCGTTTGAACTGGATTCAAAGCAGACAGTGGAATAGCCGATGCACCGAAGAACACACGGGCCGTCATATGGTTCCCTGATACATATATGCGTAAGCGAGGCTTCAACGCTTTTTGCTGTATGCCTGTTTCACGGGCCACCATACGAACCAGCAGTCCGCCAACCCATCGGCTTGTTTTGCTAACAGCACGGCGGGCTGCGGTATCAACTTCCTTCTGCGTGGCGGCAAAGTCTCGCGCTATGGCCTCGACCTTGGCGAGGCTGATATTCAGATACTGGCGGCTCATGCGAACAACAGGACAACGGCAACGCCGGTTCCATCAGGCTCTACCCTGTCAACGTCATACACGCGCCCGCCCACGGTACACACGGTTTCGCGCGTGAAGTCGGCAACGTCGCTATGCTTGCAGGTCAGTACAGGGCCGGTTGTTTCAAGTTCCAGACTGCCAAGGGTTGCGAATACTCCCGGATTATCAAAAATCGCCGCAAAGGTGCGGGCGGGATTCTCTGCCCGCACCTCTACGGCGAACTCTTCAAGGTCCAGGAAGTCGGTAAAGTCTTCCTGCATGGTCATGACGGCCTCCATTGCCAAGTTATCACCCGAAAAAAGGGCGCATCCGTTACAGATGCGCCCACAATACACAACAATACTGGTTGGAGCGATGTGCCTACGCACGTATACACACCACGACTGGCTTAAAGCCCGCCTTTTGGCCTTTTTTTTCTCAAATTCCGTCCATGAGCTGTCGAGCATACCGGCAATGTCAAGGTTTGGTTCCATGATGGACAGCACATGAGCCTCTTTAATGGCCTGTTTTATCACTCCGTCTATCTCCATACCGACAATATCCGCCAAAACAGCGAAGTTTGCCAAGGTAAACTGCCGTTTTCCCCTGAGCATGTCAGTCAATTCCAGCCGATGCTTGGATGATAGCAATGCTGTCAACAGGTATCCCGAACTCCCCTTGACCCTACCCCATACTTGTACTACTATTTGTACAACTACGGAGGATACCACCATGCCAGAAGCCCTTACCTATTCCGATGCCCGCAAAAACCTTGCCTCCACCATGGACAAGGTATGCGACTCGCACGATCCCGTCATTATCACCCGACGCAAGGCAAAGCCCGTGGTCATGATGTCGCTGGACGACTATAACAGCATTGCGGAAACCGCCTATCTGCTCCACAGTCCCGCCAACGCCGCCCGCCTGCGTGAAAGCATTCAGGCTGCAAAGGCAGGAAAAACAACCACGCATGACCTTATGGAGGCGTAATGCCGAACCTAACGTGGACAGGCCATGCGTGGGAAGACTACCTGTATTGGCAGAAGGCTGATAAAACGATGGTGAAGCGCATAAACACGCTGATCAAGGACGCCATGCGCACCCCTTTTGAAGGGGTCGGCAAGCCTGAGCCTTTACGCTTTGACCTTGCCGGATACTGGTCGCGACGTATCGACCAGGAACATCGGCTAGTATATACCTATGATGACAAAACAGACACGATCATCATATTGCAATGCCGCTACCACTATTAAAATCAAAGCCCCCACCCGTTGAACGGATGGGGGCTTTTCCCACGCTTTTGCTGCCTCGCAATCAGGCGGACTTGTCCGCCTTACTCTTGGGCTTATCGGCTGCTTCATCATACTTCACAGCTCGTTCGCGGTAGATGAGGTTTCGCGCCACATCAAGCGGTACCGTCACAATGTCACCAGGCTTGGCCGGTTCACCTTCGATCAGTACGGCGGTGCCATCTTCACCGATCATCTTGATAGTCATGGTCTTGTCGGTCTTACGGGCCATGTTCTACCCCTTATAGTACGGGGCGGTCATGCCGCCCCGGTTGTTCGTTGTCGTTAAACAGTGGTACCCACGCAGAACGATTCAGCACGGCGGGCCGCAATGTCCACATCCTGCATCGCAACGATACGCAGACGGCCCTTTGCACTATGGGTATAGGGGTCAAGGGTAAGTTCCAGGCCACCCCACATACCGATAATGAGGTCCGCGAAGTTGCCAAAGAAAGAATCAGCGGCGGCAACCTGGTTGGTAACACCTGCAGAATAGCCGTTGATGGTATTCCCCGCTTCCCAAATGGTAGCCCCGGTATTGGCGAACTTAGGCGTAGTTTTGCAGTGGCCGCGCGTCTTGGCGTTGATGAGGTAGGCCATGTTGTCCACGTCGGCATCATCGGCGGCGATTTCGCTTTCCATTGCCACCAGTTCGGCAAAGGTGGGCTTGCCACTTGCGGCGAAGGTTACCGCATTTACGCCGCTGATATTCTTGATGCCCTGGGGCTCATTCACGCCGGAACCGTAAAGGCCAAGCTGGTCGATCTTCAAGCCCACGGCCTTAGCCAGGTCAAAGCGGATCAAGGCTTCAACGTCCAGGCTCGACTGCATGAGCAGGCGGCGAGTAACTTCGGCCATCGCGCCTACCGTGGTGGGGGAAAGATTCAGTTGCCCGAAGTCACCTTCAGAACCGGGTACGTCTTCGTCTTCTCCGACGACGTAGCCGGTTGCGCCGGAAAGCTGCTTCGGAATACCAACATTGCCAACCAGACCGGCCAGCTTGGTGCCGTACTGCATGAGCAGAGTGCGCTTACGCAACATTTCGATGAAGCTGTATGCAAGCAGATCCGTGCTTATCAGATTGCCGCCATGGGGGGCAGCAGCATTGCCAGTGCTATAGGTACGCTGCACAGGGGCGCAAAGCACTTCGGTAGGGATGATGATACCGTTTGCCTCGCGCCCGAGTTTGCGAGCGGCTTCGGCAGATGCTTCCAATTCCAGGGCAGCGGCTTCACGAACGGCTTTGCTGTGCGCGTTATTGGGGTCAAGGCAACGCAACACGTTCACAAAGCTATAACGCTGCACTTCCTTTTCAGACAGGCCCACGGCGTCATTCTTTTCATCCGGGGTAGGCTGCTTGCTGCGGCCGTCCAGTTCCTTGAGCAGAAAATTCTGGAACTCGTCGGGAGTCTTGTTTTCACGCACGTACTTTTCTGCCTCTTCGGGGGCGTTATACTGACGGCCCAGAGTCAGAATAGTATCAACGCGGGTACGTTCCGCCTGTACGGCCTGGGAACGTTCCGCCTGAATATCAACATTCGGCGCGCCATCGCCGGGCTTCTGAGGGGTGCCATTCTCGGGCATTGTCCTTTCCTCCATGTTAGAAAGCGTATTGGTTTCAGGCGCGCCACCAAGGCCGCGCCCAACCCCCACAGACGTATCCAGGGGGATGGTTACGAATGAAATTTCAAAGGGTTCCCAATCGGTAGCCCTGTAAACGTCGGTATCGTCATCACGGGTTTCAACCAGTTTGACTTCATGGACTTCGAAGCCCACGGAGATATGGCGAAGAATACCGTCCACAACATCGCGGAACTTCTCTTCCGCGAGAGTGCCCCGACCAAACCGAACAACAGCCCTACCCTTGCCGTCCGCATCAATTCGCGCGGATTCGACAACTGCGATATGGGCGTTGCGTTCATGGTTGAACAGCACAGGGCCGCCATTGTTCAAACGGTCCAGACGCACGGCGGCGCTTGAGTGTTCCAGTACCAGGACAGTACGCCACCACTGCTTGATTTCCGCATCGCTGGAAAAAGCAACTTCCGCCGTGCGCTTCTCCTCATCGACGGAACGCACGGCATCAATGCGGAAGAACGCGCGCGTTGCCGTGGTCTTGATGCTATCCTTCGTCGGTTTCATCTGTTCCGGCTGCTTTGTCGGCATTGTCCGGTTCCTCCTCAATTATCGGTGCCGCTTGGGTTGCGACCTGGGCAATACCCAACGCACCCCACTTGCGGCGCTCCTCTGCGATTTCGTCATACACTTCATCAGGATCGCGCCCGCTTTCCCGGATGGATTCGGACACGGACCGCATAAGGCCGTCCTGTTCCGTGCGGTGCGCGTTGGCATCCTTCGCCGGATCAACCCACGCCCACCGACGCGGCTGGAAACGGGCGCGTTTGTACTGCGCCACACGTTCAACACGTAACGGGGTAGGACCGATGGTTATAGCGCGGGCCAGTACGGCAACTGAAATCCACGCCTCAAAGACAGGGCGGATCAATTTATCAACAAACCATTGCTGCAGGTCCTTCCAGGTTTCGCGCTCATCAAGCGCCCCTGCTCGCAAGCTGGAATAGTTGGCCTTGGAAAGATCGCCAGTAAGGGCGGAGTAGGACACATCAAGCCCGGCAGATACGGACGTGAGGCACGCGCGGGTAAAGGTTTCGAACTCCCCTTGCGGGTACTGCGGGTTGTATTCCTTGAATGTGTAACCGGGTGGGATAACGTCAAATGAACCCGGCTCTGCGGATTCTGGAAAGTCCAGTTCATCCTCATCATCACCCACAACATCAACGACTTCGGGGTCCGCCTGAAAAAAGCCGGACTTACTAGCCCCAACACGCGCATTGATGACGGCGGCAACTTCATACCGGGAAAGATGGTGCAGACGGGTCAAAGCCGTTCCCATCCAGGAAAGGCCGCGCGGCTGCCCAATGAATTCGGGCAAATAAAGGTGGATCATTTCAGAAGCCGGTACGCGCTGGTACTTGGCTCCACCCAATGTATAACTATCCGCGTAGTCTTTGGCATCCACACGGATATAGAAGGCTACTCTCTTGCCTTCCGGGGTAAATTCAATACCGGCGCGGACACGGTTGCCGTTACGCAAATCCTCGCGCAGTGATACAGGCACGCGGGTGGGGTCGATAAGCTGCAACTGGATTCGATACTTGCCATAATCCCGCCCCTTCAAGGTTCGGATGAAGCATTCCCCATCCCGTGCGACGGTCTGAACAACAAGGCCCTGCAATTCTCGCCAGGTAAGCGTTTCGGTAACCTCGGGCATCAAGCCCCATTCCTTCCACGCTTCCGAAATGGCTTTGCAGGCAAGATCGTCAACGGTCCCATCCGGCCTTAAGACCGCCGGAATCACTTGAACGCCTGCCGCTCCGACAATGTTCTTACGCACCAGGCGCAAGAATTTTTTGCCGTGGTCCATGTTTACCTGCGCATCACGACCACGAGCGCATAAAGCAAGCCATTCCCGTTCAACGATGGTTACGGGACTTTCGGGATATTTGGGCCATGATTCGTTGAGGCGGCCCCCCTGTGCGGCTTCGTATCCACGCAAGACAACGCGCGGCATTGCCTTACGGGCATGGCGGCGTGGTTCCGGTTGCGGGTCAACCTCTGCGGACCGGCGGCCCCTGAAACGGTCGAAAAATCCCATTAGATCCGTACCCCTATGGAGCGTATGCCGCCCTTGCCGCGCTCTTTGTTGACGCGGGAGACAAAGAAAGATCGGAGCTTAAGCAGATCGGCAACGCTCATGCGCTGCAACTCACGATCTTTGATTTTGTAGCTTTGCTGATCTTTGGTCGCCCTGTTCGCCAGAACGGCGTTGATTGCATCAAGGGCAATTTCGGCCTCTGTACGGCCGTCGAAGGTTTCCACATCAAGCAGATTCACCATCACAACCAGTTCACCAGCCAGGGCAACCTGTTGTTCGCCTTCGCGCAGTACGATCACCTGCCACCAGTAACGGCCCACGGCCATATCCACAGGCAGGGAAAAATCGAAGCTGTTACCGTTTGCCACACCTTCCACATTGTGCTTTGCGCCTCCGCGAAGGATGAGCGTTGCCGCCCATCCTTCCGAAGGCAGATAGCCGTCCAGTGCAAGGGAACAGGAGACGGAAGATCCTCGGTAAATCTGTTTCGGTATGCTTGATAACATCAGCCCATCACAAAGCTTTCGCGCCGTTTACGGGAACGCAGTTTTACTTTCTTACGTTTCTGCCCCATTTCCTGCGGCACTTCCTCTGCGCTTTTTGCAGTAGTCGCTTCGGTGGTAGGCGTATCGTCTTGAATAGTTTTGGCCTGTTTCGTAAGGCGCTTTTCAAAGCGGGCAAAGTTCGGGTTCAGAATGAGTAAGGCGGCGTGTGCGTAAACCCTGCAATCTAGGGCTTCATTTCGCGGGCGGACCTTGAGCCATTCCCGCTTGGGCCACCCCTTCACGTAACGGGTAACGCACTTCTCAGCGGTCAACTGGCGGAAATATTCTTCTTCATAATGGGCAGGCCAATGACAGCGACCTGGACCGGAACCGGGCAAAGCGAGGCGCTTGTATAAGAGAGTTTTCGCCTGGTCAGTACCGATCGTGAACAGTTCCACAGGGCGACCACTGCGGCGGCCCGTCTTGCGCTTAGTCGGCGCGGAGACAATGGGCACACCATCACCGCCCTTGCCCTTAATGGCGAACACACGCTGACCTTTCCGTTTCTTGCAGTAACCGTAGACGGCCTGGGTATTGGACCCGCCCGAGTCAATGCAGGTGCAAGAAATGGAAAGGTCCACCCCGTCCTTATTGGTCCAGCGCCGATCAAGAAAATCATCCAGAGCTTCCCACACTTCCGGCTGATCAGGATCACCGTACAGAACAGCGTATTCCACGGACCAGGATTCTTCACCGTGGCCCCAGGCGACCACCTCCACTTCCAGGCGGTCAGGTTGGGTATCAATGCCTGCGGTCAGGATGTAAGCGCCAACGGGTACAGCGGCCCCGTATTCCTCCCGACGCTGCATCAGCCCGGTATCGTCCACTGTCTCGCCTTCCTCTTCCCAGGTATCAGCCAATGAGACGTTGACGAAACTCTGCAAGTCTCCCGCATGCTTCTTGTCCAGGAAGCTTTGTACAATGTCCCGCCACTTGCGCCACGGGCTGTACAGTTCGTTAAGGTGAAAAGACGCATGCCCCATAAAGGGACGCTCCCCGCGCCACTTGCCAGCCTTGAGCATGGCGGGCTTATGCTTGTCTTCAATAAGACAACCACAATGCTCGCACACATACATAGCGGTATCCGGCCTGTGTGTTCCGTCCTCTTCCTTATCCCAAACGATTTGGGACCATTTGAGCGTCTGGTATTCTTTACAGTGCGGGCACGGCACCCAATACTTGCGGCGGTCACCGGCCAGATAGGACTTTTCGACTCTGGAAAAACCCTTGATGGTGGGGGTACTGGTTTCAATCAGCTTGCGGCGATCACCGAATGTTGCGGCACGCTGCCACAGCAATTGCACGGGGTCGCCTTCCTCGGTCATGGTGTAGCCGTCGATTTCATCACAGTTGATAATCGGGGCAGATCGGCCGCGCATGGTGTTAGTCGATCCCGACCAGGAGAACATGAGGAAGCCGCCGGGATATGATTTCATGAGGGCGTTGTTCACGCCATCACGGCCACGCGGTTTTGCAACCTTATCCCGGATTACGGGAGTATCGCGCAACAGCGGGGTAAGCTTGGTTTCCGTCCAGGTCTTGAGGTCGGACTGTGTAGGCTGCATCATCATGCAGCTTTTCGGCTCTTGAGCTATGGCGTAGCCGATGCCGTTATTGATAACCTCTGTTTTCCCCGTCTGAGCCGCCCACATCAAAGTTATTCGGCGGGTCACCCTATCGCCTATGCAGTCCATAGGCCCGCGCTGGTACGGGGCATTGTCTGTCCGCCACGGTCCCGGCGTGGCGTTCGCCTGGCCGATGTGGCGGTAACGATCCGCCCATTCGGATACTGTCAGACGTTCAGGCGCGCGGAGGTTTTGAGAGGCTTTGCGCAAAGCTTCCCGCAAGCCTTCCACATTAGAAAGTACGTTTTCAGCGTTCTGCATCATCAACCTTCTCCATCAAATCAGCCTCACTTAGTGCATTCAGCGCAAGGTCGATTTCTTCCTCAAGGATCGCTTTAACCTCTGTCTCATCAATAGCGGCCATCAGTCGCAACGCCGTTCGCTCCGGTATGGACAGCATGGCCTGGCGCACCTGCACAAAAGCGTTCGATATTGCCCGCTCCACATCTTCCAGCAAAGCCACTTCCCCCGTCGCCTTTGCTGCCGTAACCCGCTTGATTTTCAAATCTTCGATCATGATTTGCCGTTCTAGCTCCCCCTTGCTGATGCCTTCATCAACAATGCCCATTGCCTTTGAAACGGCGCGGTCAGTGTGCCACTTCACGCACTCGGCCAGGTCGAACTGCCAGGCGGTCCCGCGCCCCCCTTGCTGAACACAGGGCAATCCCTCCCGCAGACGGCTGCGAACGGTAGGGACAGAGAGGCCCAAAGCAAGGGCCAAACCCTGCATATCCACAAGGGAGGGCGAAATCTGTGGAAAATTCTCTGTTTTTTTCTTTATTTTCTTTTTAACTTCATCTGCCATTGTAGCCTCCTAAGCGACTTTTCCACATATTTTAAATAGAAAGAATAGAAAATCGTTTTGGCAAGCCACCCACACCGAAAATCCTGAGATGCAGGTGGACCCGCTGAATACCCCTTCGGGAAGGACCCGTTTAGCGGCGTCTAGCAGCGTTTAGCGGTGTCCAGTGTCGAAACAGGAAAGTTACTGGGGAATGTTGCGGTTCCAATACTAAACGCTTGCAGGCTACTGCCGAACATGGTTGCAAAGCACTGTATACACTGTTCTTTCTGCCACTCCGATACGGGCCGCAATGGCTGCCGCACTCATCCCCTCACGACGCATAGACAGGATGCGTTTATCCCTTTCCGCGCGGATCACGTTCGCGCACTTGGCCATAGGCAAAATGAAGCCGGGAAACTCCTTCGACAGCGCTTCGGCATGGGCATCACCGACCACATCACGCAACCAATGATCCGGCGGAAGTCGCTTGGGAATGTACAGTGAGCGGCACTTGCAGGCTCGGGCCAACGCAAGCGCCCCCTCTCGGCCTATAATGTCCGCTACAACCTGGGCGGTTTCGGGCAATGCGGCATTGTCCATACGTTACCCCTTGTCTGGTTTAAGGTCCTTTGCGGCGCTGCATGCGCGCTCTGAAAGCACATCAAGCAGTTTGCCACCGGAATAACCGGCGATAGCCGTACCGGACGATATAGCGGCAGGCGGTATGCCCAAGCTCTGCAGGAACCCGTGGGCAACCCATCCGGTAAAGCCTGCTATCGCCAGAGAGGCCACAGCAGCACGGATAGAGCACGGCGAGCCACCACGGAGCAGCTTGATACCGCCGCCAAGCATGGCTATCAGGACAGGGGGGCACCAGCCCCCCATCCATTGAAAACAGGCACTCAGCCACTGCACGAGTGCTTCATGGGTCATGCGCTCGGGCATTCTTCGCCGTCCTGTGCGGTGGTATGAGTTATGGGGGTCAGGTCGGGAAGATTGCGGATTGCCATGGTCTGCCGTTCAAACTCTTCCAGGCTCGGAACGGTGTAACCCTCGGCCGTCAGGCGCTTTGCCATCTGGTAGCCTTCCATGCCTACGCGCAAAGCGGATTCGATCATTGCAAGAGCGGTCAGGGGATCAATGGGCATTATTCACCCCCCTTGCTGTAGAGGAAGGTTCGGGCCTTGATGAATAGCGCGGAGCAGTCCTGTAGGGCGGTTTCGGCATCAGTGTGCAATTTCGACCAGTTCGGCGGTTCGATCCTGGTCCTGGCGTAGATCATGGCCGCATCGTCAAAGGCCACGATTGCCCGCTTTGCCGTGTCCATCACCGGGGCTACCTTCTTTTCAAGGAACAGGACGCCCGCCGGGGGCAAGGATGCGTGCAGGGAAAGGTATTCCTGATGCAATGCGGCGTATGCCGTATTCAGTTCAGTACCGACAGCCAGCCCTTTCTCATGCGGCGAAAGGTCCTTAAGAGCGCAGCCAGGCAACGCCACCGGCACCAGCAGGAACAGCAGGATCACGCCCGCCGCTTTGCCTGTTGCCTTGGGCACCTTCTTAACGCTTACGTTCTTCGTTGCCTTGATACGGCCGTAAATGGACAACAGGCCACCAATGCCAACACCGATGGACAGACCAACATCCACCATTTGCGACTGTGACGCATCGTCTACACTGTACCCCATCGCCATAAGCACGGTGCACAGCATGGAGATGATAACACCCCACACGGTACGCGACTGCAACAAATGCTTTGTCTTTTCCATGTTCGATCCTTTTGGATAAATGTTCGCGCAAAAACAAAAGGCGCACCTTTAACAGATGCGCCTATACTATATTACAACACCGTATTAAACGATGTGCATGCATGTGTATACACACTATATCTATAACTTATTTACCATATCAATGTTGTTCTGAGTTGATGCAATGTGTTCTAGTGTGTTTGTTATAGTCACCATAAATACTTCAACCGACATTTCTTCATGACCACAGCGCTTGCAACGGCGTATCCGCACCGTTCTTTCGCAATCATCAAACGCCCGTGGTGCGCTTGTAGGTGCGCCGCACTTCCTACACGCCAGAGACATATCAATCCCTCTCTATGTCGTTCACGGTCCGTTCATCAATGAAGGCGGTCAAAACGTCCTCCCGCACCCTGTAACGCGGCCGCGCCTTCGTCCCGACATTATGCCCGCGCAACTCTTTGCTCTTTATAGCCCGGCGCACCCACTCGGGCCGTACCCTCAACCGCTTCGCCACCTCATCAACGGTCAACGTCTGCATGTAGCATCCTCCCCATATGCCGTATTGCCGCGCGCCGGTTCTCATCACGGAACGACAGGTAGTGAGTCGTGCTTTTCGGATCCTTATGTCCCAAGGCTTGCGAAGTCTCCATAAACGGATCCACACCATGACCGGCGGCTACCAGCTCCAGCATGTATTCATGGATATTATTGGCAAAAGTTTTGCGCATACTGTGCGTGCCGATGTTTTCGGCAATGCCACACGCCCCGAACGCTTCCAGCAACACCCGCCGCGCCTGAGTGTAGGAAATTGGCTCATTGGCATCCCCCTGTTTTTTAAAAAGGTAAGTAGTCATGCTCGGCAAAGTCAGGGCTTTTAGCTGATCATAAATCGCCAATCGTGCTTCCGGAGCCAGATACACCACGCGGCTTTCCTGCTTTACTTTCATGTATCGTCTGGCAACTTTTACAGAAAGCCGTACACGCTTATTGGCTACCACATCACGAACACGAAGGCTCAGCATCTCTTGAACACGAAACCCTGCTAATATGCCCAAAGTGAATAAGCAACGATTGCGCACTGCAAAACGCCCCTGAAAGCTAAGCAAGGATCTTGCGATCTCTTCATCCGTTAGCGGCCTACATCCCGACATAAATACTTACTATTGCAAGAGGCTTGTGCCACCAACAAATGGCATAACAGCAGGCAGCACTCCCCGCTTCCCACGAGGACAAATAACCTTAATCCCCTCGCGCCACCTGTCGTGGTTGCCGGTGTCAAAGTGGAACCAACTCATACCGTCGAAAGCTTCAATTCTGCGGATGTACAGGAACCGTTCTGCCTGCGGGTTACGCTGCATGTCTCCCCATATCTCGGCAGGTACCACATTGCGGAACTTGCAATCGAACGCCCTGCCGTCCTTATGGCAGGAATGCTTTGCGCCAATGCCGCAATTTTCCGGCCTGTAGCCCGACAACGTGAAACTGCCGCCCCATTGCCAGTTGTTCACCGTGCAGGGACCGTAATGCTTACGTAATTCGTCCAGCGTCCACAGTGCAGCCGGGTCAAAACGGGCAAACAGGATTACGGGGTTAGCCTCGGCCTTTACCATTTCCGGCGGCATCAACTCTTCAATGCCAAAGTGCTTGGGAATAAACAGCGCCATAACTTTTCCTTATGCTTTGCTTCCAGATCCTATCCCGCGGTAAACTCTGGCCAGCATGGCCTTGGCCTGCGGCCGCAGATTCCTGTCCATGCTCAGGGCCATGACTGCCCCCTCGCCGTCTCCCCGTTTCAAGGCTTCCAGCCCTGCGATAAAGGGTTCCAGCAAATCCTGTGACACGCCGCGCTCATGCAGCCGATAGGCTATACCCAGCGCCCCTTGGTAATCATCCCGCAGCCTGTACTGCACCATCTGCGCCCACAGTTTGCCCTCGGGCGAAGCCTTGCCCGCCACCTCATCAAGCCGTGGCGTGCGGGCTGTCTGTGCGGCCTCGCTGACTGTGCGGCCTTCGCTCAGATTCTCTTCATACGCATCAAGAATCAGCTTTGCCACGTTGTCGCCTTTGTAAATGCGCTTTGTTTCCCGCAGCACGCGGTCAATGGCGGCATCCAGATCTTCCTGTTTCATCCTGCCCAGCAGGCGGAAATACTCTTTTGCCAGAGCCTCATCCGGCGTAGGCAGATTGAAAAAACGCCACACACGCTCGAGGGTCAGGTTCAGATCAAGTTCCAGCATATCAGCCCCCTATTATGCGCTTAATTCAGCGCTGCACGCTTTCAGGTACAGGGTGGGATCAAAGCCAAATTTTTTGCAAACACCCACAACGCCCTCTTCGCCGTACTGCCGTGCATACTGCCGCACGCGGTCAAGCTCCGGCAGCGTTGCAGAACCGCCACCGCCTTTACTGCCGGCAGCATCGCGGGGCAGATAATTGCCTTCCCGCACTTTGATAAAATTGCCCACCTGCAGCAGCCAGTCGAACTTGGCAATCCAGTCGTTCACCTCGCCCATCAGGTACGGGCAGCGGCTCACAAGCTGAAAATACGCCTCCCATCCGGCAAGCTGTTTCAACTCAGGGCAAGCCTTCGCCCTCGCCTTGACCAGCGTTACACGAGGCGGTGTCACCTTTGTCACCTTAGGCAGCTTGCGCCCTTCCGGCTGTTCGTCCACCAGCACACGGTTAAACAGGGCAACAACAGCCTCGGCAAATTCCGTTTCCTTCTCTGCCTTGCTCTTCGGCTTTGCCTTCGGCTGCAAAGGCATGGGGGCAGGTGTTTCTTTCTGCTCTTCCGGCCTTTCCGCTGCTTCCGGCTCCGAAGGCGGCGCGGACACCTGCACGTCACAATCGCCCTGCGATTTTGACAGGGGTACGTAAGTACCCTCTTTAGTTCTATGCTCTATGTTATATGCTCTATGATTGGCGGAAGGTTGCTCAAAGGCTTCGCTAAAGACTTCCGCAAAGGCTTGCTGAAAAGCTTTTGAGAGTGCGCCAACCGTGGCTTTCACGCTGATCAATATCTCGACCTTCAACCCGCTTTCCGGCAGTTCTTCAAACCCTCGCCGCCATGATTTGATAACGTTCGGGCTTTCCGGCTGGTTGTATTTGAGGAAGTTCGGAAACCATATCAGCAGGCTTTCATCATGCTTCGCTATGCCTTGCTCTAAGACTTCCCGAAAGGCTTTCTCAAAGGCTTTCAAGTCCATTCCCAACTCATACGCCAGCCCCGGCAAATTACCCCGCAGCGCACCTAATTGTGTCAATGTCGGGTGAGTCAGCAAAAAGAAAATCACCAGTTTTGCCTCGTTGCTCAGTTCCCTAAACTTCGCGTCATTCCATATGCAGGTGCTGATCTTGCGATACCGCTTGCATTTGCTCATCGTTTTGTTCTCCTGCTTGCTTCTGACCATGCTTTTAGCTATGCTCATGTTGCATTTGCTCGCGACTCTTAGGGTCGCAGTAATTAAGCCCCTATAGCGAGTAGGGGCTTTTTCTTTGGCCTGACTACGCCGCCACCTCGCACACATACGGGCACGGTTCCAGCGAACAGATGGTGTTACCGACAATCCTTTCCGGACACGCCGCACACAGCATCTCGCCGTCCGGCTCTATGTATCTCACCGGCAGTCCCAACTGTTTCGCCAGCGCAATTTCTGCCTGCACGCCCACGCTCTGCGACCAGCCCGGCAGACAAAGCACATGCATTTCATGCTGCTGTTCCAACGTGGCTCGACACAGCGCACCCCAGAAACGCCAGTCCGTAGGCATCTCGTGCCGCCGTGCGGCCTCATGTGTCAGAGTAATAGGCGAATACACGCCAAGCCCTGCCCGCCACATTCTTGCAGCTACCTCCGTCACAGCCAGAAAACGCGCATGGCGTACTGCATCACTGGCGTGTGAATACGGGGTAGCCAGATACACCAAGCGTATGCCGCCCGTGGCTCTGGTCTCAACAACTGCCCCCTTCATCCCTTCAATTTCCTTTTCAAGTTCTTCCAGTCTAGAGTTCAAACACGCTTTTCCAACAACATCTGCTTCGGGTGCGCTTTGCAAAAGTTTCCGCAAAGTGGCGCACTCTGCGTGAAGATGTTGCAAGGCCGCATTAGCTGGTGCCCTGCTCATCCCTGCAACCCCTCTCTGTATTTCGTTATTGTCTGGTCTAGCTCCTGCACAGCTTCGGCGTGCAACGCCTCTACCGTGCGCGGATCCTCGCCGTGCATCATGGCTTTGTGCAGCGCTACCAGTGCGGGCAAGTCATCAAGGCATTCTTCTGCCAATGTGGGCTTGTCCGGCTCTGCAACAGCATTGGGTATGCAATGCATCCCAAGCGGTTCCGCCATGTAATTCAGCATGGCCAATGACAGAGTATCCGCACCAGCCTTGTCCAAATCGTGCAGCAACATCCGCACACGCTGAATCACAGGCCGTGCAGAATCGCCCGAATAGTCGGGATTGCGCATCTGCTTATAAATCTGCTTGTGACCAACCTTAAAAATTCGCTCCAACGCAGGCATACCAAGGGCATCTTTTGCCTCCAGCATCATTTCCCACGCGTCTAGGCTATTTTTATTCATTCCCCCACCTCCGGCACTTGTCGCCACTCCTGCCCATCCAGCAGGTGGCCTGCGACGTTTTTGCCGACGCGGGAGCAAGGCCACGCCCCATAGCCATCATCGCCTGCCCCTGCCTCCGCACGCAAAACGCCATCAGAGTCCATGAAATGGGTATTGCTTGCTCCGGTAAAAGCCCACTCACCCCACTGCTTAAAGAAGAACGGCACACCCGTTTGCGAGCACTGGTCACGCAACGAGCGGAACCAGTCGGGATGTGACGGGCGGGCATTCGGGCCGGACTCGCCTCCCGCGATTACCCAGTCAAGAGGTGCATCCATAGGATATCCGGACTGCATCCAGCGATTACCGGACAGATACTCCCCAATATACACCGGCCCCAAAAGCGGCTCCATGCTTACAAACCGCTTTGCCGCCGGAGTATCCAGCAGCACGGGTATGCGCTCATCGGCCCGCTGTTGGTCTTCAACGGTCACGCCCAGCCAGACGTTGGGGAGTGGCAATGGAACGCCCACTGTAAAAGTCTTAGACCCGTCTGCGTTGATAATTGGCTCGCTAGTTTTGCAATGCACAGTCAAATAGTACCGCATCCGCTCCGGCCGCTTCGTCAGCAGCAAAAACGTGTGCTGCGGAGCAAACGCCATATAGGCAAACACCGCATCCAGAAACGAATCCGGCACATCCTCATGGAACAGGTCAGCCTGCGAGGCCACGAATATGCGGCGCGGCTTCTTCCAGCGCAGCGCCTCTTCCATGCGTTCGGGGTGCAGGTTCAGCTTACCAGTCCATTTGCCACCAGTACCCACAGTACCTGCATACAGGTGCTGTACCTGCGGATTCCGGACAAAGCGCGCTGCCAGCTTTTCGGCATAGCAGTTTTGACAGGCCGGGCTTACTCTGGTGCAGCCGTACAGGGGGCTGATTGTGGCATCGCACCATTCAATCTTGCTTTTGTCTGCCATCCTTACGCCTCACTTCGCCCACGAGGGGAAAAAATCTTTACAATTCAACTCACAACGCCACGTTGTTTCGAGCATAATCTTTCAAAGACTGATCTGCAGAATCAGCAAGGGGAGATGGAGAGCACTTGTCCCCATATAGGTAAGGCCACAACTTTTCTAACGTCGAAGAGTTAACGCCCTTTCGATTCCCCTTCAGCAACCTGTAAATTGAGTCTTTGTTCACACAGGCTTCATGCGCGAGGCGCAACACAGACCAACCGCTACGCTTCAAATAACTTTCGATGTCTGCCTTAATATTCATGACAGCATTTTAGCCAAACGTAGATTTTTATCAAGTCAAACATCTACCCATGGCTATTAGCCAAGAGGCGAAATTTGATGCACATACAATTTATGGGATTCTATGAAGAACTAATCGAAGCGATGCGGACTTCCTTGCAGGAAGACTTTAATGGCAAAATGTCGCATATGGGCAAAGCCTGCAGTGTGCATCCGTCAACGCTTAAGCGCCTGCTTGATGGTGAGCGTTCGACATGGGCTCAAGCTCTTGGACGGATAGCAGACGCAGCGCAACTTCAGGTATTACGGAAAAGCACAAGTAACGCGGGAAAAAAAGAGACAAAAGCAAACTACACAGCCTGCTCGTTTGACGTAGAGCTCAAAAACTACCTTAATGGGCTAATTTCTCTACAGAAAAAAAATGCACATGAAGTAGCAACAAAAGCTTGCCCTGACACCGTTGCAACCCAAAAAAGAATCCTCGCCTTTTTAGAAGGACGCGGCCCTCTATGGGCAAGCGATATACCATTATTAGCTACAGCATTACACCAACATCCCGACGAACTCGTCAAAACCATCATAGAAATGGTTGAAGCTGAGTCCAATAAAGATGTAGCTCGGCAAACCCTTGTGAGTTAAAGCTATATACTTTTAACCCAATTTCAGGCACTTCTAGCAAACAGCAAGCTTATAATCAAGAGGTACACCACTACTTACGACTTGTTCCTAAGTCGCCCTCTCGATAGGTGTGATGGATTAAGACCACTACCTAACAAAGGAGATCTGGAGATGGATTTTTCCGAACGCATCCATGAACTTGGAGCCCGGTTCATTGATCTGCGTGATCATGTATCAACAGAAGAAGCTACAAAAACAAGCTTCGTCCTCCCGTTCCTTAACATCCTTGGATATGACACTTTTGATCCGAGAATAGTTAACCCTGAATTTACAGCAGATGTTGGCACAAAAAAAGGCGAACGCGTTGACTACGCGATTATGCGTGATGGAGAACCCATAATCCTGATAGAATGCAAGACCTGCGGCAGCTCACTTGATCAGGGCAAAGCAAGCCAGCTCCATAGATATTTCCATGCTACCAGCTCCCGCATTGCCATCCTCACAGACGGCATCATCTATAAATTTTTCTCAGATCTCGACAAGCCAAACGTGATGGATGACAGGCCGTTCATGATTTTCGATTTTAACAAAATCGAAGAGGCTCTTATCCCGCAACTCAAAAAGCTGGCTAGTGATCGCTTTGATGTGGCAACAGCGCTTCACGCTGCTGAGGATCTCAAATACACAAGACAAATCAAGCAAGCTATTGCAAACGAACTTGCCACCCCATCGGATGACTTTGTTCGTTTTTTTGCTTCTAAGGTGTATTCGGGCCAGTTACGCGCAAATATTATAGAAGAGTTCCGACCTCGTATAATTCAAGCCTCCGAACATCATATCAACGACGTATTGAACCAAAGACTAAGGGGAGCGATGAAGCTAAACGAGTATGAAGAAGCTTCTCTACCCCCGGTTAAGGATGCGGAAGCGCCCCAGTCGGAAGATGCTGGAGCAGGAATAACGACAACTCAAGAAGAAATCGAAGCGTACCTGATCGTTAAGTCCATCCTGCGTGCCCATGTAGACCCTTCTAGAATCGCGATGCGCGACAGGCAAAGCTACTGCGGCATCCTTCTAGACGATAACAACCGCAAGCCGATCTGCAGACTGCATTTCGATAGAAAGCAAAAGCAGCTTGGCATTTTTGATTCCCAAAAAAACGAGTCTAAAGTCAATATTGATGCGTTGGATGATATTTTTAACCACGCGGAATCATTAATTACAACTGTGCAAAACTACGACGCAGAGTAAAACAACCGCCCCGCTTTTGCGGGGTTTTTTGTTACCCTTTTTTAGCCAAGTGTAGATTTACCATTGACTGACCTCTCCGTTTGGCTAAAAATAACCCCAACACGAACGACAAACCAGCCGAACACGGCCCACGGGCCAGAGTAAGCAGAAGGGGCGGCGTTTAGTGTGCCTCGCACCAAGTACCGAGCACGGAAAGCCAGCCCCGGAGGCGGCGTACGACGGCAGGGAATGCGAAGGGAATCTTGGTATGGCCCAACCACTTTGTTGAGCTCAACAGAATGGTTACGACAACATCCCGCCATGCGGGGCGGCAGCGAATTGTAGGGCGCTGTCGCTGGCAACCCACGGCAAAGGCGGCTGCGGATCAGCACCGGACACCCCGCAAACCCGGGTTTTCTGATGATTAAAGTGCCTCACAAGGGACTGTCCGGATACCGCAAGGCGGGATGCAACAGCAGGAGTCAGGCAATGCGACACTATTTTTACAAAGGATTGGCGGCAATCTGCATAGTCGCGCTGTACACCATCGCCGTCAGCATAGGGCTGTACCTGACCACACCCATGCCGTGATCTATCACCTTAACCGGAGAAACAGCAGTGAATTACACCACACTGGAAAACCTGAAAGGCGGTGCGGCTATTGAAATGGTCAACAATGCACTGCTTGGGGTCTGGAACAACACGCTGGACCCCAATACTGACCCCGAAGCCAAGCGCTCGGTCATATTAAAGCTTGAGTTCAAGCCCTCAAAAGACCGCACGTCATCGCCTGTCACCATCAAGGTTGAAAAGAAGCTGGCCCCGCAGTCAGCAGTAGCCGCACACGTCAACATCGGCACAGATGAACACGGCATTGCCGCAGCATCCGAATACGGCAATCCCAATCAGGTTGAATTGCCGATGGGACATACGGAGCAGGAAGCCCCCAAGGCCAAGCTTGGCGATACTGGCAACACCAGTAACGTAACGCCCTTCCGGGCCGCAAACGGATAAGAAGGAAGAACCGTCATGTCCTCAACCAACATTGAAAAGTCTATCGAAATCCTGCTGCAGGCGGGCAAAGACATTGCGGCAGCAGATGTGGAACGCAAAACTGCGTTCATCAGCCATACGCACGAAGGCCGTCCCTACTACAAAGGCGACTGGAAAGCGCTGATGGAGCCGGAAGCAAAGCCCTTGTTTGTAAACACGCTCAGCGGCATTGCCCGTTACCTGACTGACAACCCCGACGGACTCGACCTGAATGCCCTGCTGGTACATGTGGATGATTACCAAACCGTCACCGTGCGCTCCGTCCCCACCGGACCGCACAAGCAGCGCCCGACATTTATGCAGGCAAAAGCACTCATACCGGAACACCTGTTTTCCGATCCTGTGCGCCCTCGCTACTACCCGCCGCAGGTCTTCATTCCTTACCTGCAGTCCTGCTTTGTAGAAAGCGAAGACCTGAAAGCCGCAATCGACGTGTGCAGCAACATGGATGTGGAGGGCGGCGTTTCACAGGCTGATGACGGCCTTTCGCAAAAAGTCGCCGTCAGAAAGGGTGTAGTCACCAGAAGCGAGGTCAAAGTACCCAACCCTGTCGTGCTTTACCCCTTCTCTACCTTCATCGAAATTGACCAGCCGGCACGCAAAATGGTGCTGCGCCTTGCCGGCAACCTCGACGAAGGTTCCGGTTGCGCCCTTATCGAAGCAGACGGCGGCGCATGGAAAATCAGCGCCCTGTCCGCCATTGAAGCATGGCTTAAAAACAACCTGCCCGAAACTGTAAGAATTATCGCGTAGTCCACATAACCGCACAGGGCGGCTTGCCCCCTGCCGCCCTGTGCAACACGATAAGGTACATCATGAAGCACCGCACATACACAGTAGAAGTCTTCATACACGCCAGCATCACAGTTCATGCAGCAGACGCCAATGCCGCAGGGGCCATTGCGAAGGCTCGCGCATTGACCGCAGCAGACCACCCTGTCGTTACCGTTCACGGTGTGGAAGTCGGGAATATGGAAGTAGAAGGCCAACAGGCAGCCACAGACGAGGGGTAAAAGCATGACTGAAACACAAAAAGGATTCTATCGCGGCTGGGGCGAACTGGCAGCATACATTGCCGATGTCCACGACAATCACGGTGTCATCGTAGAGGCCGCCGCAGAATTCGGCATTGAACCCGAATATCTGGAAGAATCAGGCTTGAACGAAAATGACGTTGCGGTCCTGAAAGACGTTCTTGGAGACAGCCAGCCATGAAAGCAGTGTTCATCATCACCATAGCCCTTTGCATCACATCACTGCTCAAAGGATCCGGCACAGCAGGCCGCCCGGCATACCCTGTCAAACGTGCCCTGCACGCCGGCAGACAAAGGAAACGCTGACATGTTCTATCCGGTTATCAGCATCAAGCAGCCGTGGGCATGGCTCATTCTGCAGAGCCACTTCCCCCATGCCAGAAAGGATTACGAAAACCGGAACTGGCCCCTGCCGAAAAAATTCACCGGCAGGACGGTACTCATCCACACCAGTGCCAGCCCTGCCGCCAAAGCAAGCGTGATAGGCGAACAGCTTCGCATCAGGGGCTTTGATTACACGCCGCCTGTAGGATTCTCGCGGGACGGCATAGCGCTAACGGGCCACATCATCGGGGCGGCTGTATTCTCCGGCTGCATACAGGCAAACAACACTCCGCCCTCTGTATGGTGTGATCCTGATGCAAAGTGGTGGTGGAAAATTGAAAAGGCAGTGCCCGTCCAGCCGGTACCGGCAAAGGGATGGATGCAATTCTGGAAGTTTAACTACCCGCACAGGGTGGACATATAGAGGAGGAACCAATGGAGACTACGCACCAAGCTTACAAATACGAAAGGCTGGTTAGGCTGCCCGAAGTACTGCACACACTAGGAATCAGCAAAAGTACATTTTACGCAGGGATGCAAAACGGGCAGTTTCCGAGACCTCGCAAAATCGGTCGCTCCTCTGTATGGCCGGAAAGTCAGATCAAAGGCATTGTGGCAGCGACTCTGAGCGAATCCAGATAGTCACCCCATGCCTGCATCATTTTCCGGCGCTCATCTAAATACATTGCCCTGTTATATGCAGCGCGCACAGTGTTCCGCTCTGCATGGGCAAGCTGCTTTTCAATCACATCAGGCGACCAGCCCATTTCATTCAGCAATGTTGAGGCCATAGCTCTAAAGCCGTGGCCCAACATTTCTTCCTTCCCTATCCCCATATACGTTAACGCGGCATTTATCGTGTTTTCACTTAAAGGCCGCTGGCGCGACCGAGGCGAAGGCAACAGCAAACGCCCGCTTCCCGTTAAAGCATACAGTTCATGCAAAATTTGCAATGATTGTTGTGAAAGAGGCACTAAGTGCTCTTCGCGCATCTTCATACGCCCGGCAGGAATCCTCCAAATTGCATTCACTAAGTCAAACTCTTGCCACTCTGCATTGCGCAGCTCACCTTGCCGTACAAACAGCAAGGGCAACAGCCGCAAAGCATAGCATGTTGAAAAATGCCCGGTATAAGAGTCTATAGCAAGCAGAAGGCGTCGCACGTCTGCAGGGTTTGTAAAAGCAGGAGTTTTGCGGGTTCTGTGTGGGCGTAGTGCTCCCCTTAAGTCGCGGCACGGATCAGAGTCGGCATAGCCGCAAGCTACCGCATATTGAAAGGCGCGAGAGCACAACCCCAAAACAGCATGGGCTGTGTATGTTATGCCGCTGGATTCGATACGGCGACACAAGCGCAGTATGTCAGGCGGCATTACCTCTTTTATCGGCATGTTCCCTATTTCGGGAAAGACAAGGCGTTGCATCCGGGACAAATTATTTTGCCAAGTGCCCTCGGTTAGCACTACCTTTTGCTGCTCGTACCACTCGCGTGCTACGGCCTCAAAAGTACGCTCATTTTCCGTTCTGCGGATGTTTTTATACTTTGACGGGTCAATACCCTCAGAAAGCATCTTTCGTGCATCCTGAGCTTTCAAACGCGCTTCCTTTAAAGACACATCAGGATACACTCCCAAAGCAAGAAGCTTCTCCTTCCCTTGAAAGCGAAATTTCAAACGCCAAAGCTTTCCACCCGCAGGGGTGACTTCCAAATACAAGCCGCCACCGTCAAAGTAGCGCTTTTTCTTTTCAAGCGGCTTAAATCCCTTGATAGCTTTGTCAGTAAGGGGCATCTGGGGGTATCTCCTTTTGCTCCGAGGCAAGATACCCCCACAAATACCCCCACAATTTTACGGAAGTCAATAGATGTAGCCGGACACAACCGGACGACAAAACCAAGAAAGCCCGCGCCAGCCGTAGCTTTTGCGGACTTTCCAGTACTTTTGAAGAAGTGCTTGTGGTGCGAGAGAGGAGACTCGAACTCCTACGCACAAAGGCGCTGGATCCTAAGTCCAGTGCGTCTACCAATTCCGCCACTCTCGCACAAAAAAAGAAATGTGAGATGAGCACTCACGTATCGAAGGCGCGCACCTATACCACCGCAGCAGCCGGTTGGCAAGTGTTGCGTATACAGCTGCCCCTATACAGCGGCCAGATGCAGGGAAGCGGACTGCCGGTCAGTCACTTCACCAATGTGGGCAACAAACTCGCCTGCATCATGCAGTCTGGAAACAGCCTCATCCAGACGACTGCCCGGCACGGCAAGCACCAGTCCGCCGGAAGTCTGGGCATCAAAAACCAGATCAGCCGTTATTGTAGGCACACCGGCATCAATGGTGACTTTGGATTCACAGTAATGCTTATTGGCGTAGCTGCCCGCCGGAACAAGCCCCATAGAGGCCAGCTCCGCGGCACGTTCGATGACAGGAACCCGCTGCGCCCACAACCGCACTGTGCGTGAAGACGCCAGAGCCATTTCCAGCAGGTGTCCTCCGAGCCCGAAACCGGTCACGTCCGTAGCCGCTTTCAGCCGCATGGCGCGCAGTACCGAACCGGCAGCGGCATTAAGGTGCCCTGCCCACCTGAAAACCAGTTCCTCAATCTCGTCCGCACCGTCCCAGCGTGCCTTCAGTGCAGTGGCAAGCACGCCGGTGCCCAAAGGCTTTGTAAGCAACAGCTGGTCACCGGTCTGCAGTGCGGCATTGGAAGTAAAGCCATCGGGGTCTACCACACCGGTTACGGAAAGGCCGAACTTGATCTCATCGTCTTCAACACTGTGGCCGCCGGCAAGTGAAGCCCGGGCATCACACAATGTGTCGTATCCCCCATGGATAATGGCCTGCAGAATATCCCGCGGCAAATCTTTGATGGGGAAACAAACAATGTTCATGGCACACCACGGCTCTCCACCCATGGCGTAGACGTCTGAAAGCGCATTGGCAGCTGCTATCCTGCCGAATTTGTAGGGATCATTCACAATGGGAGTGAAAAAATCCACTGTCTGCACAAGTGCTTTTCCCGCAGGAAAATGCAGAATCGCCGCGTCCTCATTATGTTCTCTGCCAATAATCAGCCGGTCGTCATGCTGGGCACGTCCGGGCAGAGAAGCAAGAATCTGCTCCAGGTCCCCCGGAGCTATCTTTGCTGCTCAGCCTGCAGCTTTTACTTTATCAACCAGCGTGATGCGGGACATTGAAGCTTCCTTCAGCCTGTCGTGTTCAACGGCATTTTTTTGTCAAAAACTCGATAAAATGGCGTGCCGCCGGAAACAGCTGCCGCCGTGAGTGATAAATACAGAAAAACTCGCGGCGGACATCCAGTCCGTCCACTGTAATTTCAACCAGTTCGCCGCGTGAAAGAAATTCCGCAACAGCGATGCGGGAGGTGACACTAACCCCCAGTCCGGCGCGGACACATTGAATGACAGACTGCGAGCTGTCAACACAGGCCACTGGACGAAAACTCCGGCAATCGATGCCATGCGTTCCCAACGCTGCGGAAAAAATCTTCCATGTTCCGGAACCTGCTTCGCGCACGACCCAGGGCATATCCGCCAACGATTCGCAAGAAACACTACCGCTGCGGGGAGCAAAATCCGGTGCGCCGATAATGATAAGCTCATCATCGATAATGGGAGTGAACACGATATCCGGCTGCTGGTCATGAGCACCTACCACACCGAGCGTAAGCTCACCTGCCCCGACTTTACGGATTATCTCGCCGGTATCTCCTGTACGCAGTTGTAACTGAACCTCAGGAAACGAACGCATATAAGCGGCCATAACCGGTGGCAACAGGTACTGGGCTGGAATGGTGCTGGCACCGACCGGAACTTCACCGGTAATGATATCCTGCAACTGGCTTATCTCCAGATGAGCAGTTTCAAGGCTGGCAAACGCGGTCATTGCATGCCGGTACAGGATTTCTCCGGCAGGCGTGGGCAAAACACCGCGGCCCATTCTGTCCAGCAGCCTGACATCCAGTTCCTTTTCCAGCGCAGAAACATGTGCGCTGATGGTGGGCTGAGACAAAAAAAGCTCATCGCCGGCTCGTGAAAAGCTGCGCAACTCATACACCTTGCAAAATGCTTCTAGCCTTCTGAAATCAATCATGTCTATGCAGTACATCGGCAAGACGGATAACGCAAGAGCATTGGGCCAATTGGGCTTTACACACATTACTGGCGCACAAAAAAAGTACCGGCCGCGCGCACACCTGCAAGCCGGACATGCGAGAGCAGAAGCAGGCTATCTCCCCGCGGACGAATATTCCGCACGGCATATGCGTCTGCGCCACTCCAAAAAGTTCTGTTTGCTGCGAACGACATTACGGTAAATACAAGATGAAAAAGCAGGCTGGCTATCACGAAAAAGCGCAATCCGTAACGCCGAGTGAGGGGCTGGCCTTCAGCCATCATCTGCGGGCGAACATCTTTTGCAGAAAAATCCCGGAACCACAGAAACAACCTATTAAGCGCATGTAGTGCAAAACAGCAAAGTTTGCCGAAGGCCCGAGAGGTTACGACAAAGCAATGAAGCGCAACGCACTGCAGAAACGTGCCACACTGCAACGGACTGCAGATTAAGCAGAGTCCATGGGACAAAAAGGACTGAAGAAAAAGCACAGTTCACGCAAGACGAGGCACTGACACGGCCAATCGAGTTGCCCGCTTTCAAGCCGGACATGGCAGCGGCTTTCCGGACACTTACAAGACTCTGGTGCCAACAGCGCCATAGCAAAGCAATCAGCACCCGTTTAAGCGCCTCTGCGCTTGCAGCGGTGGACAGGTTTCAGGAATCGGCAACGACAGTTTATCGCTCGGCTTATAACAGGAAAAAAGAGGCCTGCGAGGCTCATGTCCCGCTGGCTGCTCTCCCCTGCGGTATCCACATAAGTGTCAGCGGCAATGTAAAAATGACCCACCTCGGCAACTGAAAATTGACCCGCCTTGGAAGAACTGATGCCCTCCGTCAGGAGGCGCGATGCTTACCAAGGAAGGAGTCATGGACATTCGAATTTTGCGG
>Ga0334898_1000120_pt1 | contig 149760 bp, 140 predicted proteins | sample GraSluR3_MG_10_FD_207228 | JGI IMG/M metagenome (GOLD analysis project Ga0334898, IMG submission 207228) | Sludge microbial communities from methane-producing bioreactor in Wageningen University, Netherlands - Granular Sludge_3_08-R3 | ecosystem: Engineered > Bioreactor > Anaerobic >...
ATCCCTTTCATCCGCTCAACAAGTGTCTCTGCTGTCATCTGTGGCATATTGGCTGCCTCCTGATGACAGTGTACTGCATCAAGTGTGACACAGAGTGTCGTAGTCACTGATTCTTAAAAACAGCCAAAAACTTCTACGGGTACTCTGAATTCAGTGTAGGAAACACCCACACCTTGAAAAACGGTTTTGGTACTACCGCTCTTGCCTCCAACCTTATTGTATTGCCTCCTGCCGATCTCATGGATCTAGATTTCAACATGCCCTATCGTGCATTTGTTGTAGCAGGAGGAGACTTTTGGACATTCCAGCTCGGAAGAGATCGCCTCAACTGGGGTGCTGGTACTACAGGAAACCTCATGCTCAGCGATACCTTCAAGTACCACAATATGGCTCGTTTCACAACCTTCTCCGATAAGTTCAAATATACCTTCCTATCTTCATTCTTCCCTCATCCCTCTCATTACATTGGAGGAGGTGACGGGCAATCGACTATAGGTGATGGTCAAGACAAGTTACTAGATGGCATTTATATGTTCATGTCCCACAGGTTGGAATGGAGAATGTTCAAGGATAAGCTTGGCCTTACCATCACAGAGAGCATCATCTACCAAAGTGAAGAGAATTTCATTGACCTTCGCATCCTAAATCCAGTGATGATCTTTCACAACCTGTATATTCGAAGCAACTCCAACTCAATTCTTGGTCTCGAATTGGACTATACTCCCATCAAAGGCCTTAATATCTATGCTCAAGCTGCTGTAGATGAATTCTCATTGCCAGGAGAGGCAAAGCCCAGTGCTGCAGAAACCAACTATCCAGAGACTTTTGGTTTCCTTGTTGGTTTAAAGGGCTTTGTTCCTATGCAAAAGATGGTGGGGTATGGATCGGTTGAGTATGCTTATACAGATCCATATTTGTATTTAAGATATGCCCAGAATGCTTCTCCTGATACTGGTGGAGGATATGATGCTTATGGACTGAACTACGTCGGGGCAATCAGGGAGTTTACCAATAAGTCAGGTATGCGTTACAACCAGGAGTTCCTTGGCTACACCTATGGAAATGATGCTGTAGTGGTTAATCTCAATGGAGGAGTGAAATCCTTTGGGAAATGGAATGTTTCTGCAAATATCTTCTATATGGCTCATGGAACGTTTGATATGTTCACCATCTGGGATCGTGTCGGGGGCACAACAGGATCTCCCTTGGTCAGCACCCCAACTGATGATGGCAATGATAGTGCTGGAAATTATAATGATTCAACCTATACTACCCGCGATGCAGTCTCCCATACTGTCATTGCCGGGGTGAACGGTTCATATCAGATAACCGATTGTCTGAAGACCTTCGGACAGATTGACTATATCACCATCCAGAACTTCGGAAACAAATCAGGTCAGAAAGCACAGGATTTGCAACTGACATTTGGTGTTTCCTACAGCATTTAAGAGGAGTGGTTGTGAAACAGTTTAGCGTGCTCTTCATTATCTTGATTGTACTACTTGGTGTTCTTCCTGCGTCCACCGGGGCGCAGGAGGTTCTTCCTCTCTCCAGCTCGGTATACAGTGACATGGATCTTCTCTATCTGCTATCGGGGACTGGTACTCCTTCAGGTTCCAGACCTTGGACGAAAGCAGAAGCTCAGATGATTCTTACTCAAGCCTATCGATCTAATCAGGATGGTGTTGAGAAAGCTCTCTATGAATCTTTGGAAAGGAGAGTTCATGAAGAGCTACGCTGGAATTTTTCGGATGGATTTTCTCTCTCGGCACATGCAGATATATCAGTTGAATTGTATTCCCATACTAATACTGATTTTTCTTCATATGGCTCATGGGTTTATTCGTATGTTGACCGAAAGCCGTTAGTGAAACTGAGCCTGGATTTGGCACTATCGGATTTTTTCTATACGTACTCAGACCTTCAGTATGGATATGGTCTTCATACCGATGATGATACGCTCAAAAAAGTAGGGGATAAGGGTGTTGGGGCCTTGATACCTTCCAATTCAAATGTTTACTATATCGACGAATTTACAGAACTTGTACAATATCAAAGAAAACATGCGAATAATATTATCCCGTCAAGTGTCCATATTGATTTTCAGACGCCAAAACGTTCTGTCATCTCACTAGGATCTTATAAATGGAATGCTACCTTCAGCCGCGATAAAATAGCATGGGGAAACTCTCGTATTGGAAATTTTATTCTTAATGATCATGTGGATTTTCATGAATACTTGCGGTTTGTAGCCTTTTCAGAATACTTTAAATATGAAGCTCTTTTAGTATTTTTTGATACATATTATACAACAACTCCAACTATACGAATGTTTTTGGCTCATCGGCTGGAGTTTCGTCCTTGGAGAAAAGTAACGTTCGCTGTTAGTGAGAATGTCATGTATCAAGATTCGACACTTGATTTGCGGTTCTTGAATCCTGCGTTTGTATATCATAATTTAAATGAGCGTAGCCGATTCAACGCTATTGCACATGCGGAGATTGCTTATGTTCCCATTGCTGGACTGAGATTTTTTGGACAATTTGCGCTCGATCAAGCTGTAGCTCCTAACGAAGGAGAGAATCCAGAGCTTCCAGCTTGGGCATTTTCTGCTGGAGTAGACTATGCTGCAACAATCGACCAAGGGATACTTCAATCTTCATTAGAACTGTCGATGTCTTTGCCTCATATGTATAGAAGAGACAAGGTGGATTTCCTAATGGCACGACGTTATGCCAGCTTGAATTATTGGGATGCTGTCAAATTGGATTATATTGGTTCTCCCTATGGAGGAGATGCTTTGGTTCTCCATTCTGAGACAATTTATAGGATAATTGATAGAGGTTCATTACGTCTTGCATTTACTGGAGTTCTCAAAGGTGATGTAGATATGTTCACTGTTTTGGATGATACAGCGAGTGTCTATGGGACGAAGATGTTTGCCAAAGACGCCATTAATACAACGCTCGTAGCTACAATGGGAGGCTCTTTCACGGTTCTCCATAAAACTCCATCAAAACTGAAATGGGACATTTATGGCTCTCTTTCTGCTGTTATGAAAGGAGAATATCTTCAAAGTATAAAAGAATTTACATCCTCAGATTGGGATGTTCAGTTCGTTTTGGGGAGTACAATTTCGTTATAAAGGGATTAGTACATTGAGAGAATTATGTCGGTATTCATTGACGACTATGTGAAACTAAGGGTAGGATATAGATAGGAAAAGGCCTTGTTTTGTGTTTCCTTCTAAGCAATGGTCTTTTGTCGGTGTTCTGAAACGATTTCTTCAGACCGTTCCCTTTGCGTGGGGGATCGCACAGTTGGCGGCTGCCCTTTTTAAGGTAGCCGCCAGTCTTGAAAAGCAATGGGAAGGTCGGGGGAATGAGGCTTCGCAGGGGTGCGGAGCCTCATTTAATTTTCAAAGAAACGGTCTCCAATATCCGGTCGATGCCAAGCACCTTCAAAATGGATATGCTTGACGCCTTTATAGGCATTCTTGTTGGCATTCATGATATTATATCCGACACCTACGACAGTAACGCATCTTCCGCCTGTAGTAATCAATTTGCCATCATACTCCTGTACACCACCGAAGAAGTACCGGGGGGCCCCTTCAAATGCATTAAGTATCAAGGAAGCTGGCATAGTCTGGAGAGTTTTTCCGATAATAGGCTTTTGAGGGTATCCCTGTGAAGCAACAACCAATGCGACAGCGCTTTTAGTAGAAACTTCAAGATTCAAAGAAGAGAGCGTGTCATGCTTCATGGCATCTAGAATATCTACAATGTCAGTCTTTATGAGAGGAACAAACGCTTGCGCTGCAGGATCGTTGAATCGGACGTGGTAATCAACGAGAATCGGACCCTGTTTGGTTATGATGACGCTGATAGTCAGCACGCCCTTGTAAGCCATTCTTTCTGCTTTTAATCCAAACAAAGTGGGTTCAACAATGGTCTCGATCAAAGCTTGTCGAACTTCTTGTTGTAGTGGTACCGGGCAAATGGAACCCATGCCTCCGGTGGGAAGTCCTCCTTCCTCCACTTTCATGTAATCGCTGGAAGTGGGAAGAGCAAGATACCCCTTGTTGTCCAAGAAAAGAGTAACAGTGATGGGAAGGCCATTCAGATGTTCTTCCAAAATGATAGGACCTGTTGCCAATAAACCCTTTGCAAAATTCATCAAAGTGTCATAATCACAGGAATCCACCATGACCCGACTAGGAGCAATAGCGTTGCTCTTGACTACAAACCGTTCTCCCTCATGGCGCTTCAGATACTCTGAGAGCTTTTGCTCATCATCAAAGAGTACGTGCGACGGTGTGGGTATGTTATGCCGATCAGTAAACATACGGGAGAAGTTTCTATCACCCTCGAGCTTCAAAGCACGGTTTGGAGCTCCGAATGTATCAATACCTCGTTCGTTGAGATAGTCGATGACACCCGTGAACAAAGGCGCTTCTGTACCGACAAAGACATAATCAATATCGTGTTCTTTGCAGGCCTCATATACCTGTGCCGGATCTGAAGGATCGATAGCAAGGTTGATCGCAATTGACTTGGTTCCGACGTTGCCGGGAGCCACAAACAAACCGTTGATCAGACGGCTCTGGGAAAACCACCATGCAATGGCATGATCTTTAGCTCCAGAACCCAACACTAATACTCTCATTGCACTTCCTTCTAGCATGGTCGCTTTCATAAACGTATCATTTTCCCGCTTTACAGGTCAACAAGTGGACTGAGTGCCTCAAGATACTGCTCTTTTCGTGTAGCATGCACCACCGCTTGCTTAACCGGTGCTGTATTTTGAACTCCCTTGAGGTAGGAACAGGTGTGCTTACGCATCTGAGTGCAAGCCGAATGTTCTCCGTACTGTGCAATCATCCGATCGAGATGCGTCAGGATTGCTTGCACCTTCATGGCAACAGTAATCTCAATAGTTGGGCTGTTTTGCAGTATCGCTTTTGCCTGTGCAAAAATAAAAGGGTTGCCAATTGCTCCGCGGGCGAACATGACCCCGTCGATTGAGGTTTGTTCAAGCATTTTTTTTGCATCCTCTGCTTTGAAAAGATCCCCGGACCCGAAGATGGGAACATCATAGCCATGATCGATGCAGAATTGTTTCAATACTCGAAGCTTGGTCCAGTCTGCAAAAGGAGCGTACCCTTGACTACGAGTTCTCGCGTGCAAGGTCAAAGCAGACGCTCCCCCGTCCAAAGCCGCTTGGGCAAACTCAAGAAAGTTCTCGTTCTGGCTATCCCATCCGGTCCTGAACTTCACAGAGACGGGAATGTCTGTCTCTGTGGTGATGATGCTGACAATCTTAGTTATCAGGGAGGGGTTTTTCATCATTGCTGACCCTGCTCCAGTTTTTGTTACCTTTGGTACCGGGCATCCACAATTGATGTCGATGACTGAAGGCTCGTATGAGAGCAACTTCTGCAGAGCTTGTTTCAGCGAGTCAGAATTCCCCATAAACAGTTGTACTGCGTATTGTCCTTCGTTGGGAGCCCGATTGAGCAGCGCCAAGGTTTTTTCTCCCTCACGATACAAGCCTTCTGCGCTGACCATCTCCGTATAGGTAAAGTCAGCGCCGCTGTCGATACAGAGGCTTCTGAAAGGAATGTCGGTATAACCGGCAAGAGGAGCAAGAAAGATATTGCCTTTTATCTCTGTTGAGCCGATACGTACGGGGTGATACAGTGATTTTTCTTCGTTCATAGGTCCTTTGGAAGGGCAAATGCCCTGAGGCTGTTAGCATAGAGATTTTCACACAGCTCTTCAAGGGATATGTGCCGCAACTGGGCCAATGTCTTAGCTGTTTCAATGATGTAGTGAAGTTTGTTTCGTTCACCCTTGTATGCATAGGGTGTCATGAAAGGAGCTTCACTCTCAATGACGATACGCTCAAGAGGAAGCCGCATAGCCACTTCCTGCAAGGCCCTACTGCTTCTAAACGTGACATTTCCTGCGAAGGAAAAAGTCAATGGAAGCTGTAAAGCGCGTTTTGCAAAGGTCCAATCTTCACCATAGCAATGAAGGATGCCCCCCTTAGGAGGAAGCTTTGTAGAGAGAATGGGAAGCAAGTCTTCACCGGCACTTCGGTTGTGGATGATGATAGGAAGGTCGAGATGCTTGGCTATTTCCAGATGTTTGAGCATCAATTCAATTTGTAGAGTTTTATCACCCCCGAACATATGATAGTAATCAAGACCGGTCTCTCCGATCGCTATAACACGCTTTTTCTGCGCATGACTGATTACACGCTCCTCCCAGTTCTTGCCTGGGTTGGTTACCTCTGTAGGAGACACCCCGACAGCATGAAAAACAGATTCAGCACTCTCAAGGTTTGCATAGGTACGTTCAAAATCAGAAAGACTGTTGCAAATGCTCACGATATGCCTGACAGACTTCATTTTTGCAAATTGTACAGCGAGCAGTTGTTCCATCTTATCATCTTGCAGTAATCCGATGTGGGCATGCGTGTCAAATAGTTGCATACAAACTCCTTGAGAGGTAATCTCACATGTAAGGGAGTACGTAAGACTATACCATGGGCAAAACCCATCGTCAATGTTGTAACTCATATACAGTCAATCACTTATGAAGTGTTGTCAATAGTTTGACAATTTCTTTTCCTCGTGATAGCGTAACAACAGTGCAGCCCAGCAGGGCAAAGGAATTGCATGAAAAAAGAACGAATGCGTGCCAATGAGGGCCAGGTACCTCGAAACCGACCCTCTAAAGGCTATATATATTTGGTTAAGAACCCCTCGTCAAATGAGACGAGCATCTGTGCCTGGGATTCAGTTTTGTACCCGGGGACCTCTGTTGTTGCTCCAACGCGATATGGCCTTGATTTGGGTGTTGTGATAGCAAGTGCGGACTGCTTGGATAAGACGTATGAGCCTGGATGCAATAAGTGCCATGGTGCTTGCTTGGAAGGGCAGAAGTTTGATGAAAACCCAGAAGAGCAGGTTGCCATCGCTGATGTTGATGGTGAAGTAGAACTCTACTACAACGAAGAACCCGATGAAGACCAATGTTCCTCCTGCAGAGGATGCAACCCTCTGCCGGAACCTCGAGAAGTGCAGCTCAGTGGTGATATCATCTGGATTGACAGGCTCGCGACCCCTGCAGATCTGAATCGTTATCAGGAATTAACAGAAAAAGAAGACGAGGCAATGCGGATTTGTCGTGATAAGATCACCTATCATAAGCTTGATATGAAGCTGGTTACAGCGCATTTCTTGCTTGGTGAGCCGAAAATCGTTTTTTTCTTCACCGCTGATGTACGAGTCGATTTTAGGGAACTGGTGAAAGATTTGGTTTCTGTATTCCGCATCCGCATCGAGCTGAGGCAAATTGGGGTAAGGGATGAAAGCCGAGTCTTGGGAGGCTTGGCCGTATGTGGTAGGGATTATTGTTGCCACAGTGTTACAGATAAGCTGAATCCTGTATCCATCAAGATGGCTAAAGAGCAAAATCTTTCCTTGAACTCGATGAAGATTTCTGGTCCTTGTGGGAGACTGCTTTGTTGTCTCTCGTATGAATATGATTTTTATGTTGAAGAAAAACAAAAATATCCACCAGAAGGGAGTAAACTTAAGATAGGATATGACTTGATGAAAGTTTCAGAGGTAAATATACTCTCTAAGCGTATTACCTTGACGGCTAGCGAAGGGAGAATGCTTACCATACCCTATAGTGCAGTCTTCTATAACGAGGAAAACAGCCGTTGGGAGATTACAAAAGAGTATGCGGACGAATTTTTGTCAAGCTGAAGTAAAGCATTGTATTGACCGATTTTATAGACTGTGATATGTTTTTAGACCGTCGGCAGTGTGTTGCCGACACCATCTTTATTAAATGAAATACGTATTCAAGGTAATATGTTTGGAGGTATTACGTGATTAACAGGTCTGCTGAAAAACGAGAGCGTCAGAACCGCGTCCGAAGAATGAGGAATCGTGCTGCAAAGAGCACTATGCGCACCGCAATCAAGAAATTTGACGCCGCTGTGGGCGCTGGGGACAAGGACGCTGCCGCTTCTGCCCTCGCGTTGAGCCTCAAGTTGCTTGACACGACAGCCGGCAAGGGCATTATTCATCAGAACACTGCAAGCCGCAAGAAATCCAGATTGCAGAATCGATTCAACAAACTTGGTAACTAAGTTTTTCATTGATAGATACTGTTTTCTGTACATGCCGATTGTAGTATCGGTTAAAAAAAATGCCGCGTAAACGCGTTGTAAGGAGTAACCATGGCAGGTCCAAAGTTAACAAAAGCAGCCATAATTGAAAGTCTTCATGAAAAGCATGGACTGAACAGAGCTGATATCCATACCATTATTGATGAGTTCTTTGAAGAAGTGAAGACCGGTTTGAAGAATGACCAGGTCATTGAACTACGTGGATTCGGAACTTTTGAAGTGCGGACCCGAAAAGGCAGAGAAAAAGCACGCAATCCGAAGACCGGTGCCATTGTAGCGGTAGAAACACATGGAGTTGCCATTTTCCGTCCTGGAAAGGAACTCAAGGATTATGTGTGGGATTTGCGTGACAACAAAGAAATGAACGACTGAGCTTCCTGCTTAGCCCTCTAGGAGTAATCTTTTGGTTGACTTGCATGCAAGACGGAACCTCAGGACAGTATGTTCTGAGGTTCTTGTGTTATTGGTTTCTGCGTTTATCTACTCCGTAGCCTTTCCAGGCCTCATTTCCGTACATGGAGTAGGTTTTATAGCGTTCATTGCACTGATACCGGTTTTTGCGGTAATCAGGAACACCACTTGGAAGTTGACTCCTGTCTACGGGTTCTTCTACGGGTTCATGTTCTATTTGTTCTTTAACTACTGGCTTAAAACATTCCACCCCCTAGCCATTTTGATTGTGCCCATCATCAAAGGTGGGGAGATGCTTTTGCTCTTCCCTGCACTGAAGGCGGCTCAAAAGCTGTTCAAGAAGCATGGCTACCTTGTAGAGGCGGTTGTATATGTAGCATATTCGTATCTCAGCCAAGATTGGTTCGCCGGCTATCCTTATGGAACATTGGGTTCAGCGATCTATCGCTATCTACCTCTTATACAGATTTCTGAGATTTTTGGGATCTGGGGCGTCAATCTGTTGATGATTTTACCGCAGACCTTTTTAGCGTATTATCTCTACGCTCTGTATAATCGCTCAGGGCTCTCGTTTAAGGCGTATATTAAAAAAAATCTGGTATTTGTCATTACCTATGCAGTACTCTTTGTTGCTACGTTGATATTCGGCTTTGCCAGTCTGTCATATTGGAAAGCGCAACAACCAGATAAAGTCTGGCGAGTTGCCACTATCCAGCATAGTGCCGACACCTGGAAAGGTGGGTATGCTACCTATCGTAATAATTTCAACACGCTCAGAAAAATGAGTTTGGAATCCTTGCAGGGAAATCCCGATATCATTCTTTGGTCGGAGACTGCGTTCGTGCCCTCAGTTGCCTGGCATGAAAACCATCCCTCTGATCCTGCTACCTCAGCCTTGGTGGAAGAGTTTGTCGCTTTCGGGAAATCATTGCCCATACCTCTTGTTACGGGTAATCCAGAGGGAGAAATTGACGATCCTTCATTGCCGGCGTTTGGTGCTGATGGCTCTTGGAATCGAAAGGATTATAATACAGTCATATTCTTCGAGGATGGGAAGATCAAGAACACCTACAGGAAACAGCATTTAGTTCCCTTTACCGAGCATTTCCCTTACGAGAAAGAGATGCCTTGGCTGTATAATCTGCTCTTGGCAAATGATTACAACTGGTGGGAGAAGGGCTTCGATCCTGTAGTCTTTGAGACCGAAGAGGGTGTGCGATTCTCTACGCCAATTTGTTTTGAGGATGTTTTTGGCTACCTGAATGCAGGCTTTGTTGCCAATGGAGCGGATGTCATTGTAAACATGACTAATGATGGATGGTCAAAAGCTGTCTCTGCCCAGATGCAGCACCTTGGACTGGCTGTATTCAGGTCCATTGAAAACCGTAGAACAACCGTTCGTGGAACAAATAGCGGAATGACTTGTGTCATTGATGTAACAGGAAAAATCATTGATATGATGGAACCGTTCAAGGTCGGCTGGCACATCTATGATGTTCCTGTATATACTGGGGAAACCTTTGGTACAACCATCTATACACGGCATGTAAATTGGTTTGCTTATTTGAACATCTATCTCTCTGTCATTCTGCTCGCCGGTGGGGCTCTGTATCAATTATATCGAGTCATCTACAGGAGTAAACGTACTAAGAAATGACCTATATCAGCGCAGCTCTTTTCATAATAGGGACAGAATTGACCCGCGGAGTCATTGCCGATAAGCATTGCCAGCTTGTCTCAAGCAATATAACCCAGCTGGGGTACAGGGTCGATCGGATAGTGCTGGTGCCTGATGATGGTACGATTGGCTCTGTATTGAAAGATTGTGTCGACAACTGTGATTTGGTAATCATCACAGGAGGCTTGGGGCCTACTAGTGATGATATGACCAGATCAATTGTTGCTTCACTTGCGCAGGTCCCCTTGGTACGAGACCAAAAGATGTTCGAAATTCTGTACGACCGTATAGGAGAACGCATCTGGGGTGCGAACGAACGTCAAACGATGATACCGCAAGGGTTTGAACCCTTGCCAAACCCCTTTGGCACTGCTGCAGGGTTTCGTGGGTTCATCCCGGTTGGGGAGCGAGAAATTGCCTGTGTGGCGATGCCCGGCCCCCCGAGAGAGATGCACCCGATGTTTTTTGACCAAGTGCTCCCTTGGCTTGCTGATTTAATTGGTCATGATGATTTTGCAAGAAGTGAGTATTCCACATTTCTCATCCCAGAGGCAAAACTTGAAGAATTGTGTGCACAAGCTTCCTTTGAAAACCTGCGGTGGGGGACTCGCTTTCAAGATTTAAAAATCAGTCTCTATCTGGTAGGTGGCGATGATCATGGGCGAAATGCCATGGCAGATAAACTCCGTTCTCTTGTTGGTTCTTGTCTCATCGTAGACGGTGATAGACAACCAGTGGACCTGCTTACCGAGGAACTGGAGAGAAGAAACGAGACAATCAGCACTGCCGAGAGTTGCACAAGCGGTTATATCGCAAAATTGTTGACAGATCAAAGTGGCAGTTCTGCTTGGTTTTATGGTGGTGTTGTAACGTATGCAAACGAAGCAAAAACGCAATTAGCGGGTGTTTCTCCCCAAACGTTGGAAATGCATGGGGCTGTCAGCGAAGCGTGTGTCCTGGAGATGGCTGAAGGGATTCTTCATCGCTCTCATAGTGATTGGTCTTTAGCCGTAAGTGGAATTGCAGGGCCAACAGGAGGGAGCGAGGACAAGCCTGTCGGAACCGTCTGGTTCGGTTTTTCCTCAAAACGTCGCTCCTCGTCAGCCGTACGATTGCAACTTACCAGCTATGGAAGGGAATCGGTTCGAAGAAAAGCCTCTGTTGTCGCATTATTACTGGCTAGAGAGTACATCAAGGGAGCCTGCTTGCTTGACACTGTAAAGAAGTGGCAATATATTTAAATTACTAAGTCGCGGGAACCCTTGTTCTTGATAGTTTGTTATATTCCCGCATATTCATACATCCTGTATTATCGAAAAAAGGAACAAGACTCCAGCAGAGACCTCATGATGGGTTTTTCTCTGGTTTTCTCGTTCCGTTGGAGTTAATCCCATGTCTTCCGAAGAAATTGTAGCTAATCAAGCTGACGTAACAGTACCGAGTGAACAGGAGCCTGTAAAGAAACCGGTGCGCAAAGTTACCAGAAAAAAGAGCCCTGTAGTTGCTAAAACTCCTGAAAGCACTCCTGTAGAGAGCATCCCTGCTGAAAAAGTAGAGCAGGAAAAACCCGAGCAACCTAAAAAACGCAGAGGCAGACCTCCTAAGAAGGCTGCAATGACGCGGAAAACCGCCAAGAAAGAGAGCGATGATGCTTCTGTACAACCGCAACTTGATCTTGCTGCAGAACCGGAACCCAAAAAAAATGAGGAGCCAAAGGTTGAGAAAGAGAGCACCGCTACTGCTGTGGTTGCCAAGGTGGAAACCCAACCTGAAAAAGAGATCACTCCCCCTGTAAGCCAGAAAAGTCAGCATGTTGAGCAAAAAAATCAGAATCAGAATCAGAATCAACAGCGAAAAAATCCACAATATAATAACCGCGGCAATCGCAATCAGCAAAATCGCAACAATCCAAAAAGTTCTTATCAGAAGAGTCAAAGTTTTGGATCAAACCGAAATATGAGACAAAATCAGCAAGAGGAACCCTCTAATGATTTGAATATTGAGGAACATCCAGAGGCTCCAATACTCGTTCTTGAACAGTACACAACAATGAGTATAGATGAACTGCGCAAAGTTGGTATTGAACGGGGTATGCAAGCCGATACCATCCTGGACCTGAGAAAACAGGAGATTGTAGCTGAAATTTTAAGGATGCATACTGCATCCGGTGGTGTAATCGTCGGTACCGGCACCTTGGAAATTCTTCCTGACGGGTTTGGCTTTTTGCGTTCTCCCTCAAACAGCTATCTCAGTGGCCTTGAGGATGTATACGTATCACCTGCCCAAATCAAGAGCTTGTATCTTAAAACGGGTGATGTGGTCTATGGTCAGATTCGTACCCCAAGAGAGAACGAACGATTCTTTGCCATTCTTAAGATACTCAAGGTGAATGGAGACGAGCCGATTTCTGCAAAAATGAGGGTTCCTTTTGACAGCCTGACTCCCCTCTTTCCCGACCAACGCCTCCATTTGGAAACAGCAGAAGAAGATATGTCTACTCGAATTATAGATATGTTCTGTCCTATAGGAAAAGGCCAGCGTTCTTTGATTGTGGCGCCTCCAAGAACCGGAAAAACTGTCCTTCTGCAAAAGATTGCTAATTCCATCAGTACCAATCATCCTGAGGTTGTGTTGATGGTCTTGCTGGTAGACGAACGTCCTGAGGAAGTGACGGACATGCGTCGCCATGTCAAGGGAGAGGTCATTGCCTCAACCTTTGACGAACAGGCAAGCAGACATGTCCAGGTTGCTGAAATGGTCATTGAAAAGGCAAAACGCCTGGTTGAGCACAAGAAGGATGTTGTCATCCTGCTTGACTCCATCACCCGTCTTGCACGTGCCTACAACCAGACCGTACCTGCGAGCGGAAAGATTCTCAGTGGTGGTGTCGATTCAAACGCCTTGCATAAACCAAAAAGATTCTTTGGTGCTGCGAGAAACATTGAGTTCGGGGGTAGCCTGACCATCGTTGCCACCGGTCTGATCGAGACAGGGTCAAGAATGGATGAGGTTATCTTTGAGGAGTTCAAGGGTACAGGCAACAATGAAATCATTCTCGATCGACGTCTAGCAGACAAGCGGCTCTTTCCCGCCATCAATATTAAGAAGAGTGGTACTCGTAGGGAAGATCTCTTGCTTCCTCCTGATGAAGCAGCAAGAATCTGGCTTACCCGTAATGCAGTCAATGATATGGATGACCAGGAGATGACGCCGTTCCTCATTGACAAAATTCGGAAGACAAAGGATAATGAGGCGTTCTTGCGTTCGATCAATACAGGAATTCACTCGAATTCTACGTCTTATTGAAACAAGATTTAAGAGAAATTTGTCTGCTGCGTACAGCCAGCAGAACACATACCCTTGGAGGATTTAAATGAAAGATGGAATTCATCCCCGTTATGAACTTGTTGAGGTTCGTTGCTCTTGTGGCAATGTGATAAAGACTAAAACTACAGCCAAAAAGTTGGAGCTTGAAATTTGTTCTGCTTGTCACCCTTTCTTTACCGGTACTCAGAAAATGGTTGACACTGCCGGTCGTATCGAACGGTTCAAGAAACGCTACAATATCAACAATTAATTATTCCTTTGAAGGCCACCAGAAATGGTGGCTTTTTTAAGAGTCTTGAACATCGTTGCTCGCATTTATCGATTGTATGGATAGATGCTTAGTCTGCTGGATGTACAAAAAAAGGTATTTTTGTTGCATTCTCCTAGCAAGTATCCTAAAATTGATGCATAAAAACTAGGTTGGGGCATGGATAACATCATTAGACAACACAACAAGGAATATGGAGAAAATCCTCTCGTAATTGCAGAGGTGCCTGGAGCATGCACCTTGCTTGGCAGTTATGCGGATGCTTGTCGTGGATGGTCCTTAGTCGGTACTGATGAGTCCTCCCTGTTCGTTGCGGTATCCTTTCGAGATGATCAGTTGGTCAGATTGACCAATGCTACGCTCAATGATCGCAAGCGCTTCTCTTTAAACAATATCAAATACAGAAAAGAGGACCGATGGGGAAATTACATCAAGGGTGTTATCGCTATTTTAGCCAATGAAGGTGTTGAGTTTTCTGGTCTGAATATTACCGTAGAAGGAAGTCTTCTCTACGGAGATAATCAGATGGTCAGTACGGCAAGCGCCTTGGGAACTGCCTTGGCTATCGATTCCCTGTTTAGTTTGAATCTTAGCCTCTCTTCCCTGATAAGGATATCGTATCAGGCAAATACTACCTTCAATGCAGAACTCTGCCGTGTTAGTGATTTGCTGACCATGCTCAGCGCAAAACGCGGAACTGTGCTGTTCTTCGACTTGCAACATGTAACATACAAGGAGATTGCTTTCCCCTTCACCCAAGAAAATGAGCAGTATGTTGCAATCATTGTTGACAGTAAAATAAGTCCCGCTGCGATGCGTGAAGAAATCCACCATAAACGAAAAGCCATCGACGGTGCTTTCGGCAAACTCAAGGAACTAAAAAATGGAGGATTCCTGAGGGATTTTCCTGAGAATGAGCTGGCGGCTCGAATGGTTCCTCTTGAGGAAGAAGATCGACATATTTGTGAATATGTTTTGATGGAATCTCATTTGGCCAAGGATGCCGCCACACTTCTCATGAAGGCTGATGCGACGCTGTATGGAAAGTTGATCAATCGCGTTCAGGCTGGATTGAGGGATTTACTTGAAGTCACCTGTCCAGAGGTCGATTGGCTTACCAAACGGGCAGGAGAGCTCTCGGGGTGTTTGGGATCGGTCCAGGTCTCAAATGGCTTTAGCGGCAATATCATGGTGCTCTTGAGTAAACAGGCGCTTCCAAGTTATATTAGCCGTCTGGAGGACTATGAACACATTTTTGGTTTCCACCCTCGCTGGTATTCGTATGAGGGGAATGAGCCTGCCCGTATTGTGTTCCCTGAGCATACATGAAAATACTTCTGACGAATGATGATGGCTACCAAAGTGAAGGACTGAGAGTATTGACTGAGGCCTTAGTCGAGGCAGGTCATGAGATATGGGTTTGTGCTCCGAATTCAGAACGAAGTGCCGCCAGTCATTCTATGACCTTGAGAAACGAGATTGTCATTACAGAGTATGCTCAAAACAGATATCATTGCAGTGGGACTCCGGCAGATTGCATTCTGTATGCTTCGAAAGGGAAGATTTTTCCACAAAGTCCTGATCTTGTAATCAGCGGTATCAACCATGGATACAACATCTCTACAGATATTCTCTACTCTGGTACGGTAGGAGCGGCTCGGGAGGCTGCATTGACAGGACTTCGCTCAATGGCGGTCAGCTGTGCTCGTGATGAAAACGGAAATTTCCCCTTTGAGCGTGCAGCAGCCTTTGTTGTTGAAAATCTAGCACAATTCTATCCTCTCACTACAAGTAGCTGTATTATCAATATCAATGTCCCTGCCAAGGGAAATGGAAAATGGAAGAGTGGTGTTCTCAGCTATCTTGATTATCATGATGCCGTTCAAACAAAGTCGGAAGAACAAACCCGATATTTTGACACTTCTGCAGTTCGTTTCGGTACTTCGGTAGTACTCTCTTTGAAGGGAGGAGTCTCCCCGGTTCAACGCTGTGAGACCCAGAGCACCGATTATCAGGCAGTGAAAGATGGTTTTATCAGTGTTACCGCACTCTCCATTTTACCACCAGTATACGAGCAAGTACAACAACAGTTGGACCGATTGAGCCAAGGGGGCATATGATGGCTGACAAATGGGAGCACAAATGTACAAAATGTGGTCTCTGTTGTCATGAGAAAGCTGTATATGGTAGACAGCTGGTCATAGACCTTGATTCTTGGTGCGAGTTTTTTGATCCACATACAAAAACGTGCAAGGTGTATGTCCAGCGTTTCACCCAGTCAAAACGGTGTGAAAAGATGTCTCGTTGGAAAGCCATGTTTGCTTCCTATCTGCCGGACAGTTGTGCATATGTGCAATGGGCAAAAGAGCATCATATACGCTTTGCTTTAAAGCGAAAGCTACGATTCATCCACAGCATGACCTATCCTTCCGAGGACTCTGACGACGATCCTGTATACCAAGCTTTTCAAGCGTAATTTTTTCTGTAGCTTGACCCTAGGGGCTACGTATCAGTATCGTTATATAAGAGGTTTTAGAATGGAACACCGTATTTATTTAGATAATAATGCGACGACTGCCATGGCTGAGGATGTAATAGAGGCAATGCACCAAGCAGCTTTGCTGTATGGGAATGCTTCGAGTATGCATACCTTGGGAAGGGAGTCTGTCGTTGCTATAGAAGAAAGCAGGCAAGCAATAGCAGATCTTATAGATTGTGACCCGTCCTCCGTGGTCTTCACCAGCGGGGCGAGTGAAGCAAACAACACTGTTTTCAACATCTTTCGGGAGAGCATCGACCTTGGGTCGAAGAGAAACCGAATTGTCACTACGACCATCGAGCATCCGTCAATCAATGAATTGGTGAAGTATCTAAGAAAACGAGGATACCATATTGATGAATGTCCCGTCGATTCTACCGGCCGAGTAGATATCCAAGTACTCAAGGAATATCTTTCTGAGGATGTCGCTCTGGTTTCCGTGATGACAGGAAACAATGAGATAGGCACCATCCAGCCGATCAAGGAGATTGCTTCTCTAGCTCATGCAGTGGGCGCTTACATGCATACCGATGCCACTCAGGCAATCGGGAAAATTGAAGTGTCCATGCGCGATTGGAATGTAGACTACCTCAGCATGTCCGGACATAAGTTCTATGGGCCGAAAGGCATCGGCGTCCTGGCTGTGCGAAACAAGGCCCCCTATGTTCCCTTAATCCATGGTGGGCATCAAGAGAACGGCATGCGAGCAGGCACCTACAACACTGTCTCCATAGTAGGCATAGGAGTAGCTGCAAGGATTGCAAAGCGAGAATTGGAGCAGGAAAGCAAGAAATTGTGGCAACTGCGGGAGATGTTGCGCCTTGGAATCGAAGAGAAAATTCCCAATGTGGTTGTAAATGGGAATCAAGAGCACTGCCTTCCCGGCACCCTTGATGTCTCCTTTCCTCATGCAGAAGGGGAGTCTATTCTGCTGTATCTCGATTTGGAAGGAATTATGGTTTCCACCGGCAGTGCCTGTGCAAGTGGGTCGCTTGAGCCCAGTTATGTACTTTTGGCATCGAACGTGGATATTGAACTGGCACACGGTTCCATACGTTTTAGTTTTGGACGCTACAACACCGAAGAAGATGTTGCCTATGTCCTTGAAAAATTGCCGCCGATTATCAAGCGTTTGAGGGAGATGTCAACAAGATGACAAATTTTATGAGTCAATGGGTATATACCCCGGTAGTCAAGGACCATTTCATGAATCCTAGGAACACCTGGAAGGAAGATGAACATTTTCAAGCAGACGGCGTTGGAGAGGTGGGTTCTCTAGCCTGTGGCGATCAGATGCAGGTGAGCATCAAAGTTGAGAATGATACCATCAAAGATCTCAGATGGCTTACCTATGGATGTGCTTCTGCCATTGCCAGCACCTCAATGATGAGTGAAATGGCTATTGGCATGACACTTGAACAAGCATACCATATGACCCCTGCCATGATCACCGATGCACTCGGAGGATTACCCGAGCATAAGTTTCACTGTTCGGTACTTGGGGACAAGGCCTTGCGAGCAGCAATAGATGACTATCTTGCAAAACAGAACAGAGAGAACCCTTTCAAGAAGAGCGTTGCCCGCATAGTATGTGAATGCAAGCATGTCACCGATGTGCAGATTGAAGATCTGGTAAAGAGCGGTGAAGCGAAGACCTTGGTCGAACTCCAGGAAATCACTCAATTTGGTACTGTTTGTGGTAAATGCAGACTTGCAGTGAGCAACCTGTTTGATGAATACAAGCATATCTACAACGTGTAATACAGTGCAAAGGCGGCCGAAAGGCCGCCTCCTTTAATGCTACTTTAAATCAAGCAGCTGAAGATGCTTCTCGATGTGGTCCTTCAGCAACGCTGCATATGCCTCTTCTTCCTTCACCAACAGGGCAAAAAGTTCTTCCTTGAACAACTTGTTTCCCCTCTCGTCTTCATCCTCAAGAATAAAACCGTAGGTGATATGCAGTAATTGCCTTGCATTGTCATCGTCAAGATAGGTAGGAAGCTCTGCATCACAAACTGTATCCAGAGCCCTTATAGCAGCAATATCCGTACTTACATGATAAAAGGCACAAGCATCAGAGAACCGGGATAGTGCATGTCTGTGAATCTTTCGATACAGCTGTGGATCTTTTTGAGAAATCAGACGTACTGCTTCAAGCCAGTTTGTTCCTGCAGTTTTTATATGGAAGCCCTCTTTTATACATCGACCAAGAATCGGGAAGATGCTGAATTTGTCACTGCCCGAGTGAATACTCAAGCGATAGCGAAATTCTTGAGCAATGGCGGCATGCAGGGAGAGATCTTCTTCAAAAAGGGAAATATCTCCCCGATAATCTATCCCTTTTTGAAACTCTCCGACAAAGCGTGGTGCAATTGTGGTTATCGATACTTTTCTTCTTTTGAGCTCCAGTGCAATGAAAAGATGACTATTGGGATGTGTTGCATGTGCTGTCTCATCGATGGATATCTCAAAATCGATGGGATTCTCTGCTTTCTTGATATAGTGTTCGTAGATTTCCTGTATATGATCAAGAGCCTTGTGGTAGGTGAGAATATCTCTTCTCAACTGCATCCTGCTCAGTTTCAACGTCTCCTCTGCGATGCTGAAAAGCTGGTCTTCATATAATTGCTCGAAGAGCATTCGCTCTTCTTTTTCCAGCCTGTCATAGGCAAGATCTACTTCGGCATCACTCAAATTTTGTATTGAAGTGTCTATGTGCTGAGAAGAATCCAAGGTAATCATGGAGACCCCTGCATTGAGAGCCATAGCAACCTCTTCACCGGTTTTAAGATGGTCTCCATCTGCTCCATAGCCTAGGGTGAAGCCTTCTTGAAAAACTGCAAAAGCTGCGCAATCAATCACTTGGTCAAAGGTGCGATGTGTGAAGTTCAGTTCCCTTATGCTCTGTTGGGCAAACACCGGGAATGCCTTTGAGTTTTGTATGGCTTGAATATGTCCTTCAGTTGCCTCCCCAAGTCGGTCGCCAAGGCCGATGGAAGGTTTTTTAAACGTGTTTGCTACAGGTCGGGTGAAAGGAAAATAGGTATTCAGAACTTTTCTGTTTGCATGATTGGTCGGGCAAATTTTACAATCTTGCTGCACATCTCCCTCGAGGCTGTCAAAGATAGGGCCGCTTCCGTGAGCAATAAGATATTTCCTATTATTGCATCGTATCATGACCAGTGAACAAGGACCCACACTGACCTGTGAATGCTCATAGACACTGATTTTTTCTCCTAAACGTCTTTCTATTCTTCTGATTCTAATAGTTTTCTCATCATACTCTTCCATAGTAGTTCTCCTTGGTCTCAGATAACATCAAACTCACTGCCGCCGATGAACTCTCGCAATAGAGAGTCTTCTGGGACCAAAGCATCAGGAATCGGGTTCACATGTTCCAGGAACCTAAGCAGCCTTCTTGCTGTTTCATATGCTCTTGCAGCTGACGGCTTCACCATCTTCAACAAGGGTTGTGCATAGATGGTTAGAACCCCGAGTTCATAATCCAAAGCACTGTTGATCATCGCATTCGCATGATTTTGATACGGGAAAATATAACGGTTTTCTCCCCGTTCTACAGAAGGCCACATAGCTAATGTAGTTTCAGCATTGGTGCCTCTTGTTCTGTTGTCTCTGACAAGACGCCGGATAATTCGATTATCTGTTGTACTGATACGGTTATGATCATCAAGATTAAGTTGTGTCAAGGCGGAAATATACACCCTGAACAACAACTCCTTGTCCAACTGAGAAGTCAGCTTGGGATTCATGCCATGAATCCCTTCTATAATCAAAATGGTCCGTTTGTCCAATTTTACTGGAGTCTTCTCATAGGTTCTGGTGGCGGTCTTGAAGTCAAAGCGTGGAAGATAGACTTCTTCAGAGTTGAATAATTTGGATAAATCTTCTTGGAACTGAGGTACATCCAAAGCATCCAGAGCCTCCAGGTCGGGCTTTCCCTCCTCATCCTTTGGAGCATGCACAGGCGCTAGATAGTAATTGTCCAGACTGATCTTGACAGTCTTTTTTCCCAGAACCTGCAGCTGGATTCCCAGCTTATGGGCAAAGGTTGTTTTCCCTGAGGAAGAGGGCCCTGCAATCAATACAGCTTTTACACTGCTATGAAGATGTATCTGATCAGCAATACTGGCAATCTTTTTTTGTTGGAGAGCTTCTGCGAGACGTATGAACTCTTCTACGGTATTCTGGTTTCCCATTTTGTTCAGTTGCCCAAGAGATTGCACATTGAGAATAGAACCCCATGCCTTGTACTCACGATAGACTGAAAATAGAAGGGGGCTGTCGATGAAAGGATCGAGTGCCTTCACATTATGAGAACGAGGGTATCTGAGCAGCATGCCACGTTCTTGATAGGGCTTGAGCTCCCATACCTGCATCAAGCCGGTCTTGCAGAGTAATGGCTCATAGGAAATATCCAAATATCCCTGTAATCGATAGAGGGTTATTTTGGGGTCGTTCCGAGTGGAAAGCAGGGCGGCCGTCTGATCGAAATGATTCTTCTCAAAATAGGCAAGAGCGCTCTCATACGGCAAGGTGACTTCTTCAATGGGAAGATTTTGCCTTACCAAGGCTTGCATGGTTTTTTCTATAGCGAGTATATCATTGCGATTCAGGGTGAGGTCATCATCAAAACTAAAATAGTACCCATCCCCAAGGGAATGCCCGATTACCAATCTCCGGTTTGGATAGAGCATGGAAACTGCTGCACAAAGCAAGTAGCAAATCGAATGCCGATACATGCGCTTGCCCATATCCCCAAAGAGTCGAACAGGTTCAAGAGTGCAGTCCGCCACCAAACTTCGTGAACACGAATGCAGCTCATGATTAACAAGGGCGCCTACATGAGGGTTTTCACTATACGCTATTGAAGTGCATGAATTGACGACTTTCGATTCAATCAGAACTTCCTCGACAGTCGAACCGATCGGTACAGTTAGCTGTTGTTTGTCAATGACTACGGTGATTCTCTTCATATGCCAATCATACAGGGACCTTTGCCTGTGAACAAGAGTAAAGCGCAATTACTCTAAATGTGCTATACTGTAGTTTTCCTGACACACAATTGACAGTATGCTAAGAGGTAGGTACTTTTTATATATGAAAAGAAAGCAACCATTGGCGTTTCCTTATAGGCAGCGTGCACTATTACATATACATATGAGCACAGAATCATTTGAGATTGTTCGTCTCACCCAAGAAGATGGGAAGGCGTTTCTCGGCGGTCGATTGCTCGCTTTGAAACTCTACGATCAATATGCACAGTATGACAAGCTAGAGGAAAAACAGTACGAAAGTGGAAACCCTGTCGTTTTTGCCCCCGGTTGTGCAAGTGATGTTCCTCTGTATTGTTGTAATTCTTATACTGTTGTGACAAAAAGCCCTGTGACTGGACATCTTTCTATCAGCAGCGGATCCTCCTCACTGGCCACAGCTATACTTGGTTGCGGCTATAGTGCCTTGGTCATCACCGGAAGAAGTAGAAGATTGTGTGGTTTTTCCATCTCCAATGGGACTGTTCAGTTTTATGATGCAGAGAAGTTGCATTCTATGACTACCACAGCAGTGGCAAAACACCTGAACGTTGAGCATCTTGTAGCAATAGGACCTGCCGGAGAACGGCTTGTTGATCATGCTTCGCTCTATGCCAATGGGCAGAACGTCACCAGAGCTGGAGTAGGAAAGGTTTTTGGACTGAAAAATCTTAAATACTTCACCCTTACTCCTCATGTTGATGGTAGAGATTCATACGATTCCCACAGGTTGGGGTTGCTCAACCAAGAGTTTATCAAGGAGCTGGAGAAGTCTGATATAGGACAGGTGATGGCAAAAGAAGGGCCGATTGCATTGCTCTCGAAGGCAAATCATCATGGATGGGCCGCCATAGACAATTACTCTATGCGCATTGATGGAAGACTTTGGGGCCTTTGCCCCCGCAATAGAGTGCAGGCCGATCCGATCAAGAGTCCTCGATGCCCTAGTTGTGAACATGCAACGGCAATGAATCTGGAGAGCGCCTTGGCCCTTGGTTCCAATCTTGAACTCTATGATAGCAGAAGCGTGCAGCAACTTGTGCTCAGGTGCTTGGAGAACGGGCTCGATCCCATAAGCAGTGGTGCTGTAATCAGTTGGGCAAGGCATTGCCGAAAGGACGGGATGTTGAGTTTTTTACCGGACATGCGCACTCCCTCATCGGTATTGTATCTTCGTTTGCTTGATGCCATGGCGTATCAGCGTGGAGGTGGTGAACAACTGGGAAAAAGTCTGGGAGAGTTGGTGTCAATCTATGGGGGGAAAGAGCACGCCTTCATGGTAGACGGACTGGGATTGCCTCCTTTCGATTACCGTGCCTTACCCGTACAGGCTTTACTCGCTTCCTTGGGGGACAACAGCTTGGTTTTTGCCGAATTATTGTGGGGTAACCATTATCATAGAGGCAATGAACGATTGCTTGCTTCCTGGGCACTGTATACACAGTATCTGTATGGTGCAATGGAAAGTGTGGGTCTGTGCGCATGGATGAGTTTGCCGATATTCACTCATCCTATACTGCATTTTCCAAGATGGAAAGCAAAACGACGCATATTTGCCCGTTTGGCAAATCTGGCATCCCTTTCAGAGGGATATGAAATAACAACTGCCATGATGATTGATTACGGCAAGAAGGCTCTGGCACTAAAAGACGAAATTGAAGAGAAGATCTCAGGCAGGAAAGCAGGATATGGCTCATTGCCTGATCAGCTGCTCATCAATGGGAAAAGTAATTTCCGCTCTGCTCAAGTAGTTCCTCTCGTAAGGTTGTTGGATGCTTATTGGTCTCTTTCAAGAGGGAAAAAATACTGATAACCGCTTATCAGGGCAGCATCATCCAAGCTTCGCAGGCTCACAGAAGTATTGTCCAAAACAGCATAGGTAGGTCCTAAAGGAGTGCGGGGAAAGGTCGGTGAACCAGGATTGATATGGAGAATCCCTTCATTGTTCAATTGGATTTTTGGATGATGTGTATGTCCTGAGATGAAGATGTCCCCTTTTTGCAAAGGAAGAGAGAAGGGAGAGGGAAAGCGGTCCCCATGGGTAAGAAGGATGGTACGACCTTCCCAGGCAATAGTTTGGTTGATCGGGGGGTACGTCAGCTGTGCTTGAGAAAAAGCATAGCTGCTGTCGCAGTTTCCTCTGACAAGGATGACATTGTTTGCATTTTTTAAGAGCATGGACATTCTCAGGTCCTCTGAAGGACATAGGTCTCCCGCTATGAGAATAGCCTGTGCCTGATGCTCTTCTGATCGTTTAACCAAAAGATTGAGAGCAGAGAAGGAACCATGAATATCAGAGCAGAGTAGCAATGTAGAGGACATGTAATCGAAACTCCTGAAAATATTTCAACAAGGTGAAAAGCTCCTTGTGATGTGTGTTCTTTGTTGTTATCATAATACGAGAATTATATAAAAATTAACAGTATTGGGGGGAGGCTTGTATGGAGACCATCAAGGAATTATCTTGCAGTGATGGAAAAAGCGTGTGGTATCGTGTTTGGAATCCTGACGGCAAGCCGGCCGATGCAGTTGTTCTGATCTTACATGGTATGGCTGAGCACTCCCTCAGATATCAACGCTTCGCCAATTTTCTGAATACCAAGGGTTTTGCAGTATACGCAATTGACCATCGCGGTCATGGAGAGACTGCAGTAAGAAACTCAGAAACCCTGGGTTGGTTTGCTGAGCACAATGGGTGGCAGAGGGTAGTTGATGATGCATACGAACTGACAAACCAGATTTTGGCCGACAACAGCAGAAAACCCCTTTTTCTCCTAGGCCATAGCATGGGGTCCTTTCTTGCCCGCACCCTTATGGTACAACACTCAGATTTATATGATGGAGTGATCATCATGGGCACTGGTGCATCAAAGGGTTTACTCGGCAAGATAGGGAAAATGATCGCGAGAAGCCACGTGAGAAAGCATGGTTCGAAATATCCCGACAAGCTTTTGGATACAATGAGTTTCGGTTCATTCAACAAAGGGATCCCCAATCCTAAAACTTCGTTTGATTGGCTTAGCCGAGACAAGGAGCAGGTAGCCAAATATGTGGAAGATCCGCTTTGTGGATTTGTCTGCACTGCTAAGTTTTTTGAAGACCTTCTGGATGGAGTGGCCTTGGCCAATGACAGAACTCTTATTCAAAAACTTCCCCCCGACCTTTCTGTACTGATAATCAGTGGGGATAAGGATCCTGTAGGCAAATCAGGAAAAGAGGTGAAAAAGGTCTATGACCTGTATCGCTTTGCCAATATGGTGGATGTAACATTGCATTTAGTCTCTGGTGCTCGTCACGAGTTGCTGCAAGAGACCAATAGGATTTCTACCAAGAAATTTTTGTATTCATGGATGAAACAAAGGATGTAAGATGACGTTTTTAGTGACCGCACAGCAAAACCTCAAACGACTGATTGATTTTTTCCGTCTTGTTATCCGCCAATCGCTGAAGGACAATATACTCAACTCGGCTTCAGGGTTGGTGTATTCAACGCTGCTTGCGATGGTGCCTGCTCTTACATTCTTATTTACTTTTTTCAATACGTTCGGAGTTCTTGAGCCCCTGATTTTCTTCATGACAGAGTGGTTTACCGAATTAGCCGGAGAAGAGGCTGGTGGTCAGTTGATGACACTCCTCAATCAATATACCAGAAATGCGACAAGTCTAGGGGTGGTTGGTCTTGTTTCCTTCTTATTTACGATGGTGCTTCTGATCAACAAGGTCTGGTTGGTTATCAATAAAATTTATCGTTCTTCCCAAAGTCGTAATGCGCTCAGACGATTTGCTGGGTATGTAACGTTTCTTATTGTTGCGAGCCTTTTGCTTGCCGCCTATGTTAGCTTACAATCTGTTTTGACCTCTTGGTACCTTGAGTTGATCGGGGTCACCATCGGGCGTTGGTCCTCTTTTGTCCAGCTTTTCGCTCCTAGTGTTATCGTAGTCACGCTCTTGTTTCTTTTAATTTACTTTGTGCCCAACGCAAAGGTCAGTTTCAATGCTGCAGTGCTGGGAAGCCTTGCAGGACTTGTGGTAATCAGCATTTTTAGTCTGTTTTCTTCACTTCTTACCGGGATGGCTTCCAATTTCTCGGTGATCTATGGATCCTTTGCAGCAGTCTTTCTCTTTTTATTCTTCTGTTATGTTTTCTGGGCGACGGTTTTCTTCAGTGTTGAACTAGCCTATGTCTATCAGTTCCGTCCAAATGAGGCCAGCTTTATTGGTTTGTCTCATAGTCCAGCATTACAGCTTTCTGAGGGCACGAATATAATGATGCTCATTGGAAACAATTTTCGGGAAGGAAAGGGAAGTACCTCCATCAAGGAGTTGATCGATCGTCTTTCCATCCCACACAACCGATTACTTGGATTTCTTGATTTAATGACGCAATTGGATTTCATTACACCAACAAATAACACCCGTAGCAGCTTCATTCCCAAGCGGCCTCTTGATAGTTTAAGGTTGCAAGATTTGGTACAAGGTATCTATGGTCTTGAAACCCTTGATGAAATCGAGCACGATACTGCAGGAGAAGCTGTAGCACAACAAGTAGAGGAGCGAGGCATCGTCTCGTTGGGAAATCTCACCATCGAACAGTTGTTGCAACGAATATGATGTTACTACACAAAGGAAGGCTGACATGCTCTTGGACATAGAAACACAACAACCGATAGACCCTCTCATCTGGCACGCGTTTCCAGATGAAAAGGACGGGATACTCTCTGATGAGATTTGGCAATGTGGAGAACTTGTTTGCACCTTGCTCAAAAGTCCTCGTTGCAAAAATGGTGAGGACTTGGTCTTCATCCCGTATGCAATGATTGTAAAACGAGAATCTCAGATTATTCTCTGCGTCTCTCTCGAACAAGAGGATTTACGTGCTCTCTCCTACAAACTCGGATTGAGTCTGAAGGAATTGCAGCAAGACTATCAGACAAAGGGGCAATTCTCAGAGTTGCGGGCTTTTCTCTACACTGACGAGATTCGTGAGGACCTCGGACTCTATGAGGAAGGTTTGGACCTACAGAGTGTTCGCATCTTCATGCTTGAAACAGTATGTGACACCTTCGATATCCTCTCTGAGCCGGTCCAACTCAGAAAGTAAATACAAAATTCCCTGAGAAGCTCACAGATGAGTTGCTTTGCCTCTCTGGTGGTTTTGAGAGAAAGAGGATTCCTGTACTTCCTTCCTTGACAGCTTTTGGCATGTAGAGCGTGCTCTGCTTTTCATCAGCGATCAAGGTGATGTAGGAATTCACCACCACATTGTTGTACACTGTGCGGAGCATGATTCCATCAATTTCCAGCAGGATGAAATCACCATGACGATATCCTGCTGTCTCCAAGGCTTCTCTGGTGATGTTTATGGTAAAAAGCTGTGCTTGCTTTTGTGAAACAACCTTAAGAGGGATGGGTCCCGGTCGTCTGTGAGTACTGGTACATGAGCTCAGTACTAGTAAAGTGAAGACCAATAGGGCAATACTGCTCATTCGTTTCATTCATTCCTCCGAATACAAGGTAAAACTGCTGCGATGATACTCCAAAATGCCTTCATCGCGCATTTTGGAAAGCTCACTGGACATGGCACTGCGTTCTACACAAAGATAGTCAGCAAGTTGTTGGCGGTCAAACGGAATAGAAAAAGAGGTCTGTTTAGGATGCTTTTTAGCCTCTTCTGAAAGATAGGAGAGTAACTTTTCCCGAGTAGAACGTTTTGTAATATGATTGATTTTCTTCATCAATTCCAGATTTTTCTGGGAAAGCAACCGTACTAGGTTATCTACCAAAGTATGATGATAGACACAGCCGATGCTGCAGGTGGTAAGGACTTTATGGATGTTCAGAAAGAGTATGGTGGAGCATTCGGCAGTTACCGCTGCTACTGCACTTGGCACCTGGGAGCATGCCATGCTCTCAGCAAAGGTTCCCCCAACTGCAATATTTGCAACAACCGTTCTGTTTCCCCAATAGTCATGTCGAACTATGTTCAAGGAACCTGCGAGAACGATGCCGATCTCATCAGTTAAGTCGCCTTCATCAAGTATGGTATATTCCTTCGCAAAGGTAGCGGTCCTGCTTTTCAGGCAGTCCAGAAGCAGAGGCAGCTCATTGGCTTTCATATGTTGGAAAAGCATCGATTGTGATAGTATTTTTTCTTTTTCCATCTCCTCTCCAGTTTGTTGTAAAAACAACATAAATGCTAGGGATTTTCATAGTACCATAGCTGTATGAATGAAACAATGGAGGACTGAATGATCAGACAGATGATAAAAATAGATGCAGAGAAGTGCAACGGTTGTGGCCTTTGCGTAAGTGCCTGTCAGGAAGGTGCAATCGGCATGGTAGAGGGTAAAGCAGTATTGCTCAGAGAGGATTACTGTGATGGTCTAGGAAATTGTCTTCCCGTCTGTCCTACCGGTGCAATAACGTTTGAAGAACGGGAGGCTCCCGCTTTCGACCATAAGGCAGTCGAAAAGTTCATGAAGAACGAAAAGCCTGTTTTTACCTGTCCTGGCAGTCGGATGAAGGTAATGAAACCAACTGAAGAGAGGAAAGAGACAGAGCAAAAGACCGATGCAGATGTTCCTCAAAGCCAGTTGCGCCAGTGGCCGGTACAAATAAAGCTCGCAGCACCCAACGCGGCCTTCTTCAAGAACTGCGATCTGCTCATTGCCGCAGATTGTTCTGCTTATGCCTATGCAAACTTCCACAACACCTTCATAAAGAATAAAGTCACGCTCATCGGATGCCCGAAGCTCGATGAAGGTGACTATGCACACAAACTCTCTGAAATATTCTACAACAACGATATCAGAAGCATAACCGTGGTCAGGATGGAAGTTCCTTGCTGTGGAGGTCTCGATTCTGCGGTACAACGCGCCATAGCTGCAAGCGGTAAAATTATTCCCATTGCAGTGGTTACGCTCTCCACAGAAGGAGAGATCCTTCGCTAAAAAATCCAGGAAGCGCCGAGTGTCAAGGAAACAAAGCTCTTTTGATCTCTAAACTTGAACAAATCCCCAGACTCCCCGAATGCTGAGCTGAGATTTCCCACCAAGCTGAATCCTTCAAACACAGACCAGATAGCTCCAACCGTCAAATTTGCTGAAAAATCGAGCGGTGAGATAATCGATCTCAATGACCAGGAGAGACTGGAGTTGGGAGCGTAGACAATCTCAGGATAGAGCAATAGCGGACAGTCAGCATCATCTTGACCTTCAAACTTCCAGTTGCCTGCAGGACGGGTGAGGAACTCCAGCCGAAGCGATAGATTCTTATCAGCCTCGAGATATTGAATGTGGAACAAGCCCCCGCTGATCATCCAGGAGTCGAACGTCTCTTTGGCAATATTGCCGCTTTGAGGAATGGTGAGAGAAGAGGCAAGATACCAATCAGGCCCAACGTTGCCCTGAAGGCTCACATAAGGCTTATGGACTCGTGTATTGTTTTCAAGCTTGGAAAGATATCCTCCCTCCATCTTGGTCTCACCTACTGTTGTGTAGAGTCTTGCTCCAAAGCCCATATTCTGTGGGCTGTTGTCATCTGAGGGAAGGATGACAACTTCTGCAAAGCTAAAGAAGCCCAGTGGATAATTGATACTGCTCATCCACCCGGTCTCACCTCTCGGCTCAGCTTGGGTCAAGTTCACTGAGGTATCGCTGCTGCCATACAGTACATCAGCTGCGTTGAAGAGCATGCCATCACCCCAGCTGAGCCTGGTCTTTCCAGCTGTCAGTCGGAACGAGGGGAAGCGAGCGCGAAAGTAGGCCTTGTGAATAATTTCCTCATAGACGGCAGTGGCATCAAGAGTAAAAGGATTTGGACTTTTCAGTACCACCTCCCCCCGCACATTTCCGCTGTTTGGTGATTTTAATGAGATCGAGAGCGAAGGGACGACATGTTCAAAGAGAGTCTTATTCTGTGGACTATAGCTGAATACTGAGAAAAGTTGCATCTCCACCACAGGATTCTCTGCACCAAAAGAGGGAAACAGGACAATACAAAGTAGGGCCAAGACAGCTATCAGACTTCTTTTTACCATGTGAGATTCTCCAAACTGAATAGGTTCCGGTCCAAGGGAATATTGACCTCGAGCGTATCGAGTATCATCCAGGTTGCACTGTCGCGCTTCATTTTGTCCTCGATTCTCGTCTCCCTCCCCAGGGTTCGCCCTGCAACGGTGATGGTATCAAGAACTTCCATCTCTTTGAGCAATCGACCTTGGGCGGTTGAGTACTCAGCTTTCCAAACCAAGTACGTTTCTTTGTCCACCCAGATTTTCTGCACAGGATACGCAACCTGTCGGCTCTTGGCAGTAAGGGTCAATACATGGCAATCCCGGCCGTTGACGGTTTCACTACCGTTGAGGACAACCCTGTAATCATTCAAGGTATTCTTTTCTTCGGTCATATCCTCGTAGGAAAGGTCACTGCCGAGAACCGATTGTCTGAGCGCTGCTCCTTGAAGACGTATCAACTCCTGGGCATCAGGATAGAAGAGATAAATACTGCCTCTGGTTCGTAGGATTTTCTGACCACGTTCGGCGATACTGGTGAATTCTATCAAGGAATCGCTTGCTCCTCGAGACCAAGCCTTGAACGTACTCTCCTTTGTACCAAAACGATCTGTTGTTCTGATGGTCCCTGTAGAATACGACGTCTCGAAAGTGGCCTGAGCGTCCATCTTGCGGATGATTTCTTCACCACTGAGAGCAAATAGAAATGAGGGAATCATTAAAAGAAACAACAAGGATATCGATGCAATTCTCTTGGTTTTAGACATAACGAAGGGCCTCCACGATTTGGATTTTAGATGCTTTGCGAGAGGGTATGAGGGTGGCGAGAGAGGAGATGATGATTGCGTACACCCATACAAACAGTGCAATGAGCCAGTTTACCTGCGGATAGAGAATAGAGGAGATTTCCATATCGACACCACTCATGGCTTCAGTGAAGTTCAAGCCTGTTCTACTGAGGATGTAGATGATAAGTACTCCAGTAAGCGTACCTATCGTCGATCCTGCGATGCTGATAAAAGAACCCTCAAGCAGGAATAGTCGAGTTAATTCCTTGCCTTGCATTCCTAGTGCACCAAGAGTCCCGATCTCACGCATCCGTTCATAGATTACCATCATGGTGGTATTGATGATGACCGTGCTTCCAAGAACGAAGAAGATGGCACCCATAACATAGTAGATGAACTTGGCTATCGAGAGATATGAGTACATTGTGTTCAGATCTTTCCATGCCCGAGTTTCTGTTCCATGCTCAAGACTTGTAGAGAGTACCTGTTGTACCGAGGCTGCGACTGCTCTCTCATTGTATCCATCTTTGGTGAGCAGCAGCACCTGTTGTGCCTGGTGTTCCATCCTTAAGAGATATTGGGCTCGATCAAGAGGCATATAGGCGGTCTTTGTACTCAAACCCCCGACAGGGAAAGAAGCTATACCCACGACCTCGAAGGTCATGGCGTTGGAACCCCGCAAGGCTGTTGAAGTGAGCATTGTCACCTTGTCTCCAACGCCAAGACCAAGCTCCCGTGCCAAGATGGAACCGAGAATAATTTCATTGTGTCCCTCTTTGGGCAACTCTCCTTTTGTGATAAGAGTGGAGAAATCTATGAAGGCTTGTTCTGTATCAAAATTGACCCCTACTGCCATCACCCCGTTGTTTTTACCGTCAAGGTACAGGTTTGCCGGAAAGTTGATTCGTGCCGTTGCGGCTTCAACTCCTTCGACAGTGAGTGCTGCATTAATCACAGAATCGCTTTCGAGACTGAGATGGAGAGGGTTGTATCGTTCGTACTGCTCATATTCAGCATGTCTGATCCGTATCTCACCGGTATAAAAACTGGTCAGATTGGCTTCCATATCTGACTCCATGGTCTCGAGCAAGGCAAGTAAAGCCATGATTGCCATTGCCGAGACTGCGATTGCTACTGCAGAAAGAATGGAACGGCGTAGATTTCTGAAAACATTGCGGAAGGCTACTGCCGGTAGTTTGATAGTCATTTCTGCTTCCTCCTATTGATGATGCAGACAGGTCGGGATGTCGAGCTTCAAGGCTCTTCTGACCGGCACATAGGCAACTAGCATGGAAAGTCCAATACCAGCAAAGAATGCAATGAGCATCGTCGATGCTCTCCAAGCGCCACGCATGACACTCGCAATCCTGAATCCGATATCCATATCACGGAACATGAACCCAAAATCAAAACCGACGTTTACGATATAGATATTGACCAGACTGCCCAAAAGAATGCCTGCAATTGCCCCAATGAAGCCGATGCCTCCTGCTTCCAGAAGGAATGCAAAAAGAATATCCCTATCTTTCATACCCAGGGCGCGCATCATCCCCAGTTCACGCATTCTCTCATACATTGCCATCAACATGGTGTTTGAAACCCCGACGGCAGCTATGATGAAGACAAGAAAGAGAATCATGCCGGTACCTCCTTGCTTGGCTTCCACGAGTGCAATATAGTCGCGGGCAAGATCTTTCCATGTATGTACGGAGAAAGGCAAGTTCTGCTCATCAAGGCTTGCTTGCAGGGCCTTCTGTGCTTTTTCGACATCAGCTTTTTCGGCAAGAAGTATATCGATGCTGGTGACCGAACCCTCCATACCAAGATAGAGGTCTGCTGCTTGAATGTCCATCATGACCAAAGACCTGTTGACATTGGGATTCGAGCAGTTCACGATACCCACTATCTCCATGTCGAAAGCCTCGTAAAACCCTCCTTTGCCACGAGTGAGAAGCGTGACCCAAAAGCCTACTTCTGCACCAATGTCCTCAGCGAACCAACTGCCGAGGACCAAGCCGTCCATCTCCCCAGGCTCGAGGAAACGTCCTGCAATCAGGGTGTTTTCAAAGCCATATACGTCAAAATCGGTTTTAGCATCGATTGCGGTCACCATCACGGAAAGATTCCCGTCTTCACCAAAGTCTTCGCTATAGAGGATCATGTCAGATAAGAAGGATGTACGAGCTGTTGCCGCCAACCCCGCGTTTTTTACAAGCGCCAGCACCTCTTGTGGATTATCTATCGCCGTCTCCAAAGGAAGAAAATTACGATCCTCCCAATAGAGCTCGTGGTGAATGCGCAAAGAGGCTGTCTCATACCAACGCAGATTGCGCATCGATTCAAGCTCAGCGCCTACAAGGATGGAATCGACAAGGATGTACATCATCAACCCCATTGCAATAGCAATGGCGGTAATTGCTGTTCTACGCTTGTAGCGGGTAAGATTCTTGATTGCCAGCTGCAGAATAAATTTCATCACCGCCTCCTTTCGTCACTTACGATTGCTCCATCATGCAGCTGGATTAATCGTGAAGCATAGTCCATTACCATTTGGTCGTGTGTAGAGAAAATAAACGTTGTTTTATACTTTTCGTTCATCCGTTTCATCAGTTTGAGGATTTCTTCCCCGGTCTTGGAGTCAAGATTTGCCGTCGGTTCATCCGCTAAAATAATCTGCGGATTCTTTACCAAAGCTCTGGCGATGGCAATACGCTGTTGCTGTCCGCCGCTGAGCTTGTGCGGTCTTCGGTCCTCCATACCCTCAAGGCCCACTTCCTTGAGGACTTCATAGGTCCTTTTTCGAATTTCATCCGGCTGGACATCGAGCAAGGAGAGTACAAAGGAGACATTCTCATAGGCCGAAAGAACAGGAATAAGGTTGTAGGTCTGGAAGATGAATCCAAGATTGTTTCTCCTGAATTTTGTTTTTTCTTCCTTGTTCATTGTACTGATCGCCTTGTCTTGGATGTAGATCTCTCCTGCATCAATGCTGTCTATACAACCGATAAGGTTCAGCAGGGTGGTCTTTCCAGAGCCAGAAGGGCCTGCGATCGAGAGGAATTCACCTGGTTCGATATTCATCGATACACTTTTCAGAGCTCTTACAACAGTTTCCCCTGTCTTGTAGTTGCGTGATACTTTTTCAATCTTGATCATGATTGTGCTTTCCCCTCTTTTTCTTTGGTTCGTTTTTCTTCTTCAATTTTCTGCATTGCAGCAGTACCCATGACAGCGCCGAAATCCATGTGGTCGAGGATGGAAGCAGGCATGAGCATCATGGAATTGTTTTGTCTGATGCCTTCATAGATCATATTCATCGAGCGCAGTTGCAAGGCAATAGGGTCTTTGGCATATTGCTCTGATGCTTCAGTAAATTTCTTTGCTATCTCGACCTCTGCAGCACCTAGGATAATCCTCGATTCCTTTTCCCTCTCTGCTTGGGCTTGTTTGCTCAATGAGTCTTCGAGCTCCTTGGGAATGATGATATCGGTTATCTCAACAGACAGGATTGAAACCCCCCAAGGATTGGTTTTTGCATCCAAAGCCTGCTGGATTTCCCTCCCCAATTCCTCTCTTTCAGAGAGCAGGCTGCTCAGTCGATGCTTTCCGATTGAGTCGCGCAAGGCTGTCTGTGCCGAAAGGATGACCGCTTCGGTATAATCCTCGACCTCAAGAATTGCTCGTTTTGCATCCCATATCATCCAAAAAGCAAGAGCATCGACATGTACGGGGACCGTATCCTTGGTCAAGGTCTTCTCTGCGCTGAAATCGGTAGCCCGAATACGCATATCGATGAATTCAGCAATACGATCACAAAGTGGAATGAGTAAAAACAAGCCGGGGCCTCTGACCTTATTGAACTTCCCGAGCCTGAGTACAATCACCTTGTCCCAATGATAAACCAATTGGAATGCGGGGGAGAACAGAAGAGCCAATGAGCCCAGAATTGCAATCGGGTAGAGCTGTATGGAAAGAGATCCAAGCACTCCAAAGCAAATCATCAGAATGATAGTCATCACCACAGACCAGAGAGGGAAGAGTGCGATGAGAAGCGAGCCGACAATACATGCTGAACCTGCAGAAATCAACGATTGTTGCGAAGTATGCGGATACAGCTGAAATTGTAACACCGCACCAAGGGCAAGCAACAAGGAAAATATCAGAAATGAAAGTGCACTGTAGCTAAAATCCCTTTTAAGGACGAATCCTTTCATGTTCTTGATTCGTTCTATCTTCTTCTTATAAAGATTCATCATGGGTTGTGTCCCTCCCTTTTTGTGCCTCTTTGCCAAGGTCTTGTATTGCATGCATGATCTCGTCCAAGGAAAATCCATATGAATACGCCTTGGTGAGAAATGATTTGCTAATTGAATCGAGGATTCGTTCCCGCTCTATGGCATCAATGTTCACTTTTCTGTCACTGATGAAGGTTCCTGAACCTTGCTGAGTCACCACGATGTTTCTGATTTCCATCTCAGCATAGGCTCTTGCGACCGTATTGGGATTGATACTCAAGTCTACGGCAAGACTGCGAACGGTTGGAAGCTGAGCTCCTTTTTCAAGTCTTCCGTCTGCAATGGCCATCTCAACCTGAAAGATGATTTGTTTATAAAATGGAACCCCGCTCTTTACATCAAGGCTGAAATCAAGTTTCGACTCCTCTGTGTTTTTCACGAGTTCCTCCCTCTTTTTTGTACTATTGTACTGGTGTATTAGTACAATGTCAACTAATGCTTACTTCTGTCTAAATACAAAAAAACCGACTGCCTTGAAAAAGACAGTCGGAACCAATTTAGTATGTACGGCTAGGAGTGCTTGATGAATGTCCCTTCCTGTATTTCTTTCCGAGCAAGCCTCAGCTCCTCCTGCGTATTCATCACAATCGGACCTGCCCAAGCGATCGGCTGTGAAAGAGGTTTTCCTGCATACAGGAAAAAACGAGTCCCCTCATCGAGAGCTTTTACTTCCAAGGTGTCCCCAGGCCCAAAGAGAATCGCCTTATGGTAAGGAACCACTTGGTTGTCGGTTTCAACAGATCCTCGAACCAGATAGATAAAGAGGGTCTGCTCTCTATCGAGTGTAAGCTGCCAGGTTTCATTGTTTGTCAGCAATACATCAAGAAAGAGCGTCTTGACGTAATCTCCCTGTTCGGGTCCGTCAACGTTCTTGTAGGAGCCACTGATGATGCGTATCTCGTTTGGACCTTCCTTGACTACCGGAACTTGATGCTTTCTGATGTCTCGATACGCGGGATCGGTCATCTTATCCTTCTTTGGAAGATTAATCCAAAGTTGGGTTCCGATCATCCGGTCACTTACTTGCGGCATTTCCTGATGGATAATGCCACTTCCTGATGTCATCCACTGACAGCAACCCTCATCGATGGATCCACTGTTGCCAAGACTGTCGCCATGTTCAATTTTTCCGTCAATGAGATAGGTTACCGTCTCAATTCCCCTATGTGGATGCCAAGGGAAACCCTTGATATAGTCTTCTGGGTTTTCAGAATCAAAAGCGTCGAGCATCAGAAAAGGATCGAATTCTTTTACATCATCGTATCCTATCACGCGAACAAGCTTGACGCCTGCTCCGTCATACTGTACCGTGCCTTTGGTAATTCTCTTGATGGGTTTTCTCTGCATCCTACATCCTAAAGAACCAATGAAGGTGGGCTGAATACTCTTGTCATCAACTCCTGATTAAGCAGATACAAGCCTCTATTGTCTGTTCCGAAAACCTCAAACTTCTGGATGTTCTCTTGGGCATTCATCTCCTCCTCTCCCTGTTCTTTAATGAACCAGTCAAGGAATTGCTGAGTTCTGAAGTCTTTTCCCTTCAAAGCTTCTTCATAGATGGCATTGATGGAGGCTGTGACATACTCTTCATGCTTTAGTGCATCGAGCAACGGCTCCTTGAGATCTGTATACTCCTTGCTTGGATCAGCGATTGCACCAAGCTTTACAAAGTGTCCGTTGTTCTGAAGGTATTGTCTGAAGAGCATTGCATGACTCATTTCTTCTTGAGCCTGGACCTTGAACCAGTTCTCATATCCCAGAAGTCCTTTGTCTGCATAAAAATTTGCCATATCAAGATAGAGATAAGCCGAATAGAACTCTTTATTCACCTGCTCGTTGAGTAAGGTGGCAACCTGTGATGAAAGCATGTGTAGTCTCCTTGTCAAATATGATAATAACAGTATACAACTAAGAATTAGTATCGACAAGGCTACTTCTTAGGTAAAGTGGTTGAACCTCAATTCTGAGAAGGATACACTCTTTCATCATGAAAGGAAAACATAACGGCTTGAGTCCGAATCATATGCTTCTTATCGGGTTCATTGGAATAATCTTAATGGGATCGGCCTTGTTGTCTCTGCCTATTTCCTTGAACAACAATATTGTTCTGTCATATCTGGATGCCCTTTTTATTTCAACGAGTGCTGTCTGTGTCACTGGTCTGGTAACTGTAGATGTAGCATTGACATTCAGTATATTTGGGCGAACTGTTATTGCAGTTCTTATACTCCTTGGTGGTTTGGGTTTTGCCTCAATGGTAATTTCTTTCAGTCTTCTCTTCGGGATGAATATTGGTATTTCTCAGAGGACTTTCATCAAGGAAGCATATAATCTTTCATCGTTGCAAGGTGTTCTGAGAGTAGTACGTACCGTAATTATTGCCGCTTTGTTTTTTCAGGGAATCGGTATCCTGCTTGAATATTTTATTTTTCGTTCTACCTATAGACCTCTTGATGCTCTAGGACATGCTGTTTTTAATACTATTTCTGCTTTTAATAATGCTGGGTTTGACTTGATGGGTGGTTACCAAAGCTTAACAGGATATAAGAATCATCTGCTGATGAATCTTGTTACCGCTTTTTTAATCATTCTCGGAGGAATTGGCTTTTTTGTTTTGGCTGATTGTGCAAAGAATCGTAGATGGAAGAGATTGAGCATGCATAGCAGAATTGTAATATTGATGAACCTGTGTCTGATTACCATAGGATTTATCTTTTTTTTGATTGAAGAACGGCTCAATCCACTCAGTGCTTTTTTCCAAAGCGTTACAGCGAGAACTGCTGGTTTTAATACCGTCGATATTGGTTCATTCAGTCAAGGGGGGCAGCTCTTTTTGATGGGGCTTATGTATATTGGAGCTTCTCCCGGTTCTACAGGAGGAGGGATCAAGACAACAACTACATTTGCTCTTATTCTGAGTCTTGGCTCCTTGATGTTCAGACGGGAGCCAGCAGCATTCAAGCGCAAAATAAGTACGGAAAGTCTATTCAAGGCCTATCAAGTATTGTTGCTTTCTGCCTTGCTCATTTTGGGCGGAAGTTTTCTGATTTTGCTTGCCGAAGGCTCTCGCTTCTCATTTCTTAGTGTTTTGTTTGAAACCGTTTCAGCTTTTGCAACAGTTGGCCTGTCAACGGGGATAACCCCGACTCTCTCTTCTGCATCAAAAGTTGTATTGATTATCATCATGTTCGCTGGAAGGGTGGGGCCGATAACCATAGCAACAAGTATGAAGGCAAGGCCTTCTCATCTGAAGTATGTGGAAGAGCAGATTTTCATTGGATAGGAGATTACGCATGAAAAAGAAGGAATTTGATCCTGATGCATTTGGTATAATAGGACTGGGTAGGTTTGGACTTTCTTTGGCTTTGGAGCTAACAGAAGCGGGTAAAGAAGTAATTGTTCTCGAGGTAGAAGCCGAGAAGCTTGATGCGGTAAAAGATCGGTTGGAGAATATCTATCCTGTAAAAACAATTACTCCAGAGATCCTTCACGAGTCGGGTATTTCTCATTGTCATACCGTCATTGTCTGCATTGGAAAGGATCTTGAATCGAATATTCTTGTAACCATGAGTCTAATAGAGCTTGGGATTCCCCGAGTAATTGCAAAGGCGACCAGTGTGAACCATGGGAAGGTGCTTGAACGTATCGGCGCTGAAGCTGTCTTTCCTGAGGTGGAGATGGGCGCACGTCTTGCACGGTCGTTGGTTTCTACCAGCACTCTGGACTTTTTGGAGCTCTGTGATGATTTCTCCATTGCCAATATTTCTCTCTCTATTACCTATGCAAATCAGAGGGTCGCAGAGCTGAACTTGCGCAAACGATTTCGTCTGAATATCATTGTAGTAATCAGGGATGAAAAGGCAATCAGTGATATCCTACCGGACATGATGCTCTATGAGAATGATGTTTTGGTGGTAGGAGGAACGACTGAGGCCATCAGGAAGTTTGAACAAGCCAATGAACCTAACTGATCGTCTGAATTTCTTGACTAAGGTCATAGGCAAACTCCCAGTACTCCTGGGTGTTGTCTTTCATGCGCTGAAGTTCTTCATCTGTGAGTGTCTTGATTGCTTTTGCAGGGGATCCTATGATCAGGGATCTTGGAGGAAAGGATTTGTTGGGAGGGACCAGAGCACCTGCTCCTACTAAGGATTCTTTTCCAATATGACTGCCATCGAGTATAATCGACCCCATTCCGATCAAACAATCGTCTTCAATGCTGCAGGCATGCAGAATTGCTCCATGTCCTACCGTACAGCGTTTTCCTATCGAGAGCCCTTGGTCCTTGGTTACGTGTAATACTGCATTGTCCTGGATGTTTGTCTGCTCTCCGATCTCAATAGCATTGACATCTGCTCTCAGTGTTGCATGAAACCAAACCGAGGAGCCAGTACGAAGGGTTACCTTGCCAATTACATCGCTTGTAGGAGCAATATAGCAATGCTCTCCAATACTTGGGGTGTTTTCATTGTGACTGTATATCATGAGATCCTCCTGGTAGGTCATTGAATCATACCTTGGCGTCTCTTGGAAGATGTGATATTGAGATATATTTGCAAATGACTTGCAAAATAGTACTCGATTGACTATCTTTTACCTGTACGTTAGGAGTAAAAATGCTTGATAAACCTGTTGCCCTGAAATTTTCAGATGTAACGTTTTCGTATCCTCACCATACGGTCCTTCAAGAGGTGTCTTTTCATTTTCATAGTGGCGAGTTCATCGCGCTTGTAGGTCCCAATGGAGCGGGAAAAACCACCTTGTTGAAGTTGATTCTTGGTTTGGAGCAACCCCAAGAGGGAATTGTTGAACTTCTTGGAATGGCCCCAAAAAAAAGTCTGGCGAATATTGGGTATGTGCCTCAGCATGTCAACTATGATCCCACCTTCCCTATTTCCGTATTGGAAGTAGTGAGGATGGGTGCATTGACAAAGAGGAGCAACCCCATAGCAAGAGAAACCAACGAATCTGCCTTGAAAGCCTTGAGTCTTGTCGAGTTGCAAGATCTCGCCAAACGACCTTACAACGCCCTCAGTGGAGGACAGAGAAGAAGAGTGCTCGTCGCCCGTGCTCTCATCGGGAACCCCTCTATGTTGATCTTGGATGAACCTACAGCAAATATGGATAAAACGAGCGAGCAACGCCTCTACAACACCTTGGCAAAACTAAAAGGAGAGACAACCATTCTCATTGTCACCCATGACATGAAAAGCGTTTCTTCCTTGACCGACCGTGTTTTTTGTATAGATGCTCACAAGAGTGGCAAGGAAGGACGGACCGTAGTGCAACATACTCTTGAGGCAGTTGATGGGGGCGATGAGAAGAAGGTCAGGCATGATGTGGAAATCCCTGCTGATTTCTGTCATTTTCCAAGGGAGGAAGGCAATGTTTGAAAGTGTCGGGTTTTTCAGTGCGCTCTTCAACCCTAATTTGCCTTTTATCAGGAATGCTTTTTTTGCAGGGGTTCTTTCTTCTGTTCTCTTTGGTGTTTTGGGATCTGTCGTAACGGTAAAGCGCATATCCAGTCTTGCAGGAGCAATCAGTCATGCGGTTCTGGGAGGCATCGGCATGGCCCTCTATCTTTCTGCCACAGGAATCATGCCGAATCTCAGTCCAATGGTCGGAGCAATGGTATTTGCCCTGATTTCTGCCCTGATCATTGGTTTTGTTTCCCTGAAGAGTAAACAACGGGAAGATACCGTCATTCAAGCAATTTGGGCCATCGGGATGAGTATAGGCGTACTCTTTATGGCTAAAACTCCCGGATATACCGATCCTTCAAGCTTTCTATTCGGGAATATTTTGCTTATTTCGACTCAGGATCTCGTTCTGTTGCTCATCCTCGATGTCATTGTGGTGTTCTTGGCATGGTTTTTCTATCCTCAAATCGAAGCTACTGCCTTTGATGAGGAATTTGCAAAGGTGCGAGGCGTGCCTACCCAGAAGGTGTTTCTGGCAATTCTGTCAGTCAGTGCGATTGCTGTCGTATTGCTTCAGACCTTTGTAGGGATAGTCATGGTTATCGCCATGCTCACCCTACCTGCCGGAACAGCTGGGTTCAAGGCTAAGAATCTTGCTTCCATGATGTTTTTTGCAACACTCTATTCCTTGCTTTTCTCCTTTGGGGGTCTTGCCCTTGGTTGGACACTCGATATGCCGGTAGGAGCGATGGTGGTTGTGTTAGCGGGAGCTTTCTTTTTAGGAAGATCGCTGGGAAATCTTATCAGGAAAAGGAGCATGAAACATGACAAAAGCTAGAAAGGCTCTTATAGAGCAATTGAAGATACAATCAGAACCTGTTACGGCAACAACCATGGCTAAGCATCTTCCCTTTGACCAAGCCACGATTTATCGCAACTTGCATTATCTGGAAGAACACGGATATGCCCAGTCCTTCATCCTGCATTGCAGCGAACATGGGACAGAGCGGTATTACAGTTATCACAGTGCCAAAGAAGGTGTCCATCATCACTGGTTTCATTGCGAGGTATGCCACAAGTTCATTGATCTTGGGGATTGTGAGCACCTGATGCAGTTGAAGAGATGGGAACAAGAGCACGGATTCCTCATTCATGACCATACTTTTTTTCTTACCGGAGTCTGTGCCTTCTGCAAAGAGTGATTACTGTTTCAGCAGGGAGAAGAGCTTGAGCCTATTGTTCACTTTCAGCTTGCCATAGATGTTCTTGATGTGGGTTTTGACTGTATTGGGTGAGATATAGAGGGTTTTGGCAATTTCCTGATTACTCAAGCCTTTTGCAAGCAATTGCAATACCTCCTGTTCTCTTGCCGAGAGGCCATAGTGACTTGCCTTTTCAATATGCAAGGGCTCTTTCGCTTCATAGGTCAAAAAATATTGGCGGCTGATGAAGTAATAAAGATGTACCGAGAGGGCGGCAAAGCAGAGGTAGACGAGCTTGAAGGGAAGCGTTCTGAAGAAAATCAGATCCAAGGGGAAAAGCAGAATGAGGGGAAGAAAGGTGTTCCTGATACCTTTGAGCAACCGTTCTTCTTCCCATGTGGTGGTTTTTTTGACAAAGATGATTGCGAGTATACCATGAATGAGCATGAACATGCTTGCACTGAAGAGATGTCCCTTAATTGTATCAGAAAGAGCAAGTACCCAATCGCCTTTGCTTTTTGCAATGATCACCCACAGACTGATCAGGAAAAAGAGAAGGATCAAAAGGCTGAGAATCCTGTTTCCCAGTCGTTTTTGTTTCTCGTCAGCAGGCAATACCTGGATCAGATAACGACTCATCATCAACAAGAGTATGGTGGTCAGGATGATGGAAACCAAGGTTGCTCCAAGACAGAAGGTCTGGTAGGAGAAGGAAGAAAGAACTTCGGCTTCAAGGATATTTGAGAGATAGGTGGCCAAAGTAACCAGACACATCTGCAAACAAAGCGGTACCAAAAAAGTCAAGAAGGATCCTGTATAGCGGTCACTGACACGAACACGCAGCAGGATGCATAAGCAGGTGATGGAGACAATCAAGGCTGTAGTGAGAAACAGCAGTATATCCGACAGGATTACCATGACAGCCCTCCTGTGGCTATCCTAGCATATGCTGCTGCTCAGAACCATGCCTTAAGTCCTATTGTGAGAGAATCATTATCCTTCCAGTTCTTGTAAAGACTGTCCATATTGCTCGCCGATCCATACAGTGTACCCTTGGTGAAAAGCTCTATGTCATCGCTGATGGCGTACGAACCTCCTCCAAGCAAGACATATCCCTTACTCTCAATTTGGTACGTTCCTCCAAGGCGAAGAGTAACCTTTTCTCTGTAAAGTGGTACTTCAATAGCCATGGCCAACGAGTTTGCATATGGCTTTCCCTCATAAGAGGCCATCATATCTACAGCAAAGGGGCTGCTTGGGAAAGCGAGTATGTAATGCCCTTGATATGCCAGGGCATAGAAAGCGTTCGTCTTTTCATCGGTATAGGAGAGTTCTGCAAGATACGTCCACTTGCTGTTGTATCTTCCAAGGTCGGTTCCCTCTCTATCTTCACTGAGAAAAAACCCTCCTTCAAGGGCGAGGTTCCAAGGTCCTTTGGTCATGCTCGACTGTATACCAAAAAGTTGGTAGCGAGTATACATGAGATCTGCACTTATAGGGGCAAAAGTGATGGGATCGAACTCAATATTCTCAAATCCTGCTTGTGGATTATATCCATTGAAATAAAGAACACCAACATCAAGCCATCGATGACGGATAGTATAACGAGCACCTCCTCCAATATTTTGGAGCGTGTTTGTGTCCATCTCTTGCAATGTCACTGTGGCAAATTGGGCAGGCAGCAAGGCATATCGGCCTTCTTTCTGAAGATAGGAAGGGGAGAACCCAGGCTTGAGAAGCAAATCAAGGGTGCTACTTTCTGTATATACTGAAAGACTGATCATAGCCTCAGGCTGTTTCATAGCCTCCAAATCGTCCAAAATTCCTTTCCTCAGATCTTGGGCATTGAGAATGTCAACACAGTGCATCAAGGTTGCAGAACCCCATGGATGGGTGAATATTCCCCCCTTTAGCTGAACTGACCCAATAAAGAGCGAGAGGGAGAGCTCCTTGGTGGATATTTGTTGTTTTTGACCGTCATAAGTGAATTTCCCGATTATACGATACAGAGGCTTTTCTTGTTCAAGTGCGAACGTGAATGTTGCTTGTGGCTCTATTTCTGCATCCTTGTACAAGGTGAGACTCGTTTCGGATTGAAAGGAAATCGTTCTCTTGTCCATTTCTTCTTCGAAGAAGAAGTCGAAAGCAAAAAGTCCTTTGAGCAGGAAAAGTGAGAGTGCAAGTATTAGTACGTGTTTCATCAGAGCCTCCCTGTTTCCAGAAACTTGGTTGTGAAATAGCCTGCGGGTAGATTCATGTCAAAGCGTGCTTGGAGTATTTCGAGACGAGTGGAATGTCCACTCGCGATTGTGGTCATACGTACATCGCTAGCCATCATTCGCCCCCCGATGGATGCTATCTGTTCAGTCTTGAGCGTCTTGAGCAAGGTTTTTTGATCGAGGTCATAGAACTCAACCAGCAGGGGAAGATAGGTGGCCTTGTCCACAGTGGTGATGTGCTTTCCATAAGTGGTAGGCTTGTAGGGAATTGAGAGAATGATATAGGTCTTCTCATCCTCTGAAAGCAGGGTATGTTCTGCTTCATGTGCATCATAGCTGGTGGAGGCCATATCAGCATAGGAGAAGTCGCTTCCCATGAAGGATCCTCCTTCTTCTGAAGTTCCGATTCTTCTAATCCTCTTCAAAGCTGGAAGATAAATCCATTGGCTGGTGCTGCCATCTTCCTCTTCTATGGACAAAAATCGGGTATTGCGTACATTCTCCGGTGAGAGAAAGACAGTCACCGAGGACACTCTTGTATCCTTTGTTTGACTGAGCGTCTGTATCCTTCGCTCTCTGGTTGTCCCGCTTGGCTCGATGAGGGTGAGTTTCAGATCAAGCGCGGATGATTGCGATTGTTGCACCTTGAGCACTTGCTCCATGATGTCCTGAGCCTTGTTCGACCCAAAGAGCATGAGAGAGGGAAGCAGCAGGAACAACAGCAATATGGGATATCGTTTCATAAACGCCTCCTGGGAATGAATAGGTGTGCATAATGGATTCTCAATGCAGGCAGCAAGGTCAGTACACTCAATGCAGCAGTAGTCATAGCGATGCAAAAGAGCAGACCAAGGTTGACAATCGGGGTGAAGCGGCTGAACAACAGTCCGATGAATCCTAGGGCTACCGAGGCTGCATTGGCCAGGATTGCTCTTCCCGTTGTCATAAGCACCTGATCCAGTGTTTGCTGATTTCTCAAAAATGCTGCAAGCAGGTGAATCGCATAGTCCACCCCGATGCCGATGCAAAGGGCAGCAAGCAAACTGGTGATGATATCCAGCTTGATAGAAAAAAGAACCATGGCAGTGAATACAGAGGTCAGTGCAAAGATACAGGGGATCAAGGAGAGAAATGCGAGTTTTACAGATTTCATGGTGACCAATACGAGCAGAAAGACCGCAATGAGAGAGCTGAAAAGAGAGATGATTTGACTCTTGGTCACCAATTCGGTCAAGGCAAGGCTGACTGCCTCTCCCCCTCCTATCTGTACCGTATAGGTTGGGGGAAAGAGCTCATAGACCAGAGCACTGAGTCTTTGCAAGGTTGCTGTTTGAGAATCCTTGAGCAGAATGGTGAAGGCCGTGGCGTCAGGCTCTAAGGGATCGGTGATGAAGGTATCCAAAGAGGCACTGTAAAGCAGCAGGTATTGGGCGATCAGATGGGAGAGTTCTTCTTCAGAGCCAAGACTGTAGCGTTTTGGGTCGACGGGTATTTCATAGCTTCCTACTCCCCCTGCCGTACTTTCTCTTTTCTGCTCGCTAGGTTCTTCGGTGACAAACAGCAAATCATCTGAGAAGAAATCGAATGTGGGTTCTTCCGTTGCCTGAACGTACGCTTCTTCTTCAGAGGGGCCGAGCAGTTGGTTCATGCGCTTGATGAATGGGATGATCGATTGTACTCCTCCTACAGACTCTTCTTGCTCTAAAACGGTGATTGCCTTCTCCAAGATAAGGAGGTTCTGAACACTGAGCACCTCACGCGTTGAGTCAGGAACAATCATGACAGTCAGGGCAAAACTGCCTTGCATAGCTTGGTTATATCGCTTACTCATCTGCACCAAAGCTGAGGAGCTTTTGAAAAAATCGAGCATATTGGTACCTTGTTGGAGATTTGCATAGGAAAGTGGCAACAACAGAGCAACCAGGATGCAGGAGAGCAGGATCATCGGCTTTCCCTTTTTATCGGCCAAATACAACAATACCGCAATCCAGCGCTCCTTCTTGGCAGTCTTTTTTGGACGACGCTTGAAAGCAAAGCGATGGTATACGAGCCGTATCAAAGCAGGGAGCAGCACCAAGGAACTAAGAGAGCAGATGACAACCCCTATGAAACTGAGAAATCCAAATGTACGAAACGGTCCGAGAGGGCTGGAGAGCTGCGCTAGGAAACCAAATGCTGTCGTGGCTGCCGCTGCAAGGATGGGATAGGTGTTCTTGCGCACTACCAAAGACAGGGTGGTGTCGATAACACCCCCCTGATACTCTTCAAAGACATGACTGAAGATATGAATTGTATAAGCACTTCCTACAATAAACAATAAAATAGGCACCAGCATGGTGGCCATGGTGAAGGTGATGCTCATCCATGCCATAATGAGCAGAATCAGGGCACTGCTGAAAAGCAAAGGAACCAGAGAGAGCAAGACAGCTTCGATTCTTCTAAGAAAGTAAAAAAGTACGAGCATGATAAGGATGGCGACAATAGGGGCAAGAAAGGCAAGATCAGAGAGAAGGCTTTTCTCAATTTCCTCGGTCACGGAAGCAAGGCCGAGGATGGAACTCTCCAAGTGCGGTATTTCGTCAAGGAGGTGCTGGATACTGGAAAGAAGGTATGAGGGGTTGTAATCCAAGGTGGTTTGTATAAGAACTGAAGCAACCCGCTCATCCGAGCTGATAAACGTACCTTCATAGAAGGAAGGCCAGCTAGCTATTCGCTCTTTGAGAAGCGTGAAATCGCCATCATACAGTTTTTTGGCTTCCACACCATCGAAGGAGGGCTCAAGATGGGTCAGATTGGTAAGGGAAGAGACTTGTTTGACGCCTTCAAGAAGTGCAATCGCGTTGGTAAGCTCCTCCAGACTGAGCATGTTTTGTTCACTAAGCATGCTTTGGGGAGCATACAGAGAGACCACCAAGGAATCGAGTGATCCGAAGCGAGCTTTGATCTGTTCATTTGTCTGAACTACTGGTGCTTGATCGGGGATGAACGCGTCTGTTGAGCTGTCAATGCGTAGCTTGCCGATACTGCTCAGCGCCAGCAGGCTCAGCAGTATCGAACAACCTACAATGGTCCAATCACGCAACGAAGATGTACCCATACTCCAATGGTAGGCCCTTGCAAGTAAGAATCAATCGCCTGATGACGGTAATCTTGCTCACCTGATAGGGTGATTTATAGCTCACCCGCAAGGTTTCAGCAACTTTACAAAGTGGTGAGGATGCCACATGATACTATATGGGGGAATATTATGAACTATACCAAGATTATTGCCACACTCGGCCCAGCGAGTGAGACAAAAGAGATGATCAGGGCGATTCTTGAAGCAGGTTGCAGGGTAATACGGCTCAACTTCAGTCACGGCTCTCATCAAGAACAGCAGAAACGATATGATTATGTTCGCCAAGTAAGCAAGGAGTTGGATATTGTCGTTACGGTATTCATGGATTTGCAAGGGCCGAAAATCAGGCTGGGCCAGCTAGAAGAGCCTAGTTATACACTTAAACAGGGAGAAGAGATTGTCATTACCACAAAACAGTGTATTGGCAATCGAAATAGGGTATGTATTGATTATCCCTATCTTCATCAGGAAATTCTCAGCGGGCAACGTATCTTGATCAATGATGGACTGGTCAGTCTTCAAGTAACCCGCATTGTTGATACAGAAATATATTGCACAATGCTTGAGGATGGTACTATATACCCTCGAAAGGGTGTGAACCTTCCCTCGGTGCCGCTTTCTCACTTAAGCAGCTTTACCAAGAAGGATGAAGCCGATCTTGCATTTGCATTTGAGAATAATCTCGACTATGTTGCTCTCTCCTTCGTACGCAGCGAGCAGGATGTAAAAGCGCTCAAAGATTATATGCTTCAGAATTTTGGAAGATTGATTCCCATCATCAGCAAGATAGAAAAGCCGGAAGCTGTTCAGAATCTTTGTAGAATCATGGATCACAGCAGCGTCATCATGATCGCTCGTGGTGATCTAGGAGTGGAAGTGCCTGCCGAAGAAGTTCCCATAATACAAAAGTCAATCATTCGGTCGTGTATAGACAGGGGGCTGCCTGTGATCACAGCGACTCAGATGCTTGAGTCAATGATGCACAATCCTCGTCCCACTCGAGCTGAAACCAACGATGTCTCCAATGCTGTGTTGGATGGAACGAGTGCTGTAATGCTCAGTGGAGAGACTGCAGCAGGAGAGTATCCCCTTCAAGCGGTAAGAACCATGGCTCGCATAACCGCTCTAGCAGAAAGAAGTGATGATTTTAAAAGACAGGTGTTCAACCAGATCAGGACTCTTGACCCTAAGCGGGAGCAAACGACCACTGAGGCGGTCGGCATGGCTACCAGAGAGCTTGCCCTCTCGATCAAGGCCTCTTATATTGCCTGTTTCACCCAATCAGGATCGACCGCTCGCCTCATTGCCAAGTTCCGACCATCGGTTCCCATTATTGCATTCTCTCCATTGGTTGAGGTCGTGCAGTTGCTTGCACTCTCTTGGGGAGTGACTCCGATTCTGATAGATGTCCAACAGAGTGTCGACCAATTATTGGCTTATGCCCCGGCATACTTGAAGGAGCACGGATTGGTGAAGAGCGGTGAGCGGGTGGTCATCACAGCCGGAGTTCCTGTGGGAAGCTCCGGCAAGACAAACATGATCAAAGTGGTAGAAATAGAGTAACCGCTTATGGTCTGAAGGAGATGTTCGTTCCTATGCTGAGAGCTCTTCCTGTATGGTCGAACAAATCCAAGGCCTTGAGGTCCAAACCCATGTAGACCGATGGCAAAATCTCGAAGGGGACCAATCGTATTCCAACGTTGATGAGTCCCCTCTTTTCTGCAATTCCTGCCGAGGGCGTTGCGCTGTAGGACACATTGCCGAAATCCAAGAGGAAATTCACATTGTTCTTGAACGTCTTGGGAAGCAGCGGGGTTTGGAAAGCGAGGGCAAAGTCAATATCGCTGGTCATCTGTTCTTTGAAGGTATACCCAAGCAGGATTGTTGTTTTTGAGGGGAAGTCCATGATGGTGCTCTCAAATGTTGAGACCACATATACCTGTGCAGCGAACTTGATTGTGTTTCCGACATCAGAAAGTTGCAACACGGTGCCGGCTGCATAGCTTGATGTTTTGCTCTGGGAAAAACGCCATTTCCCACCGATCAGAAGATCAATCTTATCGGCAATATCAACAGCAAAACTTGTTTCTCCTTTGTCGGAGAACGCGATGGAAAGCGAGGGAATATGAGCAGGTTTGGATCCCCCGAATAGTGCTGAGTAGGCTGTGGTGACCGAAGGGCTTCTCCTGCTCGGAGCAATTTCTGCACTTGGAACCACTACATACCCAAGCATTCCCCCCAACGAAGGTGAGCTTAGCAAAGGGAAGGTACAACAAAGAAGGATGGCAATAGTTATTAGCATTTTTCTCATAGTGTTCTCCTTGTCTTAGCGTGGCAAATCTTCTTCTCTAGGTCAATATGGAAGACTCAAAAGCTTTCATTTTATTTTTGGTGCGGTACATCGCCTGATCAGCGCGGCTCACTACCTTGGAAATCTTTTCTTTCGTCTTGGGAACATGCCGGTCGTAGCCGACAGCCACCTGATACTCAGTCTTCTGAGATGATTGGAAATAGGTTTGAACTTTGTACGCCAACGCTTTAATCCCCTCTTCGCTTACCTGGGGGATGAAAGCAATGAATTCATCACCTCCATACCGATATATCTTGCTGCGATGGGGAAGCAATTGCCTCAGACGCTGGGCAAAGTCCTTGAGTATCATATCTCCCTTGGTGTGGCCGAATCTGTCATTGATTAATTTTAAATCGTTTATATCCATCATGAGAATGCCTATGGGTTCAGTTGATTGGTTGTTTGTAATTCTTTGTAGCTCAAGCTCGTATGAAGTACGACTTCCAACTTTGGTGAGAGCATCATTATAGGCAAGAGAGAGCAACACTTCTTCCTTGCTGAGTACTTGGGTTTTTTGTCGGACCAGCCTCACACTGTGCATGAACAAAATCGCAGCAGCAAGAGCCATTCCTGCATGAAGGATCACGGCACTGTTAAGAATGATGTTCATGAACAACAAAATCCATTCTGCCAGTATGGAGGCAAGCAGACAGCTGAGGGCAACGATGAATGAAGCTAGTATCTTGTTGCCTTTTGCATACTCAAAACTAAGGAACCCGAAGAGCGAAAGAAGGTATAGCACCAAGGCCAGACCACTGAGCAACAACATATCTGTCAGTTGTGCTGTTCCTGTAACCTGCAAATAGAATCCAATACAATACAGGATGATGAAGAGTATGCTCACTCTCAAGAAATGGTTGATGATTGGACGAACCGGATATGAATGGATGATGTATTTCGTTAAAAAATACGGAAGAAGATAGAGAGCGGCAAAGCTTGCATTCATAGGAAGTGCAGGATTTCGGATGAGTAGGAATTTGCTTGGAGTCTGACTGAACACCCAGCCTCCAAGCAAGAGCAATACCCATCCAAAATAGAAAAAGCTCTTTTTCTCTTCTGATGTTTTGATAGCCAACGAAAAAAGAATGGTAAGAAAACCCAATAACAGCAGGGAAAATCCAAAGAACAGGGAAGGCCATTCCTCGGCTTTTGCAAGCAGTAGTGATGCCTTGCTGCCCAGAAGTATCGGCATTACATTGCCTGCAAACGCATTGTTGGAGCTATAATGAAAGGTCAAGGAGAGCTCTTTGCCAAGATCTGCCTCTCCAAGACGGATGAAGTGTGTGAAAGACCCCCCATAAACAGGTCTGGCCCAGCCTTTCGAAGGACCTAGGAATGCATAGACCTCCTCTCCTTCAATGGTTGCCTGTACGCTGGTCATACTGGTATCAAAGGCAATTGTGTTGATGTGGCGAGCAAGGTTTTGAGGAATTGTGGCTCTCATGGAGAAAGATTTGCCAAGAAGAGGCCCCTCGATACGATAAGGAAGGCGTATCTCTGGTTCCAAAAGCGTTCCTCCTTCCCAAAAGCTCCAAGGCCCTTCCCACACGAGTACTGCCTCAGAGGCTAGTTTTTCTGTGACAAGGAAAGAATCAAGATAAAGGGACATGACAAAAACCAACAGTGCAAAAAAGAGAAGCGTTCGTTGTAGATGCTTTTCGGCTGTAGTCTTTTTCATGAGAAGCCCTCTGTGTGTCAGTTGCTTGTTTTTCGGATTTCAGGATGTCCTTTCTCATTCAGTTTCCGCTGTGTGTAACGATCCTTTTCAAGTTTAGCCAAGAGATTTCCCAAACTCTTGTAGCTGCTTCGCTCAATCATCCTGCTTTTATCCATCTGGTGAAATTTTACACCCACATAACTTACTAGTTGCCACGTATCAGGGTCGAAAGAGTCAATAACTCTTTTTATCAATTCCTCGACCGAGCGATCTATTTTTTTTGTATGGTTCGGCTCTTGCTTAGCTTCTTGTTTCGTCTTGGGAATGGTTGTTTCTTCAACTTTAGGTTTGGGCATAAAAGATTCGATGATTAAAATTTCATCACAGCAATTATTGAAAATCGGTTTGTCGCTGACCATCTCCTTGGTAACCAAGTATACTTCCTTTCCGTATTTTCTCAGGGCTTCCATGATTACAGTGAAGTCGCTGTCGCTGGTTATAAAAACATAGCGATCGATGACCGGGATATTTACGATGATGGTCTCCAGTGCTTCCAAGCTTATGATCAGGTCGGCACGGTTCTTATAGTTTGTTGTAATGGACGGGGTGTCTCTGATGGTGAAGTTGTACTGAGCAAGTTGTTTTTCAAGCTTTTTGATCGACTTTGAGTTTCCACAGGCCATTTTTATAACAAAGACGTTCTCTTCTTCCGGGGTATCATTATGTTTGAGCGTTAACTCTTCAAAGAGAAGTTTCAAATCCAGAGAGCCTGGGATGTTTTCCAAGTCGATGTAAATAGCGTTGTTTTTTCTTCGCATCATTGTTCCTTTTTATCAGTCTACCATAATAGTACTCTCTAAGTGTGTATAAAGTAAGGCTGATGATACATCAAAATGGAACTTCAGAGGAAAATGAAAGATCAATATTGGTGATGGGGTGGTTAAATCTGAGCGTGTTTGCGTGGAGATACAGACGATCTTTGCTCCCATTGCCGTACAAACGATCTCCAAGAATAGGTTTGCCCAACCCTAACGGATGTGCACTATGTACTCTCAGCTGATGAGTTCTTCCAGTACAAGGGACGAATAGCATTCTTGTTGCCAAAGTTCCGTCGTCTCTTCGTTCCACACGGATTCTTTTGAATTTGGTTATTCCCCATTTTCCATGCTCACTGTCATAGATCTGTTTCGGACGATGCTCCAAATCCAACCTGAAAGGGAGCTGTATTACTCCTTCCTCTTCTTTTACTACTCCTTCCAGCAATGCTATATAGGTCTTTTGAACCTGCTGTTGTCTAAAAAGATGATGCATGGAGCTCTGGGCTTTTTTGGTCAATGCGAGAATCAGCAAGCCTGATGTATCCATATCAAGGCGATGGACCGCACACTGCACAGGGGCATCAGGAAACAAGCGTCTCAATCGTTTTTCCATGCAGTCTTGATTTTCAGGTCCTCTTCCTGGAACTGAGAGCACTGAATGGGGTTTGTTTACTACTACCAGATCTCTGTCCTGATAGATGATTTCCAAATCGAGCATGGCTGCAAGGATTGGTTTGCACTTCTCGTCGCAGGGGCCGTAGAACTGTAGATGGTGACGCCCTGTTGTCTTTGTGGATGCTCCGAAGAAAAATTCTGCCATGCTCAGTGGTCTGAGCTTGTGTTTGAACGCATAGCTGAGCAACTTGATTGCACAGCAATCCCCGCTCCCGGTCGGAGCCCTTTTGGGTGCAAAGAGCGGTGCAAGAGAGAGAGGCTCTCCTTCGATGGGATGTATCTGATACAGGTTTGTGTAGTGGCCAAGCGCTTGGGCGCTATGGTTTGCCCTGATCGTTTCATACTCTCTTTTTTGAGAAAGATTTGATGCAGACTCTACCTTCTTGTCCAACTCATGTATTTTTAGATTGTGCTTATCAAGATACCCCGCATAGTCATCATTTGCGATCAAATGAGGTACCCAGCCATACAGGTTTCTTCTTCCTTGGCAGCTTCCGCTGAAGGCTTTAAGCAGTATTTCATTCCCATTCTGGTCATGAGCGACGAGCACCCCAAACATGCTGCCTCCGCCCTCAGTGAAAAAGGATTCTATTTGAATTTCTCGATTGCTGTCATAATCAATGCAGCCTTCTTTAAGCAATAGTTGCTGAAGATGCAGAGCGTATGTTCGTGCTGGATATTCATACAGTGGTGGTTGCATAATACTCTAGATAGTATCCAAGAGCTCTTCCCGGTGCAAGGTTGAGCTAGGCAAAAGCAATGCTCTGTGTCATCATGAAAGAGAGGAGCTTGCTATGAATGCTACCATTGAGCTTGATGTGTTCTCCTTGGTGTTGCTTGGTTTTGCCGTTGTGCTTGCCTCCAGAAATTATATGGCAAGCTCGCGAAATCGATGGTACATCTATTCTGCTTTGTGTCTTATGCTGGTCATACTCTCTGAGTTGTTTGCTTATTTCGTGGACGAAGTAGGAGCCTCCCACCAGATTCCCTATCATAGGGTGGCTAATATTCTTGGGTTTTCCCTTTCTCCGGTAGTCTGTTATTTTCTCCTTAAGTTTATTATTCATGCACAGCACCAAAGAATGCACCCGGTTCTATTCTTACCCATGGTCATCAGTGCATGCATGAGTGTCTTGAGCTACTACACCGGTTGGTACTTCTTTGTCGATGAACAGAATATCTATAGGAGAGGCCCTCTCTTTCCTTTGGCTACGAGCGTAATGCTTTTTTATTATGCATTATGCATTTATTATCTTCTGAAAACGCTTCAGAGGTATGAAGCCTCTGATCGGCCTCTTCTGTACTGTATTTTTGCGACTCCTATTCTCGGCTTTATCGTGCAGATGGTATTTCCTGCAGTTCTTACGCTCTGGCCGAGCATCACCCTGTCTCTTTTCCTTTTTTACCTCTTCTTTTTAGAGCAGCGTTATTCAATTGATACGCTGACATTACTGAGAAATAGATCTATTTTCATGCGTGACTTGTTGGATATCCAAAGTGCAAGAGAGGCTTCTGCTTCTATAGTGGTTCTGGATTTGAACAACCTTAAGAAGACGAATGATACGTATGGGCATAAACGTGGGGATGAGCTGCTCATAGAGGCTGGAAATTTGATAGAGAGAAGTTTTCGGGGTGTGGGAACCGTCTATCGGGTAGGTGGTGATGAATTTGCAGTCATCAGCACAATCGAGGACAGCGAGGCTGTGCAGCGAGCGCTGATTTTGTTGCAGTCCCATCTTGCCTTGGCCAACAGCAAGAGAGAGATCCCTCTTTCTATCGCCTATGGCGTTGCTCGTTGTGAAAGTTGCATAGACAATCTTTTCAATACCTATATAGCTGCTGATAATGCAATGTATCGCAATAAAATGATACAACAAAGGAGGCCTTCTTATGGATGAGGATGTAACCTATGCACGGTTGACTGTGCAAGCATTTCAAAGAAGATTGGCCGCCCATCCTGTCGGATATATTCCCTTAGGTACCTTGGAATGGCATGGATTGCACAATGTTCTAGGAGCTGATGCACTGCAGGCAGAGGGTTTGTTTATAAAAGTGGCTCGCTCGTATGGGGGCATCGTATTTCCTCCGCTGTATCTTGGTCCAGACAGGATTACCCAGACCGAAGAGGGAAGCTTCCTAATTGGAATGGATAGTAGCGAGGTCACCAAGCCTCACCAGCAATTAAGCGGTAGCTGTTACTGGGTGAGCAAGGGCGTGTTTATCCAGATGTTGGAGTCCTTGGTATCTCAAGCAAAACGAGCAGGATTTCTTTGTCTGCTTGCTGACGGGCATGGCCCTTCACGCAAGGTTTGGGCACAGATGGCTCCAGGCTGGGAGAAGCAGTACGATATCATATTGCTCTCCGCACTCAATGATTTTGACCAACAGAGCTTTCTTACCCAACAAGATCACGGAGCAAAGGATGAGACATCTACAATGATGGCTCTGTATCCTGATTTGGTTGACTTGGCAATGCTTGATCCTGAACCTGAGATTTGGCCGCTTGGAGTACGAGGAGAAGATCCAAGGCATGCAACCGCAGACTGGGGAGAGTATCTTCTCGATACGACTGCTGCTGTCATTATAAAGAAACTGCAAGAACTCGGTCTGTAGTTGAGTATCAATTTTTGTAAGGAGCCAAGCTGTTTTTGTCATGGTGTTGACGAGGGATATATGTGATGCTTGCGTATCAGATATTGAGAAGGAGTCAACCATGGAAATTACATACCAGAGTGTTGGAGTTGTGAAAGCTTCTGAAGGCTTTCGAATTGAACTTGAGAAAGAATATTGCAAAGCATTGACGGGGTTGCAAGGGTTTTCTCACGTAATGGTAATCTGGCATGCCCATGATTTTGGGAATGCCGGATCAGAATACTTGGTTTTTGAAAAACCCTACGTACACGGTCCGGAAAAAATTGGAGTGTATGCTACGCGTTCTCCATTTCGTCCGAATGGAATCTGTGCCAGTATTGCAAAGTTGGTCGATCTCGATGTAGAGCAGGGCGTATTGGCCCTCGATTGGATTGATGCCAAAGAGGGAACTCCCATCTTGGATATCAAGCCGTATCACGGCAGCGAAGATAGGATTAGAGATGTCGAGGTCCCCTCTTGGTGCAGCCATTGGCCAAGCTGTCGCGAGGATAGTGCTACCTTTGATTGGGATCGAGAATTCTCGTTTTCACAGGAATGAGGATTTCAATGTCCGTTGTTTCATTGCTGTATCGTTGCAACTCCCAATTGCCGATGATCTGGTCGTTGCTCCAGGCAAAATATGTTCCGTAGATATATTGATAGGTTTCTCTGATTTCAGTGACCTCTGTCCTATGAACAAAGCGTACGTATGTGCATGGTTCTATCGTTCTGCACGTAAAGATTGGCTGTTGATACACTCCTGGTTCAACTTGCTGTGCGCACAAGAGGGTCATGTCACCACCGTCACTATCATGCCATGCAGTATATTGATAGGTGGTTGGTTGCCCCGATTGTCTCTTGATGCTTTTCTGGTAACGAGTGAATTTTTGCCAATGGCAATGAAACGATCTGGTCTCTGGTCCTACAAAAAAGCTCAACCCACAGAGGGTTATTCTTCCCTCTGTGATATATTGGGCAGGTATCTCCTGACTTCTCTCATTCCTGCTCGGGTAGATCCTTTTTTGCAACAGAGAGCCATCCAATCCCTCTTTCCGAATCTGGGAGGGATTTCTGTTATAGTGATGCTTGCAAGCCCGGAAGAACGTTTCATAGTCCTTGAAACCATAATCCAAAATAAGGGAGCTGAAAGGAACGTTGTTGGTGAGAGCTTCCTCAATCAAGCAGCAGAGAAGCCTTCCTTGCATATATTCCTTAAGTTTGAGGTGTGTATGGCTGAAAAAGAGCCTGCTCAGATGATGTGAGCTGTATCCACTGATGTTCGCCAAATCGTAGACGGTTGTAATTGTTTCAGAGCTCAGAAGGTTTTGCTCAAACCGCTCTAATGTTGAAACCAATATATCATACCCATTCATGTACGAATGATACCATTGAATGAAAATACATGGTATGCTTTTTCTAGTATGAATCGTCCTTCTTTATTGGTCAGTGCCTGTCTATTTGGAAATACCTGTCGCTATAATGAGAGCTGTGTAGCATTTAAAGACAGTCTTTGGATTGAGAAACAGTATACCCTCATTAAGGTTTGTCCTGAACAGTTGGGAGGATTACCCACCCCGCGCAATCCTGCTGAGATTCTGACTTCACGGGTTGTTGATGCGCAGGGAAATGATTTGACAGAAGCCTTTGTGCTGGGTGCCGAGAGAGCCTTGGCTGTGGCAAGAGCGTCTGGATGTACTACGGCTCTCTTGATGGATCGCAGTCCATCATGCGGTTATCATCAAATCTATGACGGCACGTTCTCCGGAACCTTGATTGAAGGAAGCGGAATCTTTGCACAACTGCTGAAAAAGAACGGTTTTACTATTTATACTCCGACTACAGTCACCGCTCTGCTTTCTGATATGCACGTACCCGGTTCAGAGCCTCTGTGATGGCTTTGAAATTGTTTTGCTGGACATGTTGAGGAAGGAACATCCAACCCCCGGTCATGGCGAGCACGTGTGGGTGTGATAAGTAGTAGTCCATCTTGTTCTCAGCGATGGATCCGGCGACAATGAAAGAGAAATCCCCCTCCCTTGACATCTTCTCGATATAGTCAAATCCCCCGAGTTCTTCAACGGGGTAACAACCAAGCACGGTGAGCCCTGCCTGTTTTGCTTTTTCAGCATGTATGGTCACCGGATAGATGGGGACGTTATTTCCGTTGCAAAGCTCAATCATCCTGGTGTCAAAGACAGGTGAAAAGAGAAAGGAAGCTCCATTGTCCAAAGCCTCACGTGCCTGCTCAATCGTCTGTACATTCCCGGCTCCCGCTACAATGCCTTCTTGTTTGGCCAGATAGTTCAACAGTTGTGTTCCTTCAGGAATGTGAGAAGATATGTTGATTGCTCTCACGTTGCTCTGTACAAGTGCTTGGAGAAGCTGCTGTGCATGACTCATGTTCATCAGTTTAGCCATCGGGATGCATCGTTGCTTGGCAAGAATTTGGGTGGTCTTATCCATATTCTCCTCCTGTTTTTACATTCTAAGACTTAGTTTGCATCCAGTCGACAAAAAAGTAATAAAAGATGAATATGATTGAACTCAATGTCCAGGTAATCGGGTAAGCCCAGAATACTATCCGAATATCCATCCAGATCTTCAGGCCTATCGTCGTGAAGGTTATTCTGAAGATGCACCATATGAGGAGCATTACACTCATAGGTACGATCGATTTGCCAGCCCCTCTGAATATACCGGTCATGGCGTGGCTTAAGGCCAATGCACACAAGAAAAGTGAAGAAATCCTTGCTTTTTCGATTCCAATGGCCAGCACTTGTGGATCTCTGCTGAACAGAAGGATGATAGGCTCAGCGGCGAAGAAAAGGAATATCCCAATCGCTTGAGCCAAGACCATGGCACTTATAACGCCCACTCGTGCTCCCTTTCGCACCCTGTCAAATTCTCCAGCTCCAAGATTTTGGCCGGTGAATGTGGTCAGGGCAAGTGCAAAAGCGGTGATGGGTATAAATGCGAACCCTTGAACACGCATGAATATGCCGTTGCCGGCCATCGCAGAAGCTCCAAAGAGATTGATCGAGGATTGCATGATCACATTGGCGAAGGATGTGACAGAGTTCTGTATCCCCGATGGTATTCCCAGACGCATAGTTTCAGAGAAATAGGGACGATATAACCCTATTTTTCTTAGTGTAACTCTGATGATGTCCTTGGTGGTAAACAGGAGGCGGAAACAAAGGATTGCGCTGATGCCTTGGGCGATGATGGTTGCGTAGGCTGTTCCGGCAATCCCCATGCCAAGATAAGCTACGAAGACAATATCGAGCACTATGTTCAATATTGCAGCGACAAGCAAGAAATACAACGGATGTTTGCTGTCTCCTACTGCTTGTAAAATCCCACTTGCTGTATTGTAAAGGACCAGCGTGCTGATACCTAAAAAGAATATCCTTAAGTATTCTTGGGCATCGGCAAACACATTTTGAGGTGTTTGCATCCAGACAAGAATGGTAGGGGTTATGAAGACCCCCAATACGGTCAAGACGATGCTTGCAAGAATGCCAAGCGCTACCGTAGTATGAACCGCTTTCTGCACACCCTCTTTATTGCCTTTTCCGAACTCTGAAGAGATGACGACACCAGCACCCACAAAAAGGCCTTGAAACAAGCCGACCAGAAGCATGATAAGACTGGTTATGGATGAAATGGCCGCAAGGGCTTCCTTGCCGACAAAGTTTCCGACAACCAAGGTATCCGTTGTGTGATAGAGCTGCTGAAACAGGTTTCCAAAAAAAATCGGCAGGGCAAACGAGATCAGATTTTTCTGAATCGAGCCCTTTGTCATCAGCTTAGTATGTGTTCCCATATTCTTAGCTACTGTATTGCAAAGAAGATAATCTTGCAATTGATATTGAAAAACAAATGGGGTTTGAAAAAGATACAAACATTTTTGTTTTGTTTTCCCCCCATCTAGTGTAATCTTATTAAGGATTTATTGATCTGATTCCAAAAAAAAGGAGAATTGCTATGGGAAACAAACAAAATCCACCTGTCAAAAAAGGATTTTTGGGATGGTATTTCAATTTCAACTTGTTGTACCGTATTCTGATTGGTTTGATTCTGGGCGCACTGCTGGGTATTATTTTTGGTGACAAGATTTTATGGGTTGCTCCATTTGGATCTTTGTTTGTTAGGTTGCTCCGCATGATCATGATGCCGATCATCATTTCAACCTTGGTTGTTGGATCCGCATCCATCAGTCCTGCGACACTGGGTAAAGTAGGCGTACGTGTAATTCTTTTCTATCTGCTTACTTCTGCATTTGCTGTATTCATTGGTTTGATGATGGGAACCATCTTCCAGCCCAGTGCAGAGATGGCTACGCTTTCTGCAGAAGCTGCAGGACGTGCTGCTGCCAGTCAGCCCCTTTCTGCTGTTCTCTTGAACATCGTTCCTATGAGCGTTGCTCAGGCTGTGGTCAATGAGACTATCCTGCAAGTTATCTTCTTTGCCATTATTTTTGGTATTGGTCTCAGCTATCTGCGAATCAGCAAAGATGAGCGAATCCGCAAAGCCGGTGATTCCCTTTTCTTTGTATTCGACGGAACTGCTGAAATTATGATGCGCATGGTCAACGGCATCATGCAATATGCTCCAATCGGCGTTCTCGCCTTGGTAGCTGATGTGTTTGCCAGACAGGGATCTCAGGTTGCAGGATCACTCGCAATAGTCACCCTTGCTTGTTTTACTGGTTACATATTGCATGTTGTTTTGGTGTACGGAGGCTTGTTGAAGTTCAATAAGCTGAGTATCAGACGGTTTTTCAAGGATGCAAAAGACCCATTTGTTACTGCATTTGTAACACGTAGTTCTGGCGGAACCCTTCCTGTCACCATCAAGGCTTCTGCAAATCTCGGCATTCCTAAAGATATTTCTGCCTTCTCTCTGCCGCTCGGTGCAACAATCAACATGGATGGAACGGCAATCTATCAGGGTGTGTGTGCCATCTTCATTGCCTTGACGGTAACCGGACAGAGTTTTACTGCCGGGCAGATGGGTACCATAATCTTAACAGCAACTCTGGCTTCAATCGGGACTGCCGGAGTTCCAGGAGCAGGAGCTATCATGCTTCTGATGGTTTTGGAAGCTGTTGGACTTCCTGTTGTTGCAGGAACGGCCGTAGCCGGAGCCTATGCAATGATCCTCGGTATTGATGCAATACTCGATATGGGAAGAACTGCTCTCAACGTCACAGGCGACCTCACCTGTACCGCTGTTGTGGCAAAAGGAATGAACCAGCTGGATATGGAACAGTGGAAAAAATAGCCTAAGCTAGTTTCTTTTGAACCCGATGGCCGAAACCTTCCCTATGATAAAGGAGGAGTTTCGGCCATTTTTCAATCCTGTCTGAGGGGAAGAGGTTGGTTCACCGCCCATACAAAAAGCTCAAGCACTCTTCTTGAAACAAGAGAGAACTTGAATTCTTCTTCTTCTGTTTCGAAGGAGATTGAACTGGTAAAGAATCGTTTCGTGTAGGAGGGGTTTTGTACCGCTTCTCGTCTGATTTCTATAATCTGGGCCGGCTTGGAGAACGTTGATTCAATGATGAGTATTCGATAATGGGTTACCACTACCAATTTTCTTTTCTGTCTATGGATTCCGACAAAAAAACAATTAATTGTCTCATATGGATACAGGACTGCTGCCAATGGTTTCAGTTCTGGTCTGAATGCATATAAATCATACAGGTACAGTTGCTGCATGCGCTCTCTTATATCTCTGATTCCTGCTCTGTTTGTTGCCACTCCAAGCTCCTTTTACAATCAATATGATACCATAGGCAAAGAGCTTGTACACAGGAAAGTCAAAGTATACTATACGTTAATCGGAGGATTCATGGGTACAGCAATTGGGGTAGTCGGTGGAGTTGGGCCTTATGCAGGAATCGATTTGGTGAAAAAGATTTTTGACCAAACAATAGCAAGAAAAGACCAAGAGCATCTGGATGTCTATCTATCAAACATTCCCCGTGTAATCAATGATAGGACTGATTTTCTACTCCATGGAGGAGATAATCCTGCCCAAGGGTTGTTGCTTAGTGCACAGAAACTCATTTCCATTGGTGCAACAACCATCGTAATTCCCTGCAATACAGCACATGCCCTTACAATCTTCGGCACAGTGAAAGACCAACTTGCAATCGAGCATCCCAATGTACAGTTGCTGCACATGATCGAGGAGACTGCAAAAGAGATTACCCGGCAATTCCCTGCTAACGTTACAATAGGGCTTATGGCTACGTTGGGTACTCATGCTGCAAAGGTCTATCAACAAACACTTGCTTCGTATCCTCAGGTAACGATTATTGAGCCAGAGATTACAGAGCAGAGATGTATTCATGAAGCTATCTACGATCAAAGCTACGGTATCAAGGCGGTCTCTCCAGTAACTGAAAAAGCCATACAGAGTATCAAGAAAGAAGGACAAAGGCTGATAGATAGAGGGGCCCAAGCCTTGATTCTTGGCTGCACAGAGTTGCCTCTGGCTCTTAAAAACGGTGACTTGAGCGTACCTCTTATTGATCCTACGCTCGTCCTGGCCCGTTCTGCAATTGCTGCAACGGCGATTGAAAAGCTCCGTCCTTTATGATTATCGGACTCTTTAATTGCAGATTTAAACACATATAATAAAAACAAATAAAAAATTATTGCAAAAATATACGATTTTTAATGCATGTTGATGTAATATTTGTTAATATAAAAATAGAAAAAGTATTATTTATTACATCATGTGTGACTTGCTTTGAACATACTTTTTTGGCCTTGAGGAGGGGGACATGGTCAAGGAACGGATTCGGGAAACATTGGCGTCCATGTCTCCTTCTTTTCAGGAGATTGGTATTTGGATGCTTGCCCATTATGACTCGATTGGATTCACGTCTGTGCATGACCTGAGCAGGGATATTGGAGTAAGCAATGCTTCCTTGGTCCGTTATACGCAAGCTCTTGGGTTCAAGGGGTACAAGCAGTTCAGGGAAACAGTACAGGAAGAAGTAAGATCAAAGCTCAAGCCTGATGCAAATGTAATTCTTCATGAACTGGATTTGCTTCCGATACAACAACAGTTGCAGAAGTTGGCAGACAATGAGATCCAGAATTTATCAAAAACACTGCAAGAAATTGATGTCCAAGTATTTTCTAGGATGGTAGAGGGTCTCTTTGCTTCCAAGAGAGTATTCATCAGTGGGTTTGGTGTTTCCAGAAATATAATGCAAATCTTTGAATACGCCTTGGTTTGCATGCAGGAGAAAGAAATTCATACCTTAACAGGTTCAGTCAGTGATTACAGTCCTCGGCTTTGTACACTCACACAACAGGATTCTTTGTTTCTCATGACCATGCCTCCATACTCCGCTGAAGCTCTTCAGGTTGCATCGTGTGCACATAGGAAAGGTGCAAAAGTATATCTTTTTACTGATTCTGCCGCATGCCCAATATATCCTATTGCGGATGCTGCGATATGTTGCGCAAATAATTCTCTTCTTCTCACCAATTCATATGTAGGGATGATCGCAGTAATACAGGTATTTATAAATATGGTTTTGCTGAGCAGCAAGGGTACCCTGTTGCCAAATATGAAAGCAGTCGTTGCGCTTGAAAAGGATGGATACGCTTCCATCAAGGCAAATAAGGAAATTGGCAAATGAAAGTATTTATTTCTACTGACATGGAAGGGCTTGGTGGGATTTCTTCCTGGAATGAGATGACCGGAAAAGAGTCTTGGTGTGCCTCTTTACTTCGACAAGAGCTCTCTTTGGTGATTGATGCCCTGCTTCAAGGCTCTGATATTGAAGAGATTTGCATTTGTGACTCCCATAGCCGAGGAGAGAATTTGCTGTATGGCTCTTTCGGTACTGAGAAAGTCACCCATATCAAAGGCTATCCACGTCACTCTTATATGATGGAAGGTTTGGACCATAGTTTTGATGCAGTTTTTTTGCTTGGCTATCATGCAAGCATAGGGACAACAAAGGGAGGTATGGATCACTCCTATTCATCTTCCTGTATATATAATATTCGCTTGAATGGTCAGCAAGCAGGTGAGGTGGAGATTAATACATACTATGCAGGTTTGTTTGGTGTTCCTGTCGCCTTGGTAAGTGGTGATGATGTATTGCAAGATCAGCTGAAAGGATTCTTGGATGTACCTTTTGTCAGAACCAAGGAAGGGTTGGGCCGTTATGCTGCAAAGATGTATAGCCCTGAGCGTATACAGAAGGAATATGCTTTACAAGTGCAGAATTTTTTACAGCATGGCCCTTATCCAGTTAAAAAGATTACTACTCCTGTTACCCTCGAGGTTGATCTGGCTACTACTGTAATTGCTGATGCTGTGTCGGTTGTACCGGGTTTGCAACGTACTGGTGGACGAACAGTCTCTTATATGTCTGAGAGCTATGATGATGTGTTTCATATGATATTGACAATCGCCATGCTCGGTGGGCGATTTGCGCAATATACATAGGTATTGGTATAACCTTTAAGTTGGAGTTCCTATGGCAAAGTATATCGTAAGGCGTCTGGTCATGATGATACCGGTTCTTATCGGGGTGACTTTCATCGTTTTTTTCATCATGTCTCTTACTCCCGGGGATCCTGCAGCAATCATTTTAGGTGATCAGGCGAGCGCAGAGACTCTTGCCTTGAAGCGTATTGAGCTTGGATTGGACAAACCTCTTCTGGTGCGTTATGCAACCTATATGGGTAATCTGGTGAAGGGAGATCTTGGGCGAAGTTATCGAAACCAAATCTCGGTAGCCTCACAGGTCTGGGATAAATTTCCCAATACTGCAATTCTTGCCATAGCAGGAATTCTGGTGGCTCTGCTCATTGGTATTCCTATTGGGATTCTTTCTGCTAAGAAGCAGTATACAGCGATGGACAATTCGGCAATGGTTCTTTCTTTGGTAGGTGTTTCCATGCCAAACTTTTGGCTCGGGCTTTTGCTTTCGTTGTTTTTTGCACTGAAGCTTGGGTGGTTGCCTTCGCAAGGTATGGGCAGAGGTTTTTGGCCTCTGCTTCGTTCACTTATCCTTCCAGCCTTGACCCTTGGTACCGGGGCTGCTGCAACTGTTGTACGGATGACCAGATCCTCTATGCTTGAGGTCATTAGGCAGGATTATATTTCAACTGCTCGTGCAAAAGGGATTACAGAAAAGCAGATTACCAAGAAACACATGCTCAAGAATGCCTTGATCCCTATAGTAACTGCAGTTGGATTGCAATTTGGACAGTTGCTCGGTGGTGCCATGCTGACTGAAACAATTTTCTCTTGGCCTGGTTTGGGTCGTCTCATGGTTGACTCCATCACAAGTAAGGATATCCCGATGGTTTTGGGATCAGTAATCTTCATGGCGGTCATGTTCTCCTTTGTAAATCTTTTGGTGGACATCCTTTATGCATTCCTTGATCCACGGATCAAGAGCCAATACAAGAGATCTCCATCGAGAAGAGGTGTTGACGTATGAGTGAAACAGAGAAAAGGAAACAGAGGACACTTGCAGCGGAAACATGGAGACGATTCAAAAAGAACCGTTTGGCATTCGCTGGAATGATAGTGCTGATATGTCTGGTCTTGATTGCTCTTTCTACCATAGTAATCGACTTGGTTACCGATAAGGCTATCTATGACGCATACGTCATCAAACAAAACCTGAGAATGCGGTTACAGGGGCCGAGCAAGGAACATATTTTTGGTCTGGATGAGTTTGGGCGTGATATATTCATGCGAATGATCTGGGCGGTTCGTTACTCGTTGTTCATGGGAACCATCGCAATAGCTCTTTCTACAATAGCGGGAGGTTTGCTTGGTTCGTTGGCCGGTTACTACGGCAAGGTGACTGACAATGTAATTATGCGCTTTATGGATGTGCTGTTGGCTATTCCTTCAATGCTGCTTGCAACAGCGATTGTCGCTGCGTTGGGAACCAGCTTGACGAATGTTCTAATAGCAATAGCAATCAGCTATGTTCCTACATTCGCACGCACTGTTCGCGCTTCAGTGCTTACCATAAAGGACCAGGAGTATATAGAAGCTGCACGTGCTCTAGGAGCGAGTGACAGCAGGATTCTATTCAAGTACATCCTTCCTAATTCAATGGCTCCCCTCATCGTACAGGCGACACTTGGGGTGGCCGGTGCAATCCTCTCGATTGCAGGTTTGTCGTTTCTCGGGTTGGGTATCCAACCGCCAACACCGGAATGGGGTTCCATGCTCTCTTCTGCGCGGGCATATATCCGTGAAGGATGGCACATAACCGTGATTCCAGGTCTTGGAATCATGATTACCATTCTATCTTTGAATGTCATGGGTGATGGTCTCCGTGATGCCCTTGATCCAAGGCTCAAGAAGTAGGAGGATGCATGCAAAACAAAGAAGAGTTACTATCCATCGAAAATCTGACTATCCATTATGAGACTGACGACGGGGTTGTATACGCACTCAACGATGTTTCTCTTTCTGTCAAAAAAGGAGAGACCTTGGGTTTGGTAGGAGAGACAGGAGCAGGGAAAACCACTTTAGCTCGAGGTGTTTTGAGATTGGTTCCCTCCCCGCCGGGAGTTATAAAAAATGGAAAAGTAATGTTTGGGGGAACTGATCTGTTGTCTTTGAATGAAGTGCAGATGCGTGCCATACGAGGAAGTAATATTTCCATGATTTTCCAAGACCCCATGACAAGCCTGAATCCAGTGATGACAGTTGGACAGCAGATTCAGGAAGTGGTTGAAGCGCATAATAGAAGATTTTCAAAAGAGGAAGTTATTAAACAGGCTCATGCAATGTTGGAAATGGTGGGTATTTCAGCAGATCGAAGCAGTGAGTACCCTCACCAGTTTTCAGGAGGAATGAAGCAGCGGGTGATCATTGCAATAGCATTGGCTTGCAATCCTCAATTGTTGATTGCTGATGAGCCAACGACGGCTTTGGATGTGACCATACAAGCCCAGGTGCTGGACATGATAACTGCACTCAAAGATCGTTTGCATACTGCAATGTTGCTAATAACCCATGATCTTGGGGTAGTTGCTCAGAATTGTGATAGGGTCGCAATCATATATGCAGGACAAATCATTGAAATTGGGACTCTTTTCGATATTTTCAAGCATCCTCTTCATCCCTATACGAGAGGTTTGTTAGGATCGATTCCTTCCTTGAATAAACAGGTACAAAGGTTGAGTCCGATAAAGGGCCTGATGCCAGACCCCACTGACTTGCCAGCAGGATGTAAGTTTGCACCTCGTTGCAAATATGCAATAGAGGCCTGCAGCGCAGCTGAAATCGACATGCATTCTATCAACGCAAACCATCAGGTTCGTTGCATTCTTGCCAGAGAGGAGGCGGATGATGAGTAATACAGATATTCAGCCTATCTTGCAAGTTGAGCATCTAAAAAAATATTTTCATACTCCACATGGGATCTTGCACGCTGTTGACGATGTCTCTTTTTCCTTGAACAAAGGCGAAACTCTCGGTGTTGTGGGTGAGTCAGGGTGCGGTAAGTCTACTTTGGGGAGAACTATCTTAAGGCTTCATGAACCCACTGAAGGAAAAGTGTTTTTTGAAGGACAGGAAGTAACGAGTTTGGATAAGCGTAGAATGAAAGCACTCCGCAAAGATATGCAGATTATCTTTCAAGATCCCTTTGCTTCATTGAACCCTCGTATGACAGTCAGTGAGACGATAGCAGAGAGTCTTCTAATCCAAAAGATTTTTACCCGCAAGCAAAGCGATCAACTGAGAAAGCGCGTCGCAGAGCTTATGGAATATGTAGGATTATCTACAAAATTGGTCAATAGTTATCCTCATGAGCTAGACGGTGGACGACGACAACGCATCGGTATTGCCCGGGTACTTGCCTTGGATCCCAAATTCATAGTTTGTGATGAGCCTGTAAGTGCGTTGGATGTCTCCATACAAGCTCAAATTCTTAATCTAATGCAGGATTTACAAGATGAGTTGGGTCTGACCTATCTATTTATTACCCATGATCTTTCAGTGGTGAAGCATCTCTCAAATGATATTATTGTAATGTATCTTGGCCAGATGGTGGAAAAGTCATCGTCATCCATCCTATTTGAACACCCAACTCATCCTTACACACAGGCTTTGCTTTCAGCTATTCCCGTACCAGATCCAGAGTATGAGGTACAGAGAGTTCCTTTGAAGGGTGAATTGACCAGTCCTCTTGATCCAGCTCTGGGGTGTCGATTTGCAAAGCGTTGTCCCTATGTGAGGGCAGCCTGTCTTGTGGATGATATTCCTCTCAAGGAGATTGCTCCAGGGCATTATGTTGCGTGTACTTTGGTGTAATAAGTTGTCCTGTAAGGACATCAATAAAAGGAGATAGAAAATGAAAAGATTGCTGACTTTACTGCTTGTTTTGTTCTTAAGTGCCGTATTGTTTGCAGGAGGGGTTTCTGAGACAACTGGTGCAAAAGCCCCGGGTTATAAGGATACGATTACTGTTGGACAAGGTGCTGACGTAACATCCTTTGATCCTCACATCGGAAAAGAGACGCCTGCTGTAGCTGTCACAAACCACATTTTCGACACATTGGTGGATACCGATCCTGTAACAGGAGAGGTTGTTGCCCAAATTGCCGAACGATGGGAAGTTCTCAGTCCTGTAGAGTATCGATTTTTCATTAGGAAGGGCATCAAGTTTCATAATGGAGAGGACTTGACTGCAGAAGATGTAAAATTCTCACTTGATCGTGCCATCGCCAGCGGTTCAGTCTCCTATATTGTTGACTTTATCAAGGAAGTCAAAATTGAAGATGAATATACTGTTTTGGTAACCACCAAAGCTCCTTATGGTCCTACTTTGCGCAATCTTGCTGTTCCTTTTGCCGGTATAGTCCCCAAGGATTATGTAACGGCAAATCCGGATGGATTGAAAACCAAACCGATAGGAAGTGGTCCCTACAAGTTTGTATCCTGGTCCCAGAATGACAATGTAGTGCTCCAATCTTATGCTGATTATTTCCAAGGAGCTCCTGCCACCGAAAAATTAGTATTTAAGATTATTCCTGAAGCTTCACAAAGAACCATCGCTCTTGAAACAGGAGAGCTCGATGTTTCCTATGATATTTTGGTATCTGATCTGAAACGCATTCGTCAGAACAAGAATCTAGTGCTATTTGAAGCTCCCTCTCTTACCTGTTTCTATATTTCCTTCAATATGCGCAAGGCTCCTTTTAACAATCAATTGGTTCGCCAGGCAATCAATATGGCCATCGATCGCCAATTACTTGTTGATACAGTTAATAGTGGAACCGGATCTGCAGCTGATGAGATTATAGCCCCTGCTGTATTTGGATACTATTCGACCGGTGTCTGGCCGTATAATCCAGAAAAAGCAAAACAGTTGCTTGCACAGGCTGGATATCCCAATGGGTTTGAGTGTTCATTGTGGGTGAACAACAACCAAAGCCGTGTTGAAATGTGCCAAGCTATCCAGGAAATGCTTCGTGAAATTGGCATCAAGGTGAAGGTTGAAGTAATGGAGTTTGGTACATTCATCAGCCGTTCGACTGCAGGTGAGCATGACATGGGCTATTTTGGCTGGGTTACCTCGACCAAGGATGCTGATTATACTTACTATTCGTTGCAGCATAGTTCTCAGCAAGGCGCTCCTGGAAACCGTTCTTTCATAGCTGACGCCGAGGTTGATCGGTTGGTTATGCTCGGAAGAACCAGTGCTGATATGAAGGTTCGAGCACAGGCTTACAAGGATCTTGCCATCAAGCTTAAGGACATTGCAAACAATGCCCCAATTATTTACACAGCTATTACTGCAGGTGCAAATAAAAATGTAGAAGGATTTGTTCTGGATCCCATTGGGTACCATAAGCTTGAAACGGTGAAAGTAGCAAAGTAAAACCAAGAAAAAACGCCAATCAGGGAAGCTTGTATCCCTGATTGGTGGCTTCTTTGAGTGATGAGGAAATTGACCATATGAAAAAAGATGATCTCATACTGACTATCAAGCGCCTAAGTGATGCTTTTGGTATCAGTGGTTTTGAGGATGATGTACTTACAGTGATACGAGAAGAGGGTGCAGATCTTGGTGTATTCTCTGAAGACAGGATGAGAAATCTTTATTTGTATCGAACTGATTACAAAGAAGGCTTGCCTACGATTCAGCTGAATGCCCATACCGATGAAGTCGGTTTCATGGTCAAGGCAATCAGGAGTGATGGCATGTTGGAATTCATTTCGATTGGAGGATGGATTGCAACCAATGTTCCTGCTCATCAAGTAATGGTTAAAAACTTGCTTGGTAAATATATACCGGCTGTCGTCGCTAGTAAGCCACCTCATTTCATGACTGAAGCTGAGCGGAATGCTCCTCTCGACATTTCGCATATGGTCCTTGATGTAGGCGCATCCAGCAGTGAAGAAATCAGAAATGAGTATCAGATCGGTATCGGTGCTCCTGTAACCCCTCTTGTTCCATGCAGCTATGATGCAAGCCATGATATTTTTATAGGCAAGGCTTTTGACTGTCGGGTTGGTTGTGCGGGTGTCCTTGCTACGATGAAAGAGCTGAAGAATTGTTCTTTGCCAGTGAATCTAGTTGGAGATTTTTCCAGTCAGGAAGAGGTGGGTGTTAGGGGAAGTATCGTTAGTGCCAATGCAATCAAAGCAGATTTGGCCATAGTTTTTGAAGGATGTCCAGCCGATGATACAGTTGTCCCGGGCTATCAGGCACAGACATGCTTAAAAAACGGCCCGATGCTTAGGCATATAGATGCTCGGATGATTACGAATCCTCGATTTCAACGATATGCCCTTAATTTGGCTCGAGAGTTGAATATTCCTGTTCAAGAAGGGGTGCGAACTGCTGGCTCTACAAACGGTGCAGCCATACATCTTTCCCAACAGGGTATTCCGGCTATCGTAATCGGAGTTCCTGTTCGTTATGCCCACACACACTATGGAATCAGTTCTCTTACTGATGTTGAACACTCGGTTGCTCTTGCAGTTGCTCTCATCAAGAGTCTTGACGAACTTAAAATCAAAGCGTTCTAGCAATGTCCATGCGTATAGGTCGCTTGTTTGTTGAAGAAAATTCACAGGGGCCGAGAAGGGTATGGTATGAGCAGCTAGGTGATTCTGTTCAGTTTTATATGTCCGGCCGTTGTGCCCTCTATGCCTGTCTTCTTGATATAGCGCCCCGTTGTCAAACGAAAATTGCCTATGTCCCTGCATACAGTTGTGAGACTGTGCTGAACTCTTACCTAAGGGCAGGGTATTCCCTTTTGTTCTATGATATCGCTAGTCTAGATTTAGAACCCATATTTGATGAAGCTGTACTGAAATCCATCAGTGTAATCAATATCTGTGGATACTATGGATTCAGTCGATATAATCAGGATTTTATACTTCGTTGCAAGCAACAGGGTATTGTCATCATTCAGGATACGACTCATAGTCTATTTTCCTCTGATGGACACAGCCCTCTTGCTGATTACTATGCCGGTAGCCTACGAAAATGGTTGGGAGTTGCTTGTGGGGGTATAGCAATCAAGAAGAACGGAGTATTCTTGCACGAACCCTTGCCTTTCGATTCTGAACATGTAGAGGGGCGTTATGAGGCTATGGCTTATAGCAGAGAGGCTGTAAAGACAGGACAGAGCCTATTTGAACAGAAGGCAATGGATGTGTTTTGGAAAACTGAATATCGATTGAGAAGCATGTTCGACCGATTCGGCAGTGATCAAGCATCGATAGATATCATAGATCATCTTGAATGGGATGAAATTGTGTTGATCCGAAGACAGAATTATCAGACCATACTTGATTTTCCTCTCAAATCAGAAGCTTGTTGTCCTGTTTTCCCTCAATTGGATGCAGTAAGTTGTCCTTCTCATTTCGCCTTCTATAGTGCCGATCGAGCATGTGTACAGAAGAAACTGATAGAAAAGGGAATACGCAGTACCATCTATTGGCCTTTACCTCCTATGCTTGAACCTTCTGATCAATACTCAGAATCACTCTGGATATATGAACATATTCTGAGTGTGCAGATCGATCAGCGCTATAGCTGTGAAGATATGCAATATCTGGGAAATGTCCTTTCCTCACTATAAGTTGCTCTTGTTGTAATCAAAAACAAAGGCGAGAAAAAGTAAATTTGACTCTAGCGTGAGGCTGTCATCTGCTTATATACTAGTAAGCAATTGGTGTGTTAGCTCATTACAACAAGAGACAAGGGGAGTTTTTGTGGCACTACAACTGCTGGCAGTTGCGATATCAGCCGAGGATCAGGATACAATACTGAAGGCCTTTGCATCAGAAAATGTAGTGTTTTCTTCAAAGCTTGAGCATGCTCTCTGTTCTCTGAAGCAGCAGTCCATCGATGTGCTCTTGTTGGATATGGATACACTTGCATGTTCTATCAATATTCTCCCCTTTCTTTTGGAGAATGACGAGGGAGTTCACCCTGAAGTATTGCTTGTCGGCAGTGCGCCAAATCCTATGTCTTCTTATCCTTGGTATCTTGAAAAACCACTGGAAAAAGAGAAATTGGAAAACCTCTTGGACCAGATTCAAGCAAAAAGAGAGGCAGCCTTTTCGCTTAAACAGCAAGCTTCCTTATTTCGCGCCTTGTTTTGGCAAGCCCCGATAGGTATCGCCATCTCCCATGGAGTCGATACACTCAAAGAAGGCCAGCGTGATAGCTTTAGTGTCAATCCTAGATTTGAAGAGATAACCGGCTGGTCGGAGCGGCAGCTTCAACATGTTGGTTGGGCGAGTATCACCCATCCTGATGATGTTGAGCGAGATTTACAGCAATTCATGCTCTTGAAGCAAGGTGTGATATCGAGTTATTCCATGGATAAACGCTATATAAGACCCGATGGTTCTTTTGTTTGGGTTCATATGGTTGTCGCCTCATTATCCTTCAGCTATCATGGGCTCTCAACGCATATCTGTTTGGTACAAGATCTTTCAGAACGAATAGCAATTGAGCAGGATTTACGTGAGAGTGAACGCAGCAAGGCCGTCTTGCTGGCTAATCTTCCTGGTATGGCATATCGTTGCCTCTACGATGTTGATTGGACCATGCTCTATGTTTCGGAGGGTTGTCATGCGCTTACAGGCTATTCGGCACAAAGGTTATTATACAATAGGGGTCTTTCTTTCAATAGTCTCATTGTACCTGAATATCGCAGCCATCTGGTGAAGGCGTGGGAGAAGACAGTGCAGAATCGCCTGCCTTTTACCCATGAATATGAGATAGTAACTGCTCAAGGTGCTAGGAAATGGGTTTGGGAGATAGGACAACCTATCTTTCGAGAGGATGGTTCTGTAGAAGCCTTGGAAGGCATGATTCTAGATATCACCGATAGAAAGCGCATGGAGGAGAAACTTATCTTCCAAGATGAACATGATCCTGTTACAGGGCTGTACAACCGCAAGTACTTGGAAAAATTTCTTGAACAAGAGGACTATTGCAAAGAAGGGATTCTCTGTGCCCTCATCTCCTTGAATTTGAACACCTTGCATGCTAAAAGCATTACTTACGGCTATCAATACAGCCAAGATCTCATGAAAAAGCTTGCGAAAAACCTCATGAAACTGGCTTCGGACGATCTGCTGATCTGTATTACCCATGAATATCGGTTTGCTATTTACTGTCGGGGATATCAGTCGAGAGAAATGCTGCTTGATTTGTGTAAAACCATTGAAGCAATCTTGCAGGAAGTGCTTTCCTTGGAGCAGGTCCAATGGGGGTTTGGCATTCTTGAATTACAAGAGTCGCAAGGATACTCGGTAGAGCAATTGCTTAGAAATCTCATGGTTGCTTCCGAACATGCCTTGAGTGTTGTTGACCACGAAGCAAGTCCTTGCTTTTTTGACCGTGGCATGGAAGGGAGGATCAACAGGGAGAAGGCTGTAACCCTTCTTGTACAGGAGATTATTGCTTCACCCTCAGATGAAAGGTTCTTTCTCCATTTCCAACCTATCATGCACCTGAAGAGCAACAAGATTGTAGGATTTGAGGCTTTGTCTCGATTGCAATCAACAGAGCTCGGGCTCATCAGCCCCCTTGAGTTTATTCCTATAGCAGAGAAGACAAAGATGATCCTTCCTCTTGGTCAGATCATCATGCGACAGGCTTTTTCATTTTTGAAAATATTGCAAAAGAAAGGTTATGAAAGACTCTCCGTTTCCATCAATATTTCCGCCATCCAACTGCTGAATCCGGACTTCGTGAGAATCCTCATGCAATATATCAAGGAAATGGAAGTAGATCCTTCCTTGGTGGTTTTGGAGATAACAGAATCAATTTTCGCATCTAATTATCAGGAAATAAATCGTATTCTCGGAACTCTGCAAGAACAAGGGATCCGGATTGCAGTAGATGATTTTGGAACTGGGTATTCCTCTTTGGCGCGTGAGAGGGAGTTGCATGTCAATATTTTGAAGATTGACAAATTTTTCATCGATAAGCTGCTTGTTCTTACCGATCAACAAGCGATTACCGGCGATATTGTGTCTATGGCCCATAAACTAGGGCATACGGTAGTTGCAGAAGGTATAGAATTCCCCAAACAAATGGAGTATCTGAGAAGAGTTGGGTGTGATATGATGCAAGGCTATTTGCTCAGTAAGCCTGTTTGTATGAAAGAAGCTCTTGCCTTTTTAGAGCCTTCTTCTCTAAAGAAGGGCAAGTAGCTGTTCTTTTTTCCGCTCAGAATATGATCCTTTTATGACTCCTGCAATTTTTTGATCGGGAGAGAGGACCACCAACGTGGGCTCTCCATCGATGGAAATTCCTCCTTGGGCGGCAAATCGTTCAGCTCTTGATAGAAAGATTACACCCCCCTGTGAAGGCTTCACGATTCCTTCATAGCTTTTGGCAAGGCCTGAACGAATCGCGCCCCGGACAAAGAAGGGAGCTCCATCAATCACTGCGATATGATAGAGCCTCTGTTCTCCTACCTGATTGACGATATTCTCATGCCATTCAAGAAAGGCTTCTTGTTGTTGTTCTCCGTTACTCCGTGACGAACTGAGCGTCAAGGCCACCACAACCGGTTCACCTTGCACGATGTCAGTGGGGAAGACAATCCTTGAGTCATCAAAGAGCCTTAGATCGACTTCAGAGAAACTGAGGGCACTGAATACGTGCCCTGTAAAAAGCATCATGACCAAAGAGGATATTAAGAATCGTTTCATAGTACTCTTAGTATATATCACTTTGTCAGCAAAGCATACGCTAAATATGCAGCAGGATACGTGCAACAGAGAAATACACTATCAATGAGGTGGCATCAACTACCGTGGTAATGAGGGGCGCGGCCATGATAGCGGGGTCTAGTTTTAATCTTTTTGCAATCATGGGCAGGATCCCTCCGATGGTTTTAGCCATGATGACTGTAGCATACAGAGCTATGGAGACTGTTGCCGCAATAAGCCAATTCCCTCGTCCGGTGATTATGAGTCGAATGAAATTTATGCCTGAAAGCATGAAACCGACGACCAGAGCAACCCGTATTTCCTTCCAAAGCACAATGAACTTATGCTTCATGGTAATCTCATTTACCGCCATACCTCGAATGACCAGGGTGGCGCTCTGGCTTCCCGCATTTCCTCCCGTATCCATCAACATGGGAATGAAGGTCACCAAGAGAGGAAGCATTGCAATAGCATCTTCAAATCTACTGATGACACTACCGGTAATCATGCTGCTGACCAAGAGAACGAGCAACCAAATAATGCGATTCTTTGCCAAGGAAAAAACACTGGTTTTCAAATATGGCTTATCGCTTGGCAGCATGGCAGACATCTTCTCAAAGTCCTCGGTGTTCTCTTCCTCGATGACATCGATGATGTCGTCAACGGTGATGATTCCTACCAGCCGGTTTTCGTGATCAACAACGGGCATGGACAGCAGGTCGTAGCGTCTGATTGTATCAGCTGCGACTTCTTGGTCTTCTGTTGTTTTCACAGAGATGACATCTGTTTCCATGATTGATTCGATTCGCTGATTGTTCTTAGAGAAGAGAAGGGTTCTGACAGTTACAACCCCTTCTAGATGACGATTTTGGTCAGTCACGAAACAGGTATAGATTGTTTCCTTGTCCTGTCCGACTGCTCTGATGTGGTTGATTGCTTGTTCGACTGTCAGTTCTTTTTTCAAAGAAATGAATTCAGCAGTCATGATTGATCCTGCGCTATACTCGGGATATCGCAAGAATTGATTGATCAACTTTCTTGTTTCTGCTGAAGTATGTGACAAAACCCTGTTTACCAGGTTTGCCGGCATCTCCTCGAGCATATCAACTGCATCGTCAACCATGAGGTCATGCATGATTTGCTTGAGTTCTTCATCGGTAATGTCAGTAATGAGCTGATTTTTCTGCTCGGAAGAAAGATTTGCAAATATCTCTGCTGCAGTATCTTTTTCCAAGGCACGAAAAACCAAAAGAGCCTGCGCTGCTCCAAGTGTCTCGAGGAAGGATGCAATATCTACTTCCTGCATGTGGGAGAGCTCTCTCTTTAGCTCAAGCCATTTTCGCTCTGTGACGTACGCACGTAGCTGTTCATAGTTATGTTCCATCTTCTTGGTAAGAGACGAAGGAATGCGGTTGTAATTGCAAGTATTGTCGCTGTACTAATTACGTACAGAAGAATATGGAATCCTACTACTCAGAGGGTCGTCAAGAACACTTGCACATTTTCCACATATATCCACGACTCGTCCTCCTTGTAATTGAATTTGAATAAGTAAGACATAACTGATTTGGAAAAGATTTTCAAGCGATAAATCCATAATTAACAAATAAAAACCCGGCCAAGATAGACCGGGTATGGGAATTTCATTGATGTGATCAGTCGTAGATCAAACCCTTGATATCATCATCATCCATATTCAGATGGGTATAGAACTTAGCACCAGTGTCAACATCTGCAACAGGTTGTCCAAGGCGGGCTTTGTTTGCAAGATTGACAGCTTGGAAACCGATCTGGAATGGATCTTGGGTGATTGAACCGAGGAAATATTGGTTTCTCACAGCAGCCTTTTGAGCACGGCCTGCGTCAAATCCAATAGCAATCAAGCCTGGATAGGTTGCAGGAAGAGCAGCGCCATCGTCAGTTGCCGCAAGAAGTCCAACAACAGTACCTTCATTGCTCATGAAAATACCCTTGATGTTGTCACCTCTTACTCGGTTGAGGACAGCTTGGGCCATTGCTGTAGTGTCCTGAGCAGAAGCTGAAGCAGGAACTACCATCTCGATGATTACCTTGTTTCCAGTAGTTGGGTTATGACTTGCTACAAAAGCAGGGTTACCCATGACTCTGATGTCTGCTGCAGTGTGTGGGGTTCTGGCGATAATGGTATCGACCATGGTATCACGGAATCCGCGACCGCGGCTGAGCAGAGACTCGCCTCGTGCATCTTGGTTGAAAACTACGATGCGCACAGGGTTTGCTGCTGTTGCTGCACGGATTTGTGACTCTAGAGCTTCAAACATCTTTTCTGCTGCAAGGCCGGCTGCTGCAAAGTTATTGGTGGATGCATTTGCAACAATTGATCCTGGAGGTGCATCTGGAACACCTGAGTCAAATCCGACAACTGGAATTTTCTGTGATTGCAAAGAGATGAGCTGATCAGTCACTGCGTTGGTGTCCAGAGCTGCCAGGGCTACTGCGACAGGTCCGCGAGCGATTGCACTGTTGAGCATCTCAACCTGTATTGAGACATCACTTTCTGAAGGAGGTCCTTCAAAGGTAATCTCAACTCCAAACTCCTTGGCAGCAGCGGTTGCTCCTAGGCGTACCTGTTGCCAGAAATCGTGTTGCTCGCCTTTAGAGACTACAGCAATGTAAGGCTTTTTCTCTGCAACACCTGCAGCAAATAGTGGTGCAGCCATCATAAGCACCAATAAGACTGCTACCGTCATCAATACGAATTTCTTAGAAAACTTCATGTATTCCTCCTCTTGATCTCGTCAGCAGTACTTTTTGTACTGCCGGCATACATGATCATACCTATGGGTGACTCTTAACAGCCGACCCTATACCAAGAAACATCAATCTGTAAAACAATTACCCTCCTTATCTCTAGATTTTGCGCGTGTTATCATTGATTACTGTACTTGGTCTTTTTTCAACATTTCCTTGAACGTCCGTTCAGCCTCTTTTTCCTCGGCTAGAACTCTTTGAGCTTCTTCCTTTTCTGCAACTTTCATTGTCTTGTAGGTTTTGTTCATCTGTATCATGAGATCCTTCATTTCTTTCCTCAATGCTTCAGCTTCTTTCATACTCTTGCTTTGCTTTGCTTTCAGATATTCTTCTTTCAACTGCTGGATCTTCTCTGTTGTTTCAATCTTGTATGTATCCGACGGACTTAAGACCTTGACTTCTGCAGCCTTTCTTGTGCGATACATATCGAGCAATACTGCTCCGATAACTACAACACCGGTAAAGAAAGTCTGGTAGTGCGCTTGGAGGTTCATGGATGGAAGTCCGTTTCTAAGGACTGCCATGATGAAAACACCTATCAGGGTGCCAAAAACCGATCCCATTCCACCCGATAAGGAAGTTCCTCCAATGACCGCTCCGGCAATTGCAAAGAGCTCAAAGCCCTGTCCTTGGGCAGGCATGACCGTTGTATAGACAGCAGGGAATGAAATACCACTGATACCTGCAGCAACTCCACTGATCACATAGGCTGACATTTCCCATTTCTCGACATTGACGCCAGAAAGTCTGGCTGCCTCTTTATTGCTGCCAATGGCAAAAATGTAGCGGCCCATCCTGGTACGGGTGAGAATGATATGGAAAATAATGGTTACCGCAAGGAGGACCAAGGCCCCGGTGGGAATCGAGAATCTGTTTGGGGTGATGATTTTGAAGATATCCCTGAACCAGCCCGAAGGATCGGTTCGGGGTGGGAATGCGGTACTTCGCACATTTGAAACAATCGAGCCGACTCCCATGCTGATCATCATGGTTCCCAAGGTTGCAATGAATGGGGGAAGTTTCAGTTTTGCAACCATGAACCCGTTGAAAAACCCGAACATAATCGCTACTGCCATGATAAGAAGCAAGGAAGCTCCCATGGGCCAACCCCATGACCTGTATGCAGTACCACCGGTGATGGCCGCACACATCATGACCGTTCCTACCGAGAGGTCTATGCCCCCTGTTATGATGACAAAGGTGACCCCAAGAGCAAGGAACCCAATATAGTATGAGGCGTCGAGGATATTTACCAACGTATTGTAAGAAAAGAAATTCCTACCAAAGATTCCGAAGAACAAGTAAATGAGTACAAGGGCCATTGGAGCAAGCATCTTTTGCAGTCCTTTGTCCTTGATTCTTTCCAGTTTCTTGCTGTTGAAAAGCATAATTGGCATCATATCAACACTACTCCTGATTACGCATGGTCGCATATTTCATAATTTCTTCTTGGTTTGCATCTGCAATATCCAACTCGCCGGTTATCCTTCCTTCGCACATGACCAATATACGGTCACTCATGCGAAGCACTTCAGGTAGTTCACTGGATATCATGATGATGGATTTTCCCTCTGCGGCTAGTTCATTCATCATTGCGTAGATCTCGCTTTTGGCCCCAACGTCAATGCCTCGGGTAGGTTCATCAAAAATGAGGATTTCACAATTTCGAATCAACCATTTTGCAATGACGACCTTCTGTTGATTTCCCCCGGAAAGGTTTCTGATGATTTGATCAACAGATGGTGTTTTAATACTCAATTTTTGAACATACTCGGCGGTTGTGTCCTCAACCTGTTTTGCTTGGATGAAAAGGCGTTTTTCAAATTTTTCATAGGAGGCTAGAACCGTATTCTCCTTCACAGAGAGGTTGAGGGCTAAGCCGTATCGCTTTCTATCTTCAGAAAGATATCCCATCCTATTGAATACGGCATCCTGCGGAGAATTGATTTTCACCTGTTTTCCGAACATCTTGATAGTGCCGCTTTGTATTGGGTCTGCACCGAATACAGCTCTAGCTGTTTCAGTCCTTCCCGCTCCCATAAGACCGGAAAACCCCAAAATCTCACCTCTTCTGAGGGTAAATGAGACATCCTTGACCGATCGGCCGGCATTCAAATGCTCCACCTGCAGAACAATCTCGGCATCTTTCTTTACATTGCTTTTTACCTTTGGCTTTTCATAGATGACCCTGCCTACCATCATGTTGATGATTTGAGAGGTGGACGTTTCGTTGGTCTGTCTGGTACCAACCAGTTCTCCGTCTCGCATGACAGTGATTCTGTCGGTGATTTTGCCTATCTCATCCATCCTGTGTGAGATATAAATCATGGCAACACCTTTTTTTGCCAAATCGCGCATGATTTTGAACAGTTCATCAATCTCTGCATTGGAGAGCGCTGCGGTCGGCTCATCGAGGATGAGAATGCGTAAGTCATGGGAAACCGCTCTTGCTATTTCGACCATCTGTTGCTTGCCGACGGTGAGCCTGCCCATTATCTCTGTTGGACTGATGTCTATATTCAGCCTTTCAAAGAGTTCTGCCGCTGCTTGGTTCAGTTTCTTTTCATCAAGGAAAATCCCATTCTTCTTGGTAAATTCTCGACCGACGAAGATATTCTGGGCTACGGTAAGGTGGTACATCATATTCAATTCTTGATGAATAATCCCTATGCCGAGCTCCAGGGCATGTTTGGGACCTTTAGGATTGAATAGATGGTTGAAATAATGAATCTCCCCTGAATCTTTAGCATGGATTCCGGTAAGAACATTCATGAGAGTTGATTTGCCTGCACCGTTTTCTCCGACCAGGCCATGGATTTCCCCACGCTGTAAAGAGAAGTCCACTGCTTTGAGAGCATGAACCCCTGAAAAGCGTTTATCAATTCCCTTCATCGAAAGAATAACATCACTCAAAATTATCTCTCCCTGCAGACAACGCAATTTCCAGTTTCAGTATCACACTGGCCATAGGGGAAATACATGGAATATTTTCTTGAAAAAGTTGATTATTCTCGCTCGTTACTGTGAAAGCTTGTCATATGGGAACAAAACTTCCTGATATTCGGGTTCAAACATGTTCTGCAGTGTAATGACAATCGACCCGGTGTTTAAAAAAGGTTCAACTTCCTTTCCAAGAAGAAAATCCTCCGCCTTCTTGATTGAAAGATATCCCATATTGTAGGGTCGTTGAACTACTACCGCACTGAGAACCCCTGATTCGAGGTAGGCCATCTCTCGTGCTGCATTGTCAAAGCCCACAATAGGGATTTTTCTCCCTAGGCCTAGGTCGTATACGGCATCAGCAACCCCAAGGGTAGAGACTTCGTTCAGCCCGACAATCGCATCGATCTGGTACTCTTCAAGCAACTGTACTGTTAAGTCATAAGCCATCTGATAATCAATGTTGCAATACCAGGTGCCGAGGATATGATGTCCTTGAAGCCCAATCCTTACTCCTGTTTCACGGTCTATTGCAGTTGATGTGCCCTTGCTGTGACTCATGATCATCACATTTGGTTCCCTTCCTAAGTCAAGTTCATCGAGAATTGCCGCAAGGGTTTTTCCTGCCTTTATTCCTGCTTCAACATTATCGGTGGCTACAAAACCAATAGGAATCGTTGAGTTGACGGATGAGTCCATGGTCAAGATAGGAATATCCATTCTTTGGGCGTACGAAACGGGAGTCTTCAAGCGTTCAAAATCGCTTGAGGCAAGGATAATCAAGTCGGGTTTTTTCTCAATTGCCTCATAGAACAACTTGATCTGTTCATCTACAAGATATTCGTGGGCGGGGCCTGTGAATTCTAAAGTGATCCCACTCTCACGGGCAGCCTCTTCCATCCCCGACTTGACTACATCCCAGAAGTCCATGGGTTGCGCTACCGATTTGAGCACCACTATGATACGTTTTTCCTTTAGCGCCTCCCTCTCGTTTCGTTGGGCGCCGACATTCAGCAATATGATATACAGCAATGTAGCGGTGATGATACTGATATAAAACCAATTGCCGCGTTTCATACTCGTACCTCCTCTTTCGTTGTGTCGGCCTTAGGAAGTACAATGGAAATAATCGTCTCCTGATGGTCATTCTTTTCACAACGCAAGCCATAGGCGTCGCCGAAATAGAGCCTCACCCTTTCATGGACATTCCTCAGTCCCACTCCTGAGCGAGATATATTTGTCGGAATATACGTTTCACAAAGAAGATGGTCGAATATCTTTGGATCCATTCCTAATCCGTTGTCTTTGACGCTGAGTATGATGGCATGTTCTTCTGCTCGACCGATGATGCTGATATGGCCCTTGTAAGGAGCATTCTTCAATCCATGATAGATGGAATTTTCCACCAAGGGTTGCAGTACAATTTTCATGCAGGGAGCTTTGAGTATTTCCTGCTCAACGTCGATTGAGTAGGAAAAATGCTCACGATAGCGCATTTTCTGGATGGTAAGATAGCTCTCTACATGTAAAAGCTCTTCTTCAACAGTTATGACTTCTTTGCCGCGACTGATGCTTATGCGAAAAAGTTTTGCCAAGGCGGAGGTCATCAGAACAACCTCTTCGTTATGCCCCATTTCGCTCATCCAGATGATTGAGTCTAGCGTGTTATACAGAAAATGGGGGTTTATCTGTGCTTGCAATGCCTTGAGTTCACTCTTGCGCTTACTCTCCTGTTCATGATGGATTTGTTCAATCAAGTCCCTGATTTTCTTCAACATCAGGTTGAATGAATCCGAAAGTTGCCGGATCTCCTCGGTTGCATTGATTTCTGCAGTGATATCAAAATTGTTTTTGTCCACCGACTGCATGATGTTGCAGAGTTTTTTAACTGGATGGGTAATTGAGCGAGAAAGAATGTTTGCCATGAGGCCAACCACAATGAAGGCGATCAAGCCTATTGATGCATATGCCACTTGGATGTAGCGCCATTGGTCTATGCTGGCATATAATTCTGTAACACAGACAACCTTCCAGCCTGCATAGAGACTGGTACGGGCTATGTAACTTTTCCCTAATATTTCGAGTGGTGGATCAGAATCCTTCAACGCCATGATTTTCTCTGTAGGCTCGTGTACGATGCCACTGAAAACAAGCTGTTGTTTCGGATGGTAGACATAATCTCCGTGTTCATTAAGGATAAAGATGTATTCCGGAGGATCCTGGATTATCGGCTTGCAGAGCTCTCGTATGCGGTTGAAGTTCAAATCGACGAGCAGAACGCCCAGTATGGTTCCTGTTTCATGGTCGGTCAAGGGCATGCTCATCGAGACCACCCAAGGATAAATACCGTGGAAAAGGTTTTGTACCTTGGCAGAGGAAATGTATGGTTTTTCAGGGCGCTCTATAGCTTGGGTGAACCAAGGCTGATTACGGATGTCTGAATAAGGATTCACGGTAAGATCGCCTGAGCTTGTAATCTCTCTGTTATGGATTGAGATCAAGGCAATGGTCGTGATGTCTTCACGGGCTCTGAGAAAAGAGGCAAGATATTCGCTTATCTCGCTTCTTAGAACGGGATCATCCTCTGTAAAAGAGAAGTATTGCTGAACTCGACCATCCTGTATGACTGCTTTGGCAATATTCTCCATGGTGACCATGTAGGAGTCTATTTGGTAGACAATTCGCTCCATGGAGTATCCTTTCTGTGTGTTGGTTACCTCGTCGAGCGACCGTTGTGTGAACTGATAACTGATGAACTGTGTGGAGAGGATCGTCACTAGGATTAAGATGGTGAAAACATAGTAAGTTCTTGACTCCAATGTAGAAAAGAATGACAAAATTCTTTTGATCACAGAACCCTCCTACGTTTCATTGAGCATTTTGCGATATGCGCGAACGGTCATCTTTGTATGCTTCTTGAACACGAGAGAAAAGTAGTGAGCATCTTCATACCCTACTGTTTCAGCTATCTCATAAGAGCAGAGGTTTGTCGTTTTCAGCAGCATTGTCGCATGCTGAACCCTTACATTTGTAAGGTATTCTACAAAGGTTTTTCCTGTTGTTTGCTTGAACTGCGCGCTGAAATAGCTGGGCGACATGGTAAGTACATTGCAAATTTCTTGCATGCACAGGGTCTTTTCTTGATAGTGTTCCTCAATGTACTTGCAAGCTTGCTTGATTTTCTGTTGCGCTGGTTCCATGGACCGAGTGCTCATTTCCTCATGGATGGTATCGATGACCTCGTAAAACCAAGCTTCCACATCTTCTTTGCTTTTCAATGAATGGGTCAGGATGGTTTCTGTCTCCTCATAACCAAGGATTTGGGATGGTGGGATATTGGTTTCTTCCAAGAACATGATGATGCTTCCAAGCAACAGCTGTATCTGTATTTGGGCAAATTCCAAGGATACTTGTTCAAAAAAGATATTCTTGAAAAAGGAGGCGAGAATTCTTTTGGAGTTGTCTGCTGGTTTGCTCTTGAGGGATTCGATCAGCATCTGTGCAATTTCTCTTCTGTTCTCGATGATTTCCTTTTGTTCAAAACTAAAATCTTCAGGAGCAATGACCCTCTTCCTTCCAAAAATCAACTGATATGCTAGAGCCTTTTTAGCATCCTTGTAAGATTCACTTATCTCTAAAGGACTATGCGAAATGCTTCCAATACCGATGGTAGCTTCCCTGTTGCAGAGCTCAAGCAGATTACGGCTGAAGCTTCTCGATCGTTTTATAAGTGTCTTTTCATGTTCAGCTTGGAGTATACAGACAAGTTGGTCGTCTTTGTTGAGAAAAAACATGTCTGTCTCTTGTATATACCCTTCACAGGCTTCTATGTGGTTCTGCACACTGCTCTGATGTGGAAAAAGCAACTCAGCAAGAATGATCATGCTCAATGGCTTTGGTTTTGGGAGGTTGAAGAGAGAGCGTTGGTCTTCCAGCTCTTGTAGGGTCATTCCGATTGTGATGAGCCGATTGAGAAAGCGTTCTCTCAACACAGGCAGGCTTTCCTGTACCATCTGTTTCAATTCTTCTTGTTCTAGGGAGCGGGAATGTAATTCAGCTATTCTTTTGTTGCACTTTATCAGCACTTCTTCAAACTCTTTTGCTGTTATGGGTTTGAGAAGAAATTCCTTAACATTGTACTTGATAGCCTTCTGTGCATACTCAAACTCATCAAACCCTGTAAGAAGTACAATGAAGATGTGAGGGAATTCTTCGCTGATCATGCGACTTAGTTCCAATCCATCTAAAAGTGGCATACAGATGTCCGATATTACCAAATCAATATCAGGATGCGTGCGGATATAGTTAATCACCTGTTCCCCATTGGAGAACACTTCTTCCAATTCGAAGCCGTTTTTACTCCACTCGACTTTCTGTTGTATCCCTTCCCGTACTATGATTTCATCGTCAGCAAAAACAGCCTTGTACATGATTCGCTCCATAGGATGCAAGCTGAGACAGGAAAAGCCTGAAACTGCTCTTCATCAAGCTTTTGTTCTCATTTATCTGTGCTCTAGTAGCGTACCATGGAAAATTGGTATTTGCCATGTTGAATTATCAGCTTTGCAGAGGTGTTGGATAATTGTAGAAAGTCCTAGCTTTATCATCAATTGCTCTTATGAGAGAAGTTATGTATTATATTTGTATGCTGAAAAAAACCTTAGTGATACTGTTCATTCTTATCCTCTGCCCCAGTCTTTTTCTCTTTGCCTCTTCCAGTTCTGAACCGGGAGTCCTGACGCGTTTGTTTTTGGAAGGACCTTCGAGTGTTTCCTATACCAGACAGTTCCAAGCTGCAGTTCCCTTGCCGGTGATGCAACAAGTACTATTGCAAATCAAGGAACAGCTGGGAGCCTTTGTTGCTGTTGAAGGAACTGCCAACCCTTACTCTGTGATTTTTGAACACGGTAGAGCAACAACCTACCTCAGTCTTGATGGGCGAGGGAATATCGCTTCACTTCAGTTCACACAGCTCATACCTGCCCGCAAAACGCTGACAGAGGCGGTCAACTCGATTGTTGAAATGGAGGCAGCTGTCTCAGTCCTTATACGGAAAAACGGTGAAGTTCTCATTTCATATCAGGAAAATACCCCGCTGGCAGTAGGTTCTGCATTCAAGCTCGGGATCTTGGCAGCCATCGAGGATGCAATCGATACAAAAGAGATGCACTGGGGACAGATTGCTGCACTTGAAGACTCATGGAAAAGTTTGCCCTCTGGTATTCTACAGACTTGGCCGGCCGGCTCCTTGATCAGCATCGAGACGCTTGCCACTTTGATGATTTCTCTGAGCGACAACACAGCAACAGATGCTTTGCTCTCACTCGTCGGGCGAGAGAGAGTGGACCAGTATCTTGCTCATAGTGTTCCCACTCTTTCTACCTCAGAGCTGTTTCGCTTGAAAGATCCGAACAACAAGGATTTGCTGCTACGATTTCGCGCAGCAAGCTTGGATGATAAAGCTATTTTGCTTAAGGATTTGCAAGAGAGAAGTCTTCCTGAGCCGGGAATCTTCTTAGGTGACCCTCTATCCATTGATATCGAGTGGTATATGACTGCTGTAGAACTTGCCGATCTTATTGAACGATTGCAGATTCATGATCTGATGACAATCAATCCAGGCCTTGCGACAAAAGAGCATTGGCATAGGGTAGCCTACAAGGGAGGCAGCGAGCCGGGAGTGCTTAATTTGACTACATTTCTCCTTGATAAGGAGCAGAATCGATTCACAGTGGTTGTCACTGTGAACAATGCTGAAAAGGCCTTGGATGAACAACGTATTATGGAAATATACCAAACAATCCTGAGCTCCCTGTAAAGAGCTATTAGCCTGTCAGTTGTCAGAAAGCCAGCTTGTAACCCTCTTTTTAATGGCATCTCTGATCGGCCTGATTTGTGCAAGTTTCTCATCATCAGTGCCAACAACAGCGCTTGGATCGGGAAAACCCCAATGCATGCGTTCGCTCTTGCCAGGAAACATGGGACAGCGTTCAGCATTGCTTTCGTCACAAACGGTCACTACATAATCGAAGGCTTCACCTCGTTGGACGTATTCTTTTGCCGTTTTTGCATACTGGCCTTCCATGGAAACTCCAATTTCTTCCATGGTCTGGACGACCAAAGGATTGAGTCTGCCTGCCTCGATACCGCTGCTGTGTACTTCAAACCGATCATTGGCATAATGACGTACAAAGGCTTCGCACATCTGGCTTCTTGCTGAGTTGTGGATACAGACAAACATGATTCGTTTCTTTTCCATTTTCTAGTTCTCCTTGTTAATCTGGTGCAGTACACAGTGCATCATGTCCAGAATGCACGGCATGGTCAGAATGCAGTTGACTTGTGTGCCTTCGCGCTTCATATCGATGATTCCGACGCTCTTAAGAGAAGAGAGGTGTTTCGAGGTAATTGATTTGTTCAAGCCCAACTGGTTTGCAAGTTCGCATACACAATAGTTTTGTCCGTGCAGGGCCTCGATGATGGCCAGTCGCATCGGATGGCCGAGAATACGAAAAAGTTTGGCAGTAGGTTCAAACTGAGTCTCGTCATTGATTTTCATAAATTCAATGTTGCAAATATTTGAAACTTTGTCAATGAATAGTGTTGACGCTTTTCTTAAAGTTTCCAATAATGGAAACAAGGAGAAATTCAAAATGATAATTCAAATACTCGGGACAGGCTGTCCCAAATGCAAGACACTTGAGGCGAATGCAAAAGCAGCCATCGAAGAGAGAATGATTGAGGCGACCGTGGAGAAAATTACTGATCTTGACCAGATTATGGACATGGGTGTCATGATGACCCCGGCTCTTGCTGTTGACGGCCAAGTCCTGAGTGCAGGGAAGGTATTGAACAAGAACCAGATCCTGGTGCTGCTGAAGGAAGTCAGATAATGGCTTCAAAGGAACTAAGTCCAAATAAGAGGCTTTTGATCATAGCCGGGGTCTTTTTGGCGGTATTCTTTACCCCGTTCACCCATCCACGAGTGGCAGCAGCTGTACAGGAAGCTTTTTTGATGCTCGCAGACTATGCTCATGAGCATGTGCTTCTGTGTGTAGTCCCTGCAATGTTCATTGCCGGTGCAATCGTGGTGTTTCTCAACCAGCAGGCGGTTATGAAGTACCTCGGTCCGAAGGCAAAGAAAGTGGTGGCCTACTCGGTTGCCTCAGTATCGGGAGCCATCTTGGCGGTCTGTTCTTGCACCGTGTTGCCTCTGTTCAAGGGTATTTATAAAAAAGGCGCAGGGTTGGGCCCTGCAATTTCCTTTCTTTACAGCGGCCCTGCAGTCAACATCCTTGCAATTGTGCTCTCTTACAAGGTGTTTGGGTGGAAACTCGGTCTGACACGTATGGTGGTCTCGGTGGTGTTTGCCTTCCTTATCGGCCTGATAATGCAGACCATTTTTTACAAAGAGGATGAAAAGAGACTAGCCGATGAGCGGCTGTTTCAGAACATGGGCGGGCCGGAGGCACGTTCGCTAGGACAGATGGCTGTGTTCATGATCTCCATGATCGGTATATTGGTCTTCATAAACTGGGCACCCAGCCAAGGTTCAAGCACTCTTTGGGATTTTATCTATAGCTCAAAATACTGGATTACTGGTGCATTTGGTTTGCTGTTGGCCTATGCCCTGATCCGATGGTTTTCAAAAGATGAGATGGTTGAATGGGGTGGAGCAACTCGTGACTTTGCTCTGCAGATCCTCCCTCTGCTCTTCGGTGGTGTATTGGTAGCGGGATTCTTACTCGGAAGGCCGGGGCAGGAGGCCTTGATTCCTTCATCTTGGGTAGCTTCCTTGGTAGGTGGCAACTCACTCTTAGCAAATTTCTTTGCCTCCATTTCTGGAGCGTTCATGTATTTCGCAACGCTTACGGAGATTCCTATCATCCAAGGTCTCTTAGGAGCGGGAATGGGACAAGGTCCTGCCTTGGCCCTGTTGCTTGCAGGCCCAAGCCTCTCTCTTCCTTCGATGTTGGTGATCGCAGGAGAGCTTGGACTGAAGAAGACTGCGACGTATGTTGCGTTGGTTGTTGTCTTCTCCACCTTTGCTGGGTTTGTGTTTGGGATGGTTGCCTAGTAGTTCTCAAAGAATAGAAAATACCTGCATTGGGAATTTCCTTTTGCAGGCTTTTTTTACCGGGATTCTGGAAACCAAGCTTTTGTATTGTTTGCAATTTTTACTAGAGTCAGCATGACCGGTACTTCAACCAAGACTCCTACCACTGTCGCCATAGTAGCTCCTGACTGTAGCCCGAATAACGAAATGGCCACCGCAACTGCCAGTTCAAAAAAGTTAGAGGCGCCGATCATCCCTGCAGGAGCTGCTACATCGTGGGGGAGTTTCCATGCCTTGGCCCAGAGATAGGCAATAAAGAAGATGAAGAAGGTTTGGATTATCAGGGGGATGGCGATCAAGATGATATTGAGTGGGTTGGCAATAATCGTTTTCCCTTGGAAAGAGAAGATGATGATGAGTGTCAACAACAGCCCGGCTATGGTTACATTGGAAAATCTGGGTATGAACGTTTTCTCAAAGTACTCGAGGCCTCGGTATTTGGAAATCAAAACGCGCGAAAGCCACCCTGTTCCTAGAGGAATTACTACAAAAAGCACCACTGAGAGAAAAAGCGTCATCCAAGGAATTGATATCCCGCTGATTCCCAGCAGTAATCCTACGATGGGAACGAACGCTGCAAGAATGATAAGGTCGTTGGTGGCAACCTGCACCAGTGTATACGCGGGGTTTCCTTTGGTGAGATGACTCCATACAAAGACCATGGCTGTACACGGGGCAGCTCCGAGCAATACAGCCCCTGCAAGATACTCTCTGGCGAGTTCTCGTGGGATGAGGGCCTGATAGACTACATAAAAGAAGAATATCGCTAGGCCATACATGGTAAAGGGCTTTATCAGCCAGTTGGTAATCCAAGTCACCACCAAGCCCTTAGGATTTTGCCCCACCTGTTTGATACTGGCAAAATCCACCTTGAGCATCATGGGATATATCATGAGCCAGATCAGGATGGCTACAGGGATTGAGACATTGGCATACTCAAATTTTGACAGGAACTGGGGGATTTGCGGAAGATAAACTCCTATCAGTACTCCTAAGGTCATACAAAGCAATACCCAGAGGGTAAGGTATTTTTCAAAAAAGCTGATTCCGCTTTGATTCGTATTCTTATTCATGGAACCTCCAAGCAAGGGGAAAGATAGATAGTGTAACCTTGAATAATATATAGATAGTTGTCAATATGTCGATTTGTTTTTTGATATTTTTCTCACACTTTTTTACAGAACGCTTCTTTTTCCGTTAGAATACATCTTGATGATTGTTCATAGGTTAAAAATTGGAGACATGGTCATACTTTTCATCCTGATGCTCGTGATCTGGATAGCTTGGTCAAGCGGAAGAACTACCTTGCAGGCAAAGTATGTGCAGGTCAACGGACCAGCTATTTCTTACCGCTATGTATTGTCTGAAGACAGGGTATTGTCAGTTGAAGGACGTCTGGGGCTCACTGTGTTTGAAATACGGGAAGGCTCTGTTTCAGTTTTGTCGGATCCCGGCCCAAGAAAGATTTCTGTCCATCATCGGCCGATTGCAAGAAATGGGGAATGGATTGCAAGTCTTCCCAATCAAATTTTACTTACGATTGTTGCAGAAGATAAAGAACCGACATCTTCGGCCGTCGATGATGTTGCTTTCTAGGTTTCTTGGCGTTCGACAAAGATCTTGCTGGCAGCCTTATAACTGACCGACAGCGTCCTTGCATCCAATCGGAGCAAGAGCTCCCCTTCGTAGGGTTTTTTCTCCAGTATGGTCAACTGTGCTCCGAGGTGCAGGTTTTGCACTGCCAGGTATTCCAACAGGTTCTTTTCCTGCTGTACTTTTCGAATTACCACTGCAATATGCTTATCTGCTGTTGCAAGACTGAAATACCCATTCTGCATCGATAGGATTCCATTGTGAGGTGGAATGCTATCACCATGGGGGCAATGCTCCGGATAGCCCAAAAATGATTCCAGCCTCATGGCAAGGTCCTCGTCTGTTGCATGTTCCAACTTTTCCGCTACTTCATGAATATCTTCCCATCCGTAGCCAAGATGTTTGGTTAAAAATACTTCCCATAGCCTATGACTGCGGATAAGAGAGGTAGCGATACGTATTCCCTTTTCAGAAAGACAGCTTCCCTTGTAAGGGGTATACAGAGCAAGTCCTTCCTTTTCCAATTTTCCTAGCATTTCTGTCACTGAAGCCGAGGATATTTGCAGCGATGCTGCAAGCTCCTTGTTGGAAATTATATGCTCATCCCCGCCTAGACTAAAAAGATGCTTGATGAAATCTTCCTTTTGTATCGTCATTCCTTTTTATACCAGTCTCTCAGTATAGGAGTCCAGAGGCAAGCACTCGTGCAGCCAAGGCAAGGGCACATGCAAGCAATATGGGGAGTTTTCTAAGAAAGAGGCGTTTTACATAAGGGGTCATGATGTTTTCCTGCTTTTTGTAGAATAGCCTAAAACAAATATTAGGTATACCTAAATTAAGTATAATGCGCTTATTTCCTTTTTTTCAAGAGGGAGGACGGTCTCTCTTGACAAAGAAAGGAACTCTTTAGTATGGTACATAACAGTGTTATGTGTATTGGGAGGAAGTAATCCGTTTGAATAGAGCATCACAAGTGCAAGCCCGAATTCTCAACTCGGCGAAAGAGGAATTTCTTCGCTATGGATATAAAGAAGCTTCTCTTCGACGCATAGTGAAGGCTGTAGGATTGACTACAGGTGCTATTTACACTTACTTCAAAGGGAAGCAGGCATTGTTCGATGCTGTTGTTGCCCCTGTCACCGAGTATGTGGAAACCCTCTTTTCACAAATGAGTAAATCCTATTACACCGATGAGTGTGTGCTTAGTCCCATCACGTATGAGAAGACAATCGAGGATCTTACACAGATATATGAGTTCATATATGAGCATTTCGATTTGTTTAGAATACTACTGCTTGGCAGTGATGGGTCTGCCCATGCTGATTTCATTCATGTGTTGGTCAATCATGAAGTTGATCATACGCTTGCCTATCTCGAAAGACTCAAGTTGGAAAAACCTCAGACCATGGTGATGGATGTTTCGGTCATCCATACGATTTCAGAAGGATATATCAACGCACTGCTTGAGCCTATTCGGCACAATACAAAGAAAGATGGAGCTTTGAAAGCACTTCCTTTCATCGTTTCTTTCTACACTGGAGGTTGGTTGAGTGTGTTGGGCAAGGGGTGTTGATGTATGAGGGGAGGGTAGTTTTTTTTACGATTAAAGTTAGGCTTAGCTAACATAGGTCTGGAGTATTGCCTCCTATGTATCGAAACAATAACGGGGAAATTGTATTCATGAATACGTTGAAGAAATTACAAGTCTACATGGAGGGAAGGAGGGCTCTTCTTCCAACAGCTTTGTGCACATCGGCCTTGAGTGCAGTCTTTGCAATGGTTCCGTATGTGCTTATTTGGTTAATTATTCGTTCTTTGTTTGCTCAGGATTCACACTCACTTTCCGCTCATATTGCTGTCTATGCCTGGTTGGCCGTAGGAGCATCACTGCTGAGCATCTTGCTGTATTTTGCAGCATTGTCATGCTCGCATCTTGCCGCTTTCAGGGTTGAGACCAACATGCGTCGGTATGCCATGGCAAAAATCATCAGGATGCCCTTAGGGTTTTTCAATACCACAACCACCGGTTCTGTTCGCAAGATTATTGATGACAATGCCGGCATCACCCATGGGTTTCTCGCCCATCAGATGCCTGACTTGGCAGCTACCATCTTGATGCCCATGACGGTGCTCGTCATGATATTCGTTTTTGATTGGAGACTAGCTCTGGCGTTTCTCCTTCCGGTTTTTTTCTCTTTCTTCATCATGAGCTTAATGATGAGTAAGAAAGGAAAGCGCTTTATGGAGAATTACATGAACTCCCTGCAGGCTATGAATACAGAAGCGGTAGAATATGTGCGGGGGATTCCGGTAGTCAAGGTTTTTCAGCAGACCGTCTATTCGTTCAAAAACTTTTATAAAAGCATCATGGCCTACAGGGATATGGTCTTTGCCTATACGCGTATGTGGGAAAAGCCCATGGCGGCCTATACGGTGATCATCAATAGCTTTGTATTTCTATTGGTTCCTGTTGCAATAATACTCATCAACAGCTCAGCAAGTGCTTCACAGACAGTGCTTGATTTGTTCTTATATATATTGCTTACTCCGGTTTTTTCCCAGAGCATCATGCGCAGCATGTATCTGAATCAAGCAGTGTCCCAGGCACGGGAGGCCGTCGATCGCATAGAGAAGCTTACCGACTATCCTCTCCTGCCGACTCTCTGTGAGAGCAGGACAATGAAAGGCCATGCTATTCGATTTGTCTCAGTTTCGTTTCACTATCCTGGGGCCAAGAACAATGCTCTTACTTCGGTCAGTTTTTCTATCCCGCAAGGCAAGACTACTGCATTGGTGGGGGCTTCTGGAAGTGGAAAGACAACCATAGCCCGTCTTATACCTCGTTTCTGGGATGTTGATGAAGGTTCTGTTCTCATCGGAGAGACGAATGTCAAACACATCGACCCAAAAGTGTTGATGCAGCACATCTCTTTTGTGTTTCAAAACACCCAATTGTTCAAGACCTCTCTACGGGAGAATCTGCAGATAGGTAATCCGATGGCAACGGAGGCGGATATTGAGCGGGCTATTGACCTAGCACAATGTAGAGAAATAATAGAGCGGCTTCCTCAAGGTTTGGACACCAAGATCGGATCGGAGGGAACCTACTTGTCCGGGGGGGGAGCAGCAACGGTTGGTTTTGGCGCGCTCCATTCTAAAGAACGCTCCTATAGTGATTCTTGATGAGGCGACAGCCTTTACCGATCCTGAGAATGAACATCTGATACAGCAGGCTTTCAAGAACTTATCCAAAGGAAAGACTGTGCTGATGATAGCTCATCGACTGTCCAGCATCGCTGGGGCAGACAATATCATCGTCATGGATAACGGCAGGATTGCAGAACAAGGAACTGAGGAACAACTTCTGAAAAAGAAGGGGTTGTATGCATCGATGTACAACGAATACCAACGTTCCATTGCTTGGAACATTGAAAAGGAGGAACGATGCCATGCGTAAAATCATACAGAAACGATTTGCTCTTTCTGAGAAAGGTGCCAAGGATTTTTTGATTGGAACGCTTTGGACCCTGATTCTAGATATTTCCCTTATGTTGCCGGCTATCTACATGTTTTCATTTCTGAATGACTTCTTTAATCAGGATGCTGAGTATGGTTACAGATTGCACCAGTATCTTTTGCTTGGACTGGCTTTTATGCTCATCATGTTCATCATTGCAGTCTTTCAATACAGAAGTACGTACACAACGGTATATGATGAGAGCGCAAACCGAAGAATCTCACTGGCTGAAAAAATCAGGCGACTGCCTCTAGCCTTTTTTGGTGAGAAAAACCTCTCCGATCTTACCAGTACCATCATGGAAGATAGTACTGATTTGGAACATACATTCAGTCACGCAGTACCTCAGCTGTTTGCATCGGTGTTGGCAGTGTTGCTTATGGCTTTGGGGTTGTTTTTCTACAACTGGCAATTATCCTTGGCCTTGTTCTGGGTTGTTCCCTGTGCTGCTTTGATTGTTCTTGTATCGAAGAAGCTCCAGCATCGTGCTTTCTTGGAGGGATATCAAACAAAACAAGAGGTGAGCAACCTCATTCAGGAGGGGCTTCAGACAATCGGTGAGATAAAATCGTATCAGAGGGAAGATGCATATGTATCTGATTTGAATAAGGCGATAGACAGGTATGAGCAACAGTTGATCAGGGGTGAGTTGCTCGTAGGGGGTTTGGTGAATTCTTCTCAAGGTATTCTCAAGCTAGGCCTTGCGAGTGTCATTATTGTAGGATTTTCCCTCATCGTTGCAGGTTCTATCGATATATTCACATATCTTGTATTCTTGCTGGTTGCCTCAAGGGTGTATGCCCCCCTCTCTGAGGTCTTCAACAATCTAGCTGCTCTGTTTTATCTGGATATTCGCATCAATCGTATGAATGAAATACAAGAGCTTCCCATCCAGACAGGGCAGACACAGTTTCAACCGAAGGCCTTCGATATCGTTTTTGACAATGTTTCCTTTTCCTATGAGACGGGAAAAGAAGTTATCAAGCAGGTCTCGTTCACTGCAAAGCAGGGTGAGATTACTGCATTGGTTGGTCCTTCGGGTGGAGGCAAGAGCACCTGTGCAAAACTATCGGCGCGGTTCTGGGATTGCAACAGTGGCTCCATAAGCCTTGGGGGTCATGATATCAGCACGATTGAGCCAGAAACTCTTTTGCAGCACTATTCTGTAGTGTTCCAGGATGTTGTTTTGTTCAACACCTCGATCTTGGAAAACATTCGCATCGGCAGGCGCGATGCAACAACCAAGGAGGTCATGTGGGCTGCTGAGATGGCTCAATGTGACGATTTTGTACGTGCAATGCCACAGGGGTACCATACCATAATCGGGGAGAACGGAGAAACTCTTTCAGGTGGGGAGAGGCAGAGGATCTCAATCGCTCGTGCTTTACTCAAGGACGCACCTATCGTTTTGCTCGATGAGGCAACCGCTTCCTTGGATGTGGACAACGAAACGAAAATTCAAAGAGCAATATCCACGTTGATCAAAAACAAAACTGTTTTGATAATCGCCCATCGCATGAGAACGGTGGCAAAGGCTGACAACATCGTAGTGCTCAAGGGGGGTGAGCTGATTGAACAGGGGAGCCATGAACAATTACTGGCGCAAAAGAAGACCTACTGGACCATGTGGGAATTGCAAAAAGCCAGTTCTGAGTGGAAGATTTAGGATTTGAGTTTTGTTAACCAAGTCTAACTGTATTCTGTTAAAAAGATTATTTTAAATGAGTATATCCTAGTGAATACATTGCAAAACTATATTATATAATAAAATAATAATATTTATGGTATTGACATTTCTTCGGGGGAATAGGTAGTATGGGGTAAATAGTTAGTAATAGCTAACAAAAAGAGGTTATGTTTTGATTGCAGCACATGCTTTGTCTGTTGGATATGGAAAACGTACTATTTTGCACGAAGTTGATTTCAAGGCTGAGAAGGCCCAAATCATTGCATTGATTGGGCCCAATGGCTGTGGAAAATCCACGATGTTGCGGACTTTGTGTGGACAGATCGCGCCTAAGAAGGGCAGTGTGAGCATCTGCAATCAGGGGGTATCTACTCTTGGGCCAAAGAAACTTTCGAAGTACATAGCCTTTTTGCCTCAAATGCATGAAGTGTTGCATGGGGTTTCTGTGTATGAGCTTGTTGCAATGGGGAGAGCTCCCTATCACAAGAGTGGTTGGATTCTCTCAATGGAAGATAAAAAGAAAATTCAGTGGGCTCTCTCCTACATGGATTTGGAAAATCTTGTGTTGCGTCCTGTGAATCAGCTCTCGGGTGGGGAGCAGCAACGGGTTTGGATTGCCATGGCCCTTGCCCAAGATACTCCTATCATCCTTTTGGATGAACCGGTTACGTATATGGATTTGAAATTTCAGTGGGAGCTCTTGAGCACCATACGCGACCTCAGGGATACCCATAAGAAAACAATCATCAGCGTATTTCATGATATCAACCATGCCATCGAAGTTTCGGATTATATCTACCTCTTCAAAGATGGCCGTGTGTATGCGCAAGGAACAAGCGAAGAGGTGATAACAGAAGAAAATATTGGTGACGTCTATGGCCTGAGGGCTCATGTTTGCAAGTTCAACAGATGTCATCGCAATGTTGTGGTTCCCACTTCTTTGAAAAGGGGATTCGATCGGAAGAATGTAAATAAGGTTGTGATGTAAATGATTCGTTTTATGATGCATGTTCCCGTGAATGTACGAGCAAGGATGATCGAGTTGTGCAAAGATTCTGTGTCTCTCCTAGAAGAGAGCCTCAAAGAACAGATTTCTCTTGTAACGCCGCATGACAAGATGTACAGCGTAGATTGCAGCGAAGAATGGCTTGGTCAGGCCATTGAGAGAGATTTGGTTCCAGATGTCATTGTCACTCATGCGACAGAGTTCGCTACCAAAAAATTAGATACTTTGGAATTGTTTTGCAAGGACGACACACTCCAAACGGTTGTGCGAGAAGAATTTTCGCAGCTGATGGATCCTTGCCATAGGCTGTTTCTTGTCTGTGTTACTCCTTTGGTGATGGTCTACAATCCTCAAAGAGTAGATGAATCAGAATTGAAACACTCTTGGGAGGATGTTCTTTGTCCTAGATATTCCATTCTTTTCCCAGATAGGGACAAGCCTTTAAGTCGTGCAGCCGGCTCATATCTGTTGAAACACTACCCCAATCAATTTGACGAATTCGAACGTCGTGTTGTGTATGATGGGTCGCCTGCATCGGTAATGAAACAGGTCAGCTGTGGTGATTATGACATTGCCATGACGCATTATCCGTTTGCCTTGATGGGAAACCAGAAAAATCTTGCAATCAACATGCCTATAGAAGGGTGCATCCTGTTGCCTCAGGTTCTGACATGTCTGAAGGATCGAAAGCATCTTCTCCCGTACGTCCATAGTCTTTTGATGCAGGGCTCAGTTCAAGAATACCTGCAGGAGCAAGGCCTATGGTCTGTGCATCAGGATATTGAACTTGCTGAGAACTATGCAGAATGCGCTAAGCAAATTGGTAGCTGGCAGGGTTGGCAGGAGTATATTCAGGCAGTAGCCGACTTTGATGCCTATCCAGAAAACAAGGAGCCTGTCTCATGATAATCAGCACAAACAATTATGATTTGTTGCAACCCATGTATCCCTTGTTGATTCAGCAGTTCGTCGATGATTACAACCTCAAGGAAGGGTTCGCACTTGATATTGGTGTCGGTCCTGGATGGCTGGGTTTGGAGCTCTCCAAAATTACTGATATGGAGATTGTATTTTTTGATATATCACAAAAAGCCCTCGACCAGAGCAAAGAGAATTTTAAAAAAGCCAACGTGGACAACAGAGCTTCCTTTATACGGGGCGATGTGCATTCCATGTCTTTTAGAGACGACAGCTTTGACTTCATCATGAGCAGAGGGTCCATCTGGTTTTGGGCTTTTCCCGAGAAAGCTTTGAGGGAGGTCTACCGTGTCCTGAAACCGGGCGGGGTAGCCATCGTAGGTGGTGGTTTGGGGCGATACCTTCCCTCTTCCATGCACAAGCGGCTTAGTCAGGCCTTGAAGCAAGGAATGGATAACAGGGGGGAGAGCCGTCCTTCAATGCTCTCATTTACATCGATGGTGGAAGCTTCAGGAATTCCCGACTATCGAATCATGACCGATGGCGCATCCGGTACGGGTAGATGGATTGAAATACATAAACAAAATTAATTATGAGGAGAAATTGTGATGAAGAAGGATACGTTTGTACGTACATTGGTTCTCTCTGTGGCGATGGTCTTGCTGGTCATTGTAATGCCTCTTGCTGCGCAAGGCGCAAAAGAGCAAACAGCTCAACCCCAGGTTGAGACAAAGGTTGTCGTGGATGAATTATCTCGTTCAGTGGTAATTCCAAAGGATCCTCAAAGAGTGGTCGCCCTCACTTCTGCTGTGATGCAGTCACTGTACAACATCGGCATTGCTCCTGTGGCTAAAGTTGAAGAATATAAGGTGACCAAAGAAGGAATGAGCTTGCCTTCTGTTGGAAGAACTTCAGCAATCAACATTGAGGCTGTATATGCATTAGAGCCCGATCTGATTATTGCCAGCAGCAGGTTCCATGCAGCATTGAAGGAATCCCTTGAACAAAGCGGGGCTGCAGTGTTCTTCTTTGACCCTGACAAGGTGGGTGATATTTCTGTTGTGGATCTGACTGCGTATATCGGAAACCTGTTAGGAAGAGAGGAAGAAGCCAAGAAGTACGTCCAATCCATTTATTCCCTTGCTCAGGAATTGAGAGCTGGCATTGTTGAGCCTTTGGGTATCAAGAGCGCAGTTATGATTCAGGATGGGGATACTATAACAGCAGCTCAGACGGCCTCTTCGTATGGTGCCATGCTCAGGCTGCTCGGTTTGGAGAATATTGTTGGTGCCAATCTTCCAGGAGCCGGCAGAGCTTCTTTCGTGACGTACAATATTGAGACGATCTTGCAGCAAAACCCCGATGTGATTTTCATCGTTGCATCGAGCAATAATGCAGCAAGCAATCAGGCCTTGCTTGAGAAATTCGAGAATGACGAGCAATGGAAACACTATACAGGTCAGCAAGGAGGGCGTTTTGTGCTGCTTCCTTTTGCAGCAAACCCCAATCGTTCCTCCATTGAAGATATGCTCAGAATTACTGCACAGGTATTGAAGAACGGAACATGATGAGTTTTGAACAAGGATCTGGACTTTCAACACACGCCTATCGGCTGGCAGTACTCGTTGCTGCGGCCGTTATATTGGTTCTTATACTCGTTCTGAGTCTTTCTGCAGGCTCTATACAGGTATCTTTTCAACAGATAATCGGTATCCTCTTCGGTAAGGATAGAGAGGGTTTGGCTGTGCAGATAGTGCGAAACATCAGGCTTCCGAGGACGCTTACGGGCTTGTTTGTTGGTATGAACCTTGCCGTATCGGGTATCTTGTTGCAGGGCATCATCCGTAACCCCATGGCTTCTCCAAACATTATCGGTGTCAACGCGGGTGCAGGTTTGGCTGCTGTGGTAGTGATGGCTTTGTTTCCTGGGTATATCGGTCTTATTCCTCCTGCCTCATTCTTCGGCGCTTTAGCCGCAGCTTTGTTGATCAATGCTCTTGCGAATGCTAAGGAAGGAGGAAGTACCGTATTTATTGTATTGGCCGGTATCGCTGTATCGAATCTCTTGAATGCGGGAACCTCTGCTTTGATGATGCTCCACAGCGACATCCTTGAGGTGTCATACTCTTGGCTTCTTGGAAGTCTTTCGGGAAGAAGCTGGTCGGCATTTGCCTCGATCTGGCCATACAGCTTTGTCGCCCTCTCTTGTGCCCTGTTCTTGAGCCCGAAAATCAATTTGTTCAGCCTTGGTGATGAGGTTGCTTTTGGTGTGGGACTTCCTGTTCGTTTGTATAGGTTCTTGGCCTTGTTGCTCGCGGCTGTGCTTGCAGGAAGTGCCGTCAGTGTAGCAGGGACCATCGGCTTTGTCGGTTTGATTGCCCCTCATGCAGCGAGACTGTTGGTGGGCAATGACCATCGCTACTCGCTCCCCCTTTCTGCAATGCTTGGTGCCATTTTACTCATACTGAGCGACACCCTTGCTCGGACGTTGTTCTCTCCTGTGGAGCTGTCTGTCGGAATTATCACCTCTTTACTGGGAGCTCCTTTCTTTTTGTTCTTGCTGTTTAGAAAGAGAAAGGCGCTTGTTCGCTAGGAATCTAGAGGAGTATCCAATGCGATGCATTACTGTTTCTGGTCCTCCTTCATCAGGAAAGACCTCGATTATCATACATTTGATCAATGCACTGAGACAGCAAAGGAAAGAGTGTGCTGTAGTTAAATTTGACTGTCTCGCTACTGATGACGATGTTCAGTACAAAAAACATGGGATACAAGCTCTCGTTGGGCTGTCCGGCAGTCTCTGTCCTGATCATTATTTTGTAAGCAATATTGATGATTGCTTTTCATGGGCAAAGAAAAAAGGATACGACTACTTGTTCAGTGAGAGCGCAGGCCTTTGCAATCGGTGTTCCCCTCATATAGAAGGGTGCCTTGCCCTCTGTGTGATTGATACTCTTTCAGGTTCTACAGCCCCTAAAAAAATTGGGCCGATGCTCAAGAGTGCGGATATTGTTGTGGTGACAAAATCGGATGTGGTTTCGCAGGCGGAACGGGAGATTTTTGCTTATAAGATACGACAAGCCAATCCTCAATGTCTGGTTGTCCATATCAATGGAATTACGGGACAAGGGGCCGCATATCTAGCTGCAGATCTGCATGAGGGACAATCGTTTGATACCCTGGAAGGCAGGCATCTGAGGGCTAGCATGCCATCGGCTTTGTGCTCCTACTGCCTGTCAGAAACACAGATCGGCAAGGAAAAACAAAAAGGGAATGTGAGGAGAATGCAGTTTGATGTATGAAGACTATACGATGAGCGAGCTCATTGAGAAGACAGATGCACAAGACTTCTTGAATATGAACAATTTACCAAAACCGAGAACGGATCAAACGGTACAAGAGTATTTTTCTCACTTGCCGTATGCCTTGGTTGAAGATCTCGGTGTACAGCCTTCTCTCTTGCTTCAGAGGTTTCATCTTTTTCTTGATCAGACATCCATTGCTAAGCAGCAATCCAATTGGAGCATTCAAACGCTTACCATCTGTAGAGGATTTGATAAACGGGGGAATGAGGAGCAGATGGGTTTTACCTTGCGAGTGGGAGACGTTGTAAGTATCGTTGGCCCTACAGGGTCTGGAAAGAGTCAGCTGTTATCAGATATTGAGTGGATGGCACAACAGGACACCCCTACTAAGCGCTTAATTTTGGTTGACGGAAAGGTTCCTCCAGCAACATGGAGGTTTTCTTCTGATCACAAGCTGGTTGCCCAGCTTACTCAGAATATGAATTTTGTGATGGATGTGCAAGTTGGTGATTTTCTTGCTCTTCATGCCCAAAGCATGGCGATTGCAGAGCCTTCCGAATTGATTGAGAAGATTATTGCCAAGGCCAATTGTCTTTGCGGCGAGTGCTTTGACGCTGATACAGAGCTGACAGCCTTGAGCGGGGGGCAGGCTAGGGCTTTGATGGTTGCTGATACCGCTTATCTGACCAACGCTCCCATCGTTCTGATTGACGAAATCGAAAATGCAGGTATTGATCGAAGTAAAGCCCTGGATCTGCTTGTGAGAAAGAACAAGATAGTATTAATGGTAACTCATGATCCTCTCTTAGCTTTGATAGCCCATAAACGGGTTGTGTTGTGCGATGGAGGCATCAAGGCGGTGCTTGATACCTCTGAAGAAGAACTGAAGTGCCTGTCACAACTGTCATCAATGGATGCAGTTCTGACTTCTTACCGCAATGCTCTCCGTCTTGGAGAGCATATATCAGTAGATCCATCGCTTTTTAATGTTATGGGTGCTCAAAAAGAATAGGAAACAACAAAAAAGCAACAGGATGGGAATGCTTATAGCCATGTGTATGGATGCCTCGTTATTGATGGAATATTTGAGTAAATCAGCACCATAGGTCAGTGGAAGCAGGTAGGAAAGCGGCCGTAGAAAGACCGGAAGGTTCTCAATCGGGAGGAACAATCCGCAGAGAAAGACCATTGGAAAGCGGAAAAAGTTTGAAAATGTCTGCGCTTCAAACACTTCACTCACCGATACAGCGATAAACAATCCCAGGAACGTTGAGGTCACTGCAATAAATACAACCGACAGCAGGAGCATAAGATAATTGATTCCTCCCAGATCAATAAGAAACGAGGCAAAGAGAACTGGGATGAAGGCATTTATGATACCAAAGAGTATCGCCCCGGTAGTTTTTGCCAGCATCAAAAGATTGAGACTGATCGGCGAGAGCAACAGTCGTTCGAACGACCTACTCTTGCGTTCGAAGGTAATGGTGACCGAGAGCATCGAGGTGGTCCCAAACAGCACTGACATTGCCATGACCCCAGCTAGAATGAAGCGGATGTCAACAGCTTGTTGTGAGCGAATGAAGAACATCAAGGTCCAGGATACGGGAAAGATGATCCCCCAGCTGATGTTTGGTGGCTTGAGGTAGTAATTCTGCATGTCCTTTTTCAAGATTGCCCAGAACGCTAGGATATGAGCTTTCATTTCTTCCCCTCCTTTTCTTTATTTAGCCGGGAGATTTCCACCCCGGTAACTTTGACAAAGACATCTTCCAAACTAGGGTGTATGAGCTTGGCTTCTCTGACCTGTATTCCCCTTGTGTCGAAGAACTGCATAAAAGGCATCAGGCACAGTTCTTCTTTGCTCTTGATCAGGATTGTATGATCCTCTTGCTTTGCCTCGATGATTGAGGGAAAAGCGTCCATGAGCTGCTTGGCAAGTACAACTTCCTTTCCTTGTACAGAGAATTGCATGAGATGCTCTTGTTGTGCTTGTTCAATGAGCTGCTTGACCGTACTGACTTTTATGATGCGCCCTGCGACGATGAACCCGATTCGGTCGCACAACCTCTGGGCGTCCTCGATGTAGTGGGTAGTCAAAAAGATGGTGGTTCCTTTTGCATGCAGGGTAGCTATCAAGGTTCTGATTTGTCTGGCACTTTGTACATCAATACCTGTTGTCGGTTCGTCAAGGAAGAGTATCTTGGGGTTGTGAATGATTCCTGCCGCTATGGTAAGTTTGCGTTTCATGCCCTTCGAGTAAGCCTTGAAAGGGCGATCTTTGGTGTCGTCGAGTGAAAATTGAACGAGTAATTCCCTCGCTCGGCGTTCACGTTCTTGTTTCTTCATTCCATACAGCGAAGCACAAAAGACGAGATTGTCGAAGCCGCTCATCTCGTCATAGAGATTGCTTTCGTCAGGGACTATCCCGATCAGTCCTTGCACTTTCTTGATGTCCCTTATCCCATCAAGTCCTGCAATGGACAAGGTTCCTCCACTTGGCTTGGCTAAGCCTGTGAGCATGTTGATCGTTGTAGTCTTTCCAGCCCCATTGGGTCCGAGGAACCCAAAGATTTCCCCTTCTTCGATATGGAAATCAATTTTTTTGACTGCTTCAAAATCTCCAAAACATTTTTGAAGGTTGTTAGCTTGTATAATCGGATTCAATTGCTTCCTCCTTTATGACAGGTGTGATGTTTTTCACCCATGTGGTTGCATTGTGGTTTTTCATTTGGAGTGTTTGATAACCGTTCCAATGTTTTTCCCAATTCAGCTAGTTGTTCCCGATCGACCCCGTAATGGGTGAAGTATCCTCGCTTTGTTTTGTTGACCAAGGAGGCTTCTCTAAGGACTTTCAGATGTTGGGAAACTGCTGATTCTGTTATTTTTAGTTGTCTGCTTAAGCTGCCTACACAGTAATCGTGTTGCAGCAATAGGCAAAGCAAGCTAAACCGAGTTTCGTCAGCGAGAGCTTTCATTGCAATGACAAAGGGGTTCATATATATCCTCTTAAGTAGTTGCTTAAATAAAAATAGTTAGTCTAATCTATCTTGTCAAGGTGTTTTCATAGTTAAAACTTAGATAAATTTAGATAAATGGGTTGACCTTTGTAAAATCAAGGTATATAACTAGGTTAAATGTTAGCCATGACTAACCTCTAATAAACGTTACTGAGGGGTATCGTGATTGAAACAGTATTGCTTTGCCACTGTGCACCTACACTGGCAGGATTGAAAATGGGGAATCTTTTCTCCTATTTCAATACAGATGACACCTATGTGGAAACCCAGATTGCGATCTACAACTCTTTGTTTGAGAACAAAGATCTGAAGATGCTTCTTTTGCAGAAGAAACAAGATCGATCACTGGTGTTGGTGTATCGTCCAAAGATGGTTGCACAGTATCTCCAACAAGGAAGGGTCAAGCAATTTCTGCTAGAATTAGGATACCCCTCATGTATTTCTCATGAAGCCTTGCAACATTTGAGTGTACGGTTGCACAGCGAGAAAGATTTTCCCCATGAGGTTGGCATATTCCTCGGATATCCCTTTGAGGATGTGTGTTCCTTTATCAGGAACAAGGGCTGCAACGGTCTTTGTGATGGGTGTTGGAAGGTGTATTCAAATGTCGCCTCGGCACAAAAAAAATTCATGCAATTCAAAAAATGTACAGCAATCTATCAAAAGCACTATGCAAAAGGAAGAAAGCTTCAGGATTTGGCTGTACGAAGGATGGAAATATGAAAGTCGCTATTGTGTTCTATAGTTCAACGGGTAATACAGAAGCCATGGCCATGGCAGTAAAAGAGGGCTGCGAGAGCTCTGGTGCAGAGGTTCAGGTTGTGGCTATAGAGGATTTTACCCCTGAAGTAGCCGTCGGTTATGATGCTATTGCCTTTGGCTGTCCTTCCAAGGGCGCGGAGGTTCTTGAAGAAGAGATATTTGAGCCGATGTTTGTACAGGTGCTCCCTTCCTTGTCAACTAAAAAAGTTGCACTGTTTGGATCCTACGGTTGGGGTGACGGTGAGTGGATGCGCAATTGGGAGGATCAAACAAGAGCAGGGGGTGTTCAGCAACTCCTTGAACCTGTTATTGCAAATGAAATGCCCGATGACGATGCTCTTAAGGCTTGTCACGATCTGGGCGTTTCTCTGGCCTCATAGACGGCAATCCTGTCATGTGGGCAGTTTGTTTGTCATACGGGCTGTCCAATGCAGGATCATAAAGAAGAACAACCATGAAACAATCACATACTATCCTTGAGGTTTCCAATCTTTCTGTACAAGTTGGAACTAAGGAGGTTCTCAGCGATGTGAATCTGAAAATCGGGGAAGGGGAGATTCACGCACTCTTAGGACAGAACGGCAGCGGAAAAACGTCGCTCATGATGACCATAATGGGGTTTTCTGCATTCAAAGTCACCCAAGGAAGTATTGCATTCCAAGGAAAAGACATCACCGATGCAAATATCAGTGAGCGCTCTCGCCTTGGGCTTGCAATTGCTCAGCAACGTCCCCCGACCATTGCTGGCATTACTCTTAGAAGATTGCTCTCTTACCTATTTCGCAATGAGGAGGACCCTGCTCAAAGCATCAATGCCTTGGCAAAGGCCACAAACACAGAAACATTGTTAGACCGTGATATCAACAGTGGATTGTCAGGAGGGGAGATTAAAAGGTCTGAATTGGTGCAGATGCTGGCTCTTTCTCCTCTTTTTTCACTTTTGGACGAGCCTGACTCAGGGGTTGACAGTGAAGCTCTGAATATGATGGCTGATTTGATCAATCGTCTCTTCTCGTTGGATATAACTCATCCGGCTCGGCGGAAGGCCGGCTTGATCATCACCCACAATGGATCGATATTGAATCGTTTCCCTATAGACAAGGCGCATGTGATGCTCGCAGGTCACATAGTCTGTTCAGCCCACCCCTCCTTGGTGCTCGAGAACATCAACCGCTATGGTTACAACGCCTGTATGCTCTGTTCTCAGGAGAAGGAGCACGACCTATGAAGCTCGATAAAAAAGATAGGCAGCGGCTTTCTTCCTGTGCTGTGCAGCTTGGCAAATCAGAGAGGTCGGCCTCTTTTCTTGTATGTGATCATCAGCAGATTCATCTTGCTCAGTATAGTACAGGATTTACCTTGTTGCCGATTTCTCTCGCTCTTAAAACCATCCCTTCTGTTCGAGAGCGATATTATTTCAAAGCTGTTCCCTCCGATTACGATCAGCGGGTCTCTCTTTGCTCGCAAGAAGAGAACCCTTTGGGGTTCTATCTGCATATTGAGAAAAATCAGAAGGTGCAACTGCCTTGTCAGGTGGCCATGTATATGAAGAGCGATGGACTGAATCAGCACGTACACAATGTTGTCATTTTGGAAGAGGGCGCAGAACTACACCTTATAACCAGTTGTTTAGCCTCAAAAGAGGTTTACACAGGGACCCATATCGCAATCGAGGAGCAATATGTGCATAAGGGGGCGCATTTGATGACCACCATGGTTCACTCATGGTCTGCCGCCCAGTATGTCTATCCTTATGCAGCGACAATTGTTGAAGAGGACGGGTCTCTAGAGAGCAACTATATAGCACTTGAGTGCGCCAAGCAGATTGTGAGTAATCCTAAGGCATACCTGATAGGCAAGAGGGCCTGTGCAAAGTTCCAAACGGTGATTTTTGCACAGAGCAATGCGTTTGTAGACACTGGCGGTGATGTGTACTTGCAAGGTGAGGATTCATCGGCAGAACTCGCTCATAGGGGCGTCAGTGCTGGATCGATCATGCACCAAGGAGGCTTGTTGGTGGGCGAGGCTCGCTGCAAGGCTCATATCGATTGTGCAGGAATGATTCTTACAGAAGAGAAAGAGGGGTATATCAAATCGGTCCCTGGACTTATATCGAAGCATCCTGATGCACGTATGAGCCATGAAGCCAGCATTGGAAAAATCGCCCCCGACCAGGTGGCATACCTTATGTCCAAGGGTATGGAAGAGCGTGAGGCAATTTCATTGCTTGTCAGGGGTTTTTTGGGTGTGGATAGTTTCAATCTGGGAAGAGAGATGGATGAGAAAATTTCGCAAATCATAGAACTCTCCGGTCATGGGGAGGCTTAACAGAGGAGCCTTTTCTTCATACACTACGCTTTGGAGGCTGAATATGAAGATTATGGGTTTGCAGAAAATGACCTTGCTTGATTATCCTGGCAAGGTTGCCTGCACTGTGTTTTTTGGTGGGTGTAATCTTCGATGTCCGTATTGCCACAATGCATCATTGGTCTTTGATTCAGGACTCCCGCAAGCTTGTTCAGAGTCGGATTTTTTTGCTTTTTTGTCTGCGCGCAAAGGCTTGCTTGATGGTGTATGTATAACAGGAGGAGAGCCTTTGCTGCAGCAAGGGCTCGATTCGTTTATTGCCGAGATACGCGTAAGGGGTTTTCTTGTCAAGCTTGATACCAACGGCACGTTTCCTGACAAGCTAGAATATCTATTGAAACACAATTTGCTTGACTATGTTGCGATGGATGTAAAAAATTGCAAGCGTCGCTATGCTCAGACTGTTGGAAAGACCTTTTTTGATACAGACGCGATTGAGCGAAGCATTGCGCTCTTGCAGACCTCTTCGATTCCTCATGAGTTTAGGAGTACCTTGGTCAGGGAGCTTCATACCGAAGAAGATGTGAAGGAGCTTGGGCAGTGGTTGCAAGGAAGCAAGGCCTTATTCTTGCAAACCTTTGTGGACTCTAAAGATTTGGTTGGATCGGTATCTTTAAGCCCTTTTTCCAAGTCGGAAATGGAGCATTTTTCCAACTTGTTGCAAAGCTATATAGGAACGGTATCTATTCGAGGTATATAAGATATAAACACTATATATTGTGTAATCTGATTGCATTAGCCCTAGATATGATGTATGATTAAGATTCGGGAAAGATCAATATCAAGGAGAAATGAATGTATCAGGTAGTCAAGCGCGATGGGTCAGTAGTCCCTTTTGATATCTCAAAGATTGCTGGAGCTATCACCAAGGCTTTTGATGCTTTGGGCAAGCAATATAATCCGAACATCATCGATTTTCTTGCTCTGAAAGTCACCAGTAATTATGAGCCGAAGATCAAGAATGATACGATAGAAGTTGAAGATGTTCAGGACAGTGTTGAGGCTGTTTTGGTGCAAGCCGGGTATGCCGACGTAGCAAAAAGTTATATCCTCTACAGAAAGCAGCGTGAGAAGGTCAGGAATATGAATTCGACCTATCTCAACTACAAGGACACAGTCGACAACTACCTCAAGCTCAATGATTGGCGAGTGAAGGAAAATTCGACGGTCACCTATAGTGTCGGGGGCCTGATCCTTTCAAACAGCGGGACTGTGACAGCGAATTACTGGCTTTCAGAGGTGTATGACCAAGAGATTGCCGATGCCCACAGGAATGCCGATCTGCATCTGCACGATCTTTCCATGCTCACCGGTTATTGTGCCGGTTGGTCTTTAAAGCAGTTGATCATGCAAGGTCTTGGGGGGGTAGGTGGCAAGATTACCAGCGCACCTGCAAAGCACCTTTCTTCGCTATGCAACCAGATGGTGAATTTCCTGGGGATTTTGCAGAACGAGTGGGCTGGAGCTCAGGCCTTCTCCTCTTTCGATACCTACCTCGCTCCCTTCGTGAAGGCGGATAATCTTACTTATCGTGAAACCCGGCAATGCATCGAGTCCTTCGTGTTCGGGGTCAACACGCCTTCTCGCTGGGGCACCCAGGCTCCCTTTTCAAACATTACCCTCGACTGGACGGTTCCCTCTGACCTTGCCGAGCTTCCGGCGATTGTCGGAGGCAAGGAGATGCCTTTCAAGTACAAGGATTGCAAGGCTGAGATGGATATGATCAACAAGGCTTACATCGAGACGATGATCGCCGGTGACAGTGAAGGACGAGGCTTCCAATATCCAATTCCCACCTATTCCATCACCAAGGATTTCGATTGGTCTGAAACAGAGAACAACAAGTTGTTGTTTGAGATGACCGCCAAGTATGGCACTCCATACTTCTCAAACTATATCAACAGCGATATGCAGCCAAGCGATGTTCGTTCGATGTGTTGTCGCCTCCGACTCGATTTACGGGAACTCAGGAAAAAATCAGGGGGGTTCTTCGGAAGTGGTGAGTCCACCGGTTCCATCGGGGTGGTTACCATCAATCTGCCAAGAATTGCCTATCAATCAAAGGATGAAGCTGATTTCTACAAAAGACTGGACAAGTTGATGGATATCAGCGCCCGTTCATTGAGTGTCAAGCGTACCGTTATTTCAAAGTTGCTTGAGGCAGGCCTCTATCCGTATACCAAGCGTTATCTGGGATCGTTTGAGAACCACTTTTCCACCATCGGCTTGGTGGGTATGAACGAAGCGGCTCTGAACGCAAAATTCATAGGCAAGCATCTTGGAACCAAAGAAGGGCAAGACTTTGCAAAACAAGTATTGTTGCATATGCGTGAGCGTCTGAGCATGTATCAAGAAATGTATGGTGATTTATACAACCTTGAGGCAACCCCCGCAGAATCCACCACGTATCGGTTTGCCAAGCACGACAAGGAGGATTTCCCGCTGATTAAAACCGCAGCAGATCCTGACAGAGCTCCATTTTATACCAACAGCAGCCATTTACCTGTAGGATACACCTCTGATATTTTTGAGGCTCTGGACATCCAAGATCAACTGCAGACACTCTATACCTCCGGGACGGTCTTTCACGCTTTCTTAGGAGAGCGGATGCCCAGCTGGCAAAGTGCAGCTTCCTTGGTGCGCAAGATTGCAGAAAACTATACGCTTCCATATTATACGCTTAGTCCGACGTACTCGGTCTGCAGTGAGCATGGGTATATCCCCGGTGAAGTAGATCGATGTCCGTATTGCAACAGGTTGACAGAGATTTACAGCAGAATAACCGGTTATTATCGTCCGGTGAGAAACTGGAATGACGGTAAGGCTGAGGAGTTCAAAAAGAGAAAGCTCTACGCAGTTTCCGAGGGTTCTGCGCTTTTGTTTACCACTAAAACGTGTCCTAATTGTAAATTGGCAAAACGTTTTCTTGATGAGGCAAATATTTCTTATCGGGTGATTGATGCCGAGGTTGAAACAGAACTTGCAATTTCCTATGAGGTGATGCAGGCTCCGACTCTCATAATTCCAGGGCCTGAGATTAAGAGGTTCTCAAATGCCTCATCCATCAAGGCGTATTGCGAGAAAGCGGTATAAAAAAAACAGGCTGTTGCAGAAACTCTGCAACAGCCTGAATCTTGTTATAGAAGGGATTTGGCTAGCGTATCACCCATGGTTTGGATGTTCTCAAGCCAATTTTTTTCCAGTGGATTGAGCGGGACCACAACAGCATTGATAGCTTTCGCAAGGGTCTCTGCTGTAGCTACAGGAAATTGTTTCTGCACAAATATTGCTGCCGCATTTTCTTCTCGTGCCAGGTTTATAAGCTCCGATAACGCTCTTGGTGTGGGTTCTTTTCCCCCTGTTTCCACCGCTTCCTGGATAATGCCGAACTCATCAAGGAAATACCCGAAAGCTGGATGATAGACAAAAATGGTTCGTCCTTTCAGAGGAGCAAGCTGTGTATGCAGATCGTCGAACACGCTGAGAATATCAGACTTCAAGAGTTCATGTCGGGCATGGATAGCTTCTTTTTCTTGAGGAAAGAGTGCTTGGACATTCCTGAAAATGTGATCAGACATCACCAAAACAGGGTCTTTGCCGAGCCATGTATGACGATCGATTGTTCCCGGATGATCGTGGTCTTTGTGATGATCGTGGTCGGCATGTCCATGTTCTTCCATGAGTCTGAATTTGATGCCTTCTGTTGCATCAACAATCTTCAGTTTTGGGTACAAGGCTCTCACCTTCGGAACCAACGCAATCTCAAAATCAGTACCAGAGAGAAACCAGATACTTGCTTTGGATAGTCGTTCCATCTCTCTTGGGTTGGGTTCATAGGAGTGTGGACTTTGTCCTTCTCCGACCAACACAAAAACATCTGCCAAATCATCTGCAATCCGCTCAACAAAGTACTGTTGTGGGATGATGCTTACGGCAATCACTGGTTTCTCAGGTCTTACTTCAGGGATTCCTGCTGCAAAGACAGTGAAACTGACAATGAGCATGACAGTGCAAACCATAAATTTCTTATATCGCTTTTTCATAATACATCTCCTTGCGCATCATATAACGCGTAGGTAATGGTAGCACAGGCAAACAGCAATTTGCAAGTCATTTGCAAAAATAATGCGAATGATTTGCAAAACAAGGCAGACCAACTTGGTTATGGAGGAGTAGAGGAACCCGTCTAGTAAATAAAGTTAGTATTTGCTAACATAAAACTGAGGTTTCGTGATGTACTACCCCTTGCAAGAAATTTTAGATCATTTTTCATCAGTATCCTTGAAAGTAAGAGGCGTTTATCGCTTTGAAGTTCCTTCAGGTTCAAAAGGCGTACAGCGCTCTGCTCCTTATCCAGGGTTTATTTTTCCTTTTCATGGGCAAGCTAGGTTTTCCTTCGATGATGAAGTTTTTTTCACCGATGTGAGAAAGGCCATTCATGGGAAGGCCGACTCGTTATTGGGAAAACAAGTAGTAAGTGCAGAACCCTTATTGTACATATCAGTTCTTTATGAAGTAGTGGGCAATCCCCCGACTAAAGGAACTATTGCTGATTTCTGTTTTGAGGTTGAATTTGGCAAGAGTGCTAAACTCAAATCATTGGTGCACCGACTCTATCAGACTATGCAACAACCAGGATCTTTAGAGATGTTCAGGTCAGAGACTCTGTTGTATTGTGTTTTAGAAGAGTTGTTCACTTGTGCACAGGCGAGAACGGATGCAGATTCACAGGTGAGGTTTGAAGAAATCGCATCGTATCTCCGTTCACGATTCAACGAGACTCTTGGTTTGCAAGAGCTTGCACAGATGTATGCAATGAGTACCAATCAATTATATTACTTATTCACTAAGTTTGTAGGAATGGGACCTGGAGATTACCTGATTGAATATCGCTTGAATAGAGCTAAAGAGCTGTTGTTGACAACCGATTTATCTATTCAGGAAATAGCTGCGAGCACTGGGTATTTTGACCCTCTGTATTTTAGTCGTGCTTTTAAGAAGCGGTACGCAAAGACCCCTAGTGCATTTAGAACAGAGTCCGGAATTATCCATGTCGATTCATGATTTTCCCATTCTCGTAAGGGGGTGAGTATCTGTATGCTTTAAAAGTTAGATAGGCCTAACTTTAAAAGTATTACAAGGACGGGATTATGTTTAGGAAAATTTGTGTTTCGAGTATCTTAATATTTCTTATTATTCTCATGGGCTGTGGTAAAAAACAGTATGTCTCACCCAATCAAGTGACTTCAATCAGCGCTGATGAACATACAGCTGATGCATGGCCGAGGTCTCTTGTAGATTCATCCAATCGTACGGTTGTATTAGAAAAGAAACCTCAACGGATTTCTTTACTCCATACTTTCTATATGGAACATTTTTTCGCTTTGGATGTAATCCCCTCAGCTTCTGCTTTAGGGAATGCTCTAGGGCAGACTACTCCATTGATGGAATCAGAATTGTTCGCTCCATATTTGCAAGAAGCCGAAATCATGGATATTGGAACTGCCAGAACAATCAACTTAGAGGCTGTTTTGGCATCTAGGCCAGATGCAATCGTTACCTTTTCCACACATGGAGGGCTTGAGGCGGTATATGATCAACTAAAAGCAATTGCTCCTGTTGTTCTTCTCGATTATGCAGCTTCATGGCAAGACCAGCTTCGTCAATGCGCTTTAATTGTTGGAGAAGAGGAAAAGGCAGATCAGGTAATCGCTAGGATAGAGAGTGAAATTGAACATACCAGAGCAATTCTATCGCAAACAACTGATAGATCTTTTGCGTTGGTGAGAACCGATGGAAAAGCTTTCATAACGCGCTCTGATGACAAATATTATGAGACATTTGGTTTAACAAAACCAGAGAATTGGCCTTCATCTTTTTCTACTATCTCTCTCGAGACAATCGCTTCCATGAATCCATATTATATTGTCTTTCAGCACAATAAGGATGCTACGAAAGCTTTTATAGACAGTATGTCAAACAACTCAGTATGGCTTTCCCTCGATGCAGTTAAAAACAATCGCATTCATTTTTTTGATGAGAACATGAATACTTTTGGACCTCTTTCGATGGAGTTGACAGCAAAAAAATTAATGCAACTCTAATAGTTTTATGTGATGAATGTGATGAAAAAACTACAGCTTTCTTTGGCTCATTACTCAATTGTTATGGCGGTGTCACTATTTGTATTGTTGCTCTTTGCAGTTGCCTCTATTGCGTTGGGAGCAACAAGAATACCGTTAAAGACAATCCTACAGGCTATTTTTGTTCATGATCAGAGCGTGTTGCAGCATCTAGTAGTAGTCAATCTACGGCTGCCTCGTATGTTGGCAACGCTCTCGATTGGTGCAGCTTTTGCAGTAGCAGGAGCAATCATGCAGGCTTTGACTCATAACCCAATGGCCGATACCGGATTGCTGGGATTGAATGCAGGAGCTGCTTTAGGTTTGGCTATAAGGTTTGCCTTCTTTCCGAACTCCTCTTATACAATGACAATTGCGATGTGCTTGGCGGGAGCCTCTTTAGGATCTTTCTTGGTTCAGGGGACCGCAAGGCTTGGTAAAAGGAAAACAGCATTGCACTTGGTTCTTTCAGGTGCTGCCATCAATGCCCTACTTACTGCACTGAGCCAATGCCTTGCATTGGTTTCAAAGATGGCTCAAGACATCCTTTTCTGGACAATTGGGGGTGTTGCAGCAGTGGGTTGGGACCAGGTGTATTTCCTTTTACCTGGGATAGGTCTTGTATTGATGCTTTCCTTCTTACTCTCTGACAAGCTATCCCTGCTAGGCTTAGGAGAGGATGTTGCACAAAGTCTTGGGGTTAATGTGTCTTTGTATTCTGCTTTCATGTCCTTTTTGGTTGTTGTTATGGCAGGCCTTTCAGTATCAGTAGTTGGTTCTGTCGGTTTTGTGGGGTTGCTCGTACCTCATATTGTCAGATTCTTGGTTGGTCAAAATTATCGTCAGATAATTCCTCTTTCAGCAGTACTGGGAGCAGTCCTTCTCTTGGCAGCTGATTTGGGTGCGAAAATGTTGAATCCTCCAAATGAAATTCCCATTGGAGCGCTTGTCTCCTTAGTGGGAGTTCCCTTCTTTCTGTTTCTGATCCAAAGAGAGAAGTATAGGTAATGTATGGATATGCACATGTTTAAACAAAAAACAGGATATAACTTTGTAGCTCTACAAGTTTTCCTATTGCTGGCCCTTTTGGCGGTTTTGATAATAAATATCAGCATCGGATACAGTTGGTATTCTCCACGCAGAATACTATCCGTTATGACTGGTAGAGGATCTATGGAAGAAGTGCTGGTAATCTTTTCCTTTAGGTTGCCGAGGATTGTTCTTTCCATGCTCATTGGTTCGGCTTTGTCTGTATCGGGGTGTATATTGCAGGGAATTACCCGTAATCCTCTTGCGGATGCAAGTCTACTGGGCATTAGTTCCGGTGGAGGCTTGATGCTCGTTCTCTATACGTTGTTTTTTGGAACCTCTTCATTTCTCTCTAGCTTCACAGTCCCATTCGTATCATTTGTAGGTGCATTTATGGCTGCTACTCTCGTATATGGATTTTCTTTTCGAATCCATAGTGGGATATCCCCTATGCGATTGATACTTAGTGGGATAGGGGTGCAAGCAGGTTTATCAGCATTGATGTTGGTACTGGTAGTGCTCCTAGATGAATCCCAATATGAGTTCGTTGCTTCCTGGCAAGCTGGCACATTATCAGCGACTGATTGGAAGTATGTGTATGCATTGCTTCCCTACCTTGCCATTTGTTTTCCCTATGCAATACTCAAGTCTCGAAGTTTGGATGTTCTTGCATTGGGTACAGAAATGGCTACCAGTCTTGGTGTACGGGTTGAGTATGAAAGACGTCTTTTCTTGGTTGTTGCTGTTGCTCTCGCGGGAAGTAGTGTTGCCTTGGGGGGTAATATAGGTTTTGTTGGTTTGGTGGTTCCTCATTTAAGTAGATTCCTTGTTGGTTCTGATCATAGAAAGAGGCTTTGGACATGCATGTTGCTCGGATCTGTTCTGGTTAGTCTTTCTGATGGGTTGGGAAGGGTCCTGTTATCGCCGCAAGGAGTCCCCACAGGGGTTATTACGGCAATCCTTGCTGCGCCGTATTTTATATTTCTTGTAATCAAGCAGGGAAGGATTGTATGAGCTATTGTATTGAAACACAAGGATTGTCAGTTGGGTATGCCGAGAAGACGGTTATTCATAGTCTAGATGCTGCAATATACGAAGGAAAAGTCACGGCAATCATTGGCCCGAATGGCTGTGGGAAGTCCACGTTGCTTAAATCCATGGCAAGATTGATACACCCAAAAGGAGGTTCTATCCTTTTGCATGGTCGAGATATTATGGAAGAATCTCTTTCAATGTTGTCTAAGAAACTTTCTGTGCTTCCTCAATCACCAACAGCCCCTGCTGAATTGACTGTACGGCAATTAGTTGAGTATGGACGCCATCCATATAAACGAGGGTTCGGTTCTCTTTCTAGAGAGGATCAAAACATCGTTTCTTGGGCATTGGAGCAAACTCGATTGTCAGAGCAACAAAAACAAGAGATTGGAAGGCTGTCAGGAGGCCAGCGGCAACGAGCATGGATTGCTCTGGCAATAGCACAGCACACTGATTTAATTTTGTTGGATGAGCCTACAACTTATTTGGACATGGCCTATCAGCTTGAAGTTTTACAACTCCTAAAAACTTTGAATCATAGGCATAAGACAACAATCATCATGGTTCTGCATGATTTGAACTTGGCGGCTAGGTTTTCTGATTTTCTTATTGCAATGAAAGAAGGAAAGATTGTCCAGCAAGGACCGGTTGAACAGATTATGACGGCAGAGATTTTAAGAGATACATTTCAGATTGATGCTCAAATAGTAAGAGATCAAAAAACAGGATGTCCTCTCTGTGCCTCATACGACCTGATTGAGAAGGAGCAAGTATGAGAAGGATTGCAATATATGGAAAAGGAGGTATTGGAAAATCAACAACAGTTTCCAATCTTTCTGTAGCTCTTACACTGTGTGGATATCGAGTGATGCAGATAGGCTGTGATCCTAAAGCCGACTCAACTCGAACCTTAACAGGAGGGAAGAAGATTCCCACTGTATTGGATGTTCTTCGTACAAAGCATGTTGTGACTCTGTCAGATATAGTTGTCACAGGTTCTTATGGTGTGCTTTGTACCGAGTCAGGAGGCCCTATTCCTGGGGTTGGTTGTGCAGGAAGGGGAATAATTACTGCATTTGAGAAGTTGCAAGAACTGAATGCATACTCGATTTTACAACCAGATATCGTATTGTACGATGTGCTTGGAGATGTTGTGTGTGGTGGCTTTGCAATGCCGATCCGAGGGGGCTATGCCGATGAGGTAATTATCATCACCTCCGGTGAGATGATGTCCTTGTATGCTGCCTCCAATATTGCTGCAGCTGTAAGGAGCTTTGGTAATCGTGGATATGCAAAACTGAGAGGATTGATACTTAACAGTAAAGGTTTTGATAAGGAGATTGAGTTGGTAGAAAAGGTCTCTAAAGAATTGGAGATTCCTGTTCTATATCAGATTCCTCGTTCCACTACGGTCCAGGATGCCGAAGCACTCGGAAAAACGGTGGTTGAGGCTTTCAGTGATTCTTTGATGAGTCAACACTATGCTCGTTTGGCACGTTTGCTTATGGATGATACTCAAGGACGCTGTGATGAATAAAATACGACTGTTATCGACGATAGTAGCTTCCAAGGATATCCCTTTCTGTTCTGCCGGCATTGAAAAAGGTATGCATTGTCCTATGAGGATGGCTTCCTATGTGGCTCATTCAATTCAGGGCTTGTCTTCCTTGGTAATTGGGATGCCTGAATGCTCCGTCTATGCAGGTATGCTGTTTCCCTATGGAGAAGGATTGAAAGACGGTTTGCATTATCACTATGTACTGGATGGACGAGAGGTCGTTTTTGGTTGTCAAGATGGCGTGTCTGAAGCAGTAAGAGAGATGGCTATGGAGAAAGTCAGATACCTGCTAATTATTGTTACCTGTATTCCTGAGCTAATAGGTGAGGACTTGGAAAGTCTTGCGATTTCTTTACAAAAGGAACTCTCCATTCATATTGCAATTGTTCATCTTGCACAATTTATAAACATAGGATTCCCTTCAGGCTCGTGGAAAAGCATGCAAAAACTGGCGTCTTTTACACAAGCAAAGGGAAAAGACCCTTTAAGTTTAAATGTTTTGGGCACGTATCAAGAAGAGGAAGTCTTGTTTTCACATCTTTCAGCAGTAAATTACTCATTACGTTACATTGGTCCAAAATGTAGAATTGAGGATATTGTTGAGGCGGGGGATGCAAGGCTAAACCTTGTAGTTACCCCCTATACCCAACAAATGGCTGTTGTATTGGAACAAAGATGTGAAACACCCTATATAGCCCTGCACTCTTCCTATCGTGTCGCAGACATTGATGAAAAATACAATCGTATCGCTGAATATTTGCATCTGAACCTTAGTGATTATGATGCAATTCGTACAGAGACCATGATGCTGGAACAGGAGGTTTCTCTCTATTGTAAAGGTATGCGTTGTGTGCTTGGTCCGAGGTTGGATCTTCCTCTAGAACTTGCAGAATACCTTATTTTTTTAGGCTTGATTCCTGTACTTATCAATGTTGATGAACTTTATCCCGAAACCCTGCATCTTGCAAAAAAATTAGTGGGACAGGGATGGGACATTCCTGTTTGCAGAATTAACATAGGTCGCTCTAGTTTGGAATATATCAATTCATTATCGGTTGATATGATCCTGGGTGATGTTGAGGGTTTTGTTGATGAGGAAATCATTCAAGTGCCGAATCTTTTGGATTTGTATTCTCAGGTTGGATATGCGAGAACTCGTCGTTTGTTGGGACGAATTCTTCAACAGTGCAAGAATAAAGTGAGGAGAATCTGACATGGGTCTTCAAAAAGAACGAGCTGTAGCTTCCTCTCGAATGGGTGTACTTTGGACTCTTGCCCCCATTCGGGACGCAGTCTTGATTGAATTTGGTTGTATGGGGCATCTTTTCTATGGGACACAATTACTTGAGCGTTCTGCCTTGCAAGGTGGATGCAAAATATTTTCTACACACATAAGCGAGCTGGATATTGCTCTGGGTTCTTACAGCAATCTTAAAGAGGTTGTGAAAACAGTTATTGTTGAGAGTGACCCAAAGGCTATTTTTCTTACTCCTTCAGCAATTCCTGAAATGATTGGTACTGATATGCAAAGTGTGTGTCAGTTGCTCCAGAAAGAGCATCCATCCGTACTGTTTCTCAATTTCCCTTCCGGGGGTTTTGATGCCTGTTTTTCTTATGGAGTACAAGAAACGCTCAAAGAGTTAATTATTACATTGCCAGAAACAACAGAAAAGAGTCCGAAACGCTCCTATAACATTCTCGGTTCTTGTCCTGACTTATTCAATGCCGCTGCAGATGAACAAGAAATCGTTCGTTTGATGGAAGGTTCTTTTGGTCTTCAGAAAATCTGTTCTTTGAGTAATGGCTGTTGTATTGAAGATATTCAAGCGATGGGGTCTGCTCATATTAATTTAGTCATGCGAAGGGAGGCGCTCAGCGCAGCGATTGCTTTGCAAAAGCGTTTTGGAACTCCTTATGTAATGGTAAGGCCATATGGTATACAAAAGACACTACAATCTATCAAACAAATTTCGGACATTTTGCAACTTCCTTTTAATAAAGGTTTTATAGAGAAAGAAGTGAAAACAATTCAGCAACACATGCTTCCTTTTACAAGAAAAGCCTTTCGGCTAAAGGACTCACTTCCTGCTCTTTCTCTGGGAGGCCATAGGGATGTGGTGGAGGGGATTGGTTCGTTTTGGCGTGATGAGCTCGGACTTGAGCTGGGATCAATCTGGTGTGATGATCCCTCTATGGGAGATGAGGAAATTCCGTATTTATCTACGCAGAACAAGCGTGCCGTTCTCCAAGGCATGCAAAACCCGCTGCTTATGGAAAATGGAGATCTTCTAACCTTCCTTGGTTTGGATACATCTTTACAAATTGCCTTTCCTGATTCTCGATGGAGACTGAACCCTTATTCTTCTCCGTTGTTAGGATTTAGAGGAACTCTGCAATTAGCGCAGAGCTGGATGAATGTCTTGTTTGGAGGATTTGTATAAGACTCCTATGCAAACATCAACAGACTTAAGGCCATAACCATCATTCCCGCAATGAGTCCGCCTATTGCAATGTGGTGCTCTCCAAATTCCTCAGCTGTTGGCAGCAGTTCGTCAAGGGAGATATAAACCATTATTCCTGCAACTGAGGCAAATAAGATGCCGAACGTTGAATCGGTAAAGAAATTTCTCAGGATGAAATAGCCGAGCAACGCACCCACTGGTTCTGCTAGCCCGGAAGCAAAAGAGAGCCAAAACGCTTTTTTCTTGCTCTTCGTTGCATAATAGATCGGTGCTGAAACAGCAACGCCCTCAGGAATGTTGTGGATTGCTATAGCTACTGCGATACTGATGCCCAGCTTAGGATCATTCAAAGCACCCATGAATGTGGCAAGTCCCTCAGGAAAGTTATGGATTGCAATAGCCAGAGCTGAAAAGAGTCCCATTCTCAGTAGGCGTTGTTCAGCTTCTGAATCTGGATTCTCAGTAATGTTCTTCATTTCATGGGGGTTGCTGTAAGACGGGATGAGCTTGTCGATGATTGCAATGACCGCGATGCCGCAGAAGAAGGCAATAGTGGTGATCCAGTACCCTTTCGTTTCCCCAAAAGGAATGCTCAAAGATTCTCTAGCTTCTGGAAATATCTCTGCAAAAGAGACATATATCATTACACCAGCGGAGAAGCCCAATGCAAATGAGAGGAATTTTGGGTTGAATTTTTTTGATGCGAAAGCTATAACACTCCCGATTCCAGTAGCCAGGCCGGCAAACAGGGTAAGACCGAAAGCAAAAAGTATTGAGGACATAGGTGAATCTCCTAATTATGTTAGCAAACACTAACATAATTAAGGGAAAGTGTACACACATTTTGCTACATGACTCCGTAACTTACATCGATGATTGAAAGCAGATTGTAGGTAAAAAAAAGCCGTTGCTTAGCAACGACTCTTACAGTGGAGGTAAGGGGAATTGAACCCCTGACCTTTTGAATGCCATTCAAACGCTCTAGCCAACTGAGCTACACCCCCGAGATACGAACAAAAAATATCATACGAATTGATTTGGCTTAAGTCAAGTAGGTTTGAGTAGAAAGCCTGTGAGGATAGGTCTTTTATCATGGTGAGTAAGAGTTTATTCTTGTAAAGAACTAGGCAAGTACTCTTGTAGTTGGTAGGATGATGAAAGGAAAGCGGGTTCATTATGCTGAACAAAATGTTAATATAGTAACAAATTGTTAAAAAATACAATAAAATGTTATCAAAGTATTGAAAAACTCCCTAAAAACCTGTACTGTACTTTTACTTTAGTATACAGAAACGAAAACCTTCGTTCGGGAGAACAATAGATGGACAAGAAAATCAAAGTTGCCGTAATGGGTTCAACTGGCGCAGTGGGTCAGGTATTCATGTGGATGCTTGCAAATCACCCCTGGTTTGAATTATCGTATGCAACTGCATCAGCAGCACGCGTCGGCTTGAAATATGCATCTACCGTGCACTGGGTCATGCCCTTTGAGATGCCTAAGTCCGTTAGAGATGTTGAAGTGAAAGAGTTCAACATCGAGGCAATGAAGGAAGCAGGAGTTAAGATTGTATTTTCAGCACTTCCTGCTGAAGTAGCAAGAGAAGCAGAACCTCAGTTGAGAGATAGCGGTTTGTTCGTTTTCTCCAATGCAGCATCCATGCGCTATGACAGTAATGTTCCCATCTTGATCCCTGAAACAAATCTTGAACAACTTGACTTGATCAAGGCTCAAGGGTATCCGGAGAAGGGATTTGTAGTAACCAACGCCAACTGCGTCACCACCGGTCTTGCGATGGCCTTGGCTCCTCTCTGTAAATATGGAATCAAGAGTATCATGCTTCACAGTTATCAGAGTGTCAGCGGTGCAGGCTACCCTGGTCTTTCTTCTTTCGATATCACCGATAACTGCATTCCGTTTATCAAGGGCGAGGAAGAGAAGATTGAGAAAGAAATCAAGAAGATTCTCAGTATAGATCCTGAAGTCAATTGCTACACGGTTCGTGTACCGGTCATGTTCGGCCATCTTGAGGCCGTCTGGCTTGACTTGGAGCAGGATGTGGAAATCGAGGATATCATCAAGAGCTGGGAAGATTTCAAGGTGGTGCAGGACCTTCCTTCCACTCCTGAACAACCGATTGAGTATGGAGCAGATCCCACCTTCCCACAACCGAAGTACGCCTTCTGGGGCAACCCGCACGGCATGGTGGTCTACACCGGCAGGTTGAAGAAGAAAAACGGAAAGATCGGCTTCTTGCTTCTTGTCAACAATATCGTCAAGGGAGCCGCCGGCGGTTCAATTCAAAACGCAGAAGCGTTTGTGAAGCGGTTCGGTCTCATATAATAACAGCCTAATAGTTGATATAGAGGCTTCCATTCTGTCAAGGATTGGAAGCCTTGTTTCGTCTTGCAAGTATGAGTGCTTATTCGTAGAATGAAAACCAAGGAACAACAATGGCAGAATATTGGGATCTATATGACAATGACCGAAATCGGCTCGAAAGGACGCAACTGCGTGGGGAAATGCTTGAAGAGGGAACCTTCCATGTGGTGGTATCTGTCTGGACGGTAAATCATGAGAATAAACTGTTGATGACCTTGCGTTCTGCTGAAAAAGAGCTCTATCCCAACCTTTGGGAAAATACCTCCGGCTCTGTAGTGCATGGTGAATCCAGTCTAGAGGCTGCCCTTCGGGAGTTGAAGGAAGAAACCGGTATAGAAGCTTCAGAAGAGGAAATCACATTCGTGGGCACAGCGAGAAAAGCCTCTAGTTTCGTCGATATCTACCTTGTGAAGAAACACATCGATCCCGATTCCATAACTTTGCAGCAAGGAGAGACCGTAGACTATCGATGGGTAACCTTCTCTGAGTTGGAAGAAATGGACAGGCAAGGGCTTTTGGCATTCCCCATATCCTTTAGGTTTCAGCAACTGAGAGAGTTCTTCAAGCCCCTGCTGGCTTAGTGATTACAGTCTTTTACGCTCGTACGACGACAGTGATGCAATCTTTGACCAGTACCCTGAATCGGTCCTTGTCACCTGTTACGACCCACGAGCCTGTATGAGGACATCCCTCACACGGAAGATTAAGAGAATCATGGCGGAAGCAGGACCTGCTGATGAATAGCGGCGCGCTGAATTGTGCGTCAACAATTGTAGGAATGAATGGCCATGCCGTAAAATCGCTCTCTTTTCGTTCCATCCAGAGGTATCCTCCCACAAGATTCAAACCCAACTCGAGAATCTCTTTAGCTGCTTCGCTATTGGAGAGGTAGAGATATATATCGATAAAACAAGGCAACTGATGCTTTCTGAAGAAAGGAACCTGCCCGAGGTTGTTCAAGCCAAAGAGTACTTGATTCAACTCATTTCTCTTTTCCAGCAGGGTTATGACAGCTTGCAGGTGAGTAAAGAACTGTTCTTCATCAAACATGACGGGACTTAAAGGAAAGTAATAGGTTTCATCACTGTTAAAGAGAATAGAAGAGAGTGTCTGGCCTTGTTCGAGTTGGGCCCTTATAGCACCAACATCGAGGTAAGGAAGTTTCTCGCCTGTGACAAGCTGACTACGAAGCGCCAGCGTTCGTAGGCTCTTTTTCGAATCTATAGCCTCTTTTATAAAAGGGGTAAGAAAAGAGCGGGCAAGGTTTCTGTCCAGAAGTTCATACCAGCTCCTACGGATTTGTTTCAACGTCGAGAGCGGGATGAACATATCTTCAAGGGCAAAAGAGCTGGCATTGTCGATGGTGAGGTTGCCAAGAGTGAAGTATGAGGTGTCGCTTTGCAAAAATATAGTCTTGCAATGCTTCAGCAATTGCTGTGGAGTGTTTGCTGGTTTTAGTGATATTGGGTAGCTTGCCTGTTGCCCATTGCCTTTGATATTGAAACTATCGTCAGTGATTTCGATGGTAAGATCGATCGGGTTTTTTATCATGGGCAAAGATTCTGTGTACTGCTCTGGATTTTGGTCATGACGACTAACTACAAACAGGTACTCCCCACTATGAGGCAGTATCGCTGCTTTTGGTAGTCGTATGGTTACCTGAGTCTTTGCAACGGCTTTGGTGATGGATCTCCCTCTTTGGTCAAAGAGTTGTGATACTCCGAATTTGAACGCCTGTACAGGTTCTTTGCTGCCTTGAACGAAATACATCAGACCATCACGTACAGAGAGATCCTTCTCCAGCGTGACGGAAATACTGTCGTATCCGACAGATGCAATACGAGCAATCTTGATCCCTCGATGCCCAGGATAGCTTACACTTCCAAGGGTTGGTGCTTTCCTTGGCAAAAAGTTTTGTGCTTGACGTCCATAGCTGCCGAGCCATCCTGCAGTTTGCCGACGGGAAAAAACCACCGCAAGAGCTTCTTCCAGTTCTTCAGTATCTTCCTTGCCATCAAGTATGGCTCGGTATGTTTTGCTTGCCAGCTTTGTATATGCAGGACTTTTCATCCTCCCTTCAACCTTGAGGCTTTCAATGCCAATCTCTGCAAGCTCTTTTACAAGATGCGATGCAGCAAGATCACTCATGGAAAAAAACCAACCAGAGCCAGCATGTATCGATAGTGGTGATAGTTCTGCTGGGACACCAGGATCGTGAGCAACGTTGAAATAGTTTCTACAGATCTGGGCGCAAGAGCCGCAGTTGGCACTTCTGCTGCAAAGCTGTTCACTCGCGGTGCACAAGCCCGAGGTGCTGTAGCAAAGAGCCCCGTGGATGAATACTTTCAGCTCCACTTCAGGACAGGCTTCTCTGACCTTCCGAATTTCCTGGAGGGTGAGTTCTCGTGCAAGCACGACCCTCTCAAATCCAAGACGGACCATCTCCTTGACGCCTTCTATGGTATGTACAGCAAGCTGTGTACTGCCGTGCAGTGATAGAGAAGGGAAGTGGTTCTTTATTATGTGGACAAGACCGAGATCTTGCACAATGACACCGTCACAACCAATGAAAGCGACTTGATTAAGGAGGCTGTACAGGTTGTCAAGCTGATCTTCATCGATGAGTGTATTGATGGCGACATATATTTTCTTATGCGTCGAAAGAGCTTTTGCCCTCAGCTTTGAAAGGTCTTCAAAGCTGAAGTTTGTTGCTCCTTGCCGGGCGGAAAATTGTTTCATACCGAGGTATACGGCATCGGCTCCTTCGTTGAAGGCAACCAATGCACTTTGCAGTGAACCTGCAGGGAGAGCTAATTCTGTCATGGCTTGTAGGGTAGCGGTGAGCTGTTGTTCTGTCAATCTGAAGGATATGAGTGCTAGCTTGTTCTGACCGTGCATCTGGTTGTATACTTTATTATAGTATTAGGAGGTCGCCATGATTGATAAAGATAATGCGCTTAACCCCGTTTTGGAAGTTGAAAAAGGAACAGTCATCTATGCTCAAGGTGCGCAGTGTTCCTCTATGTTTTTACTGAGAACAGGAATTGTTGATCTATATTTAAATTACCATACTCCAAAGCAGTTTCATTTGCTCGAGATTTCAAAACCAGGATCAAGTCTTGGCGAGATGGGGCTGTTCGATAATGAACCAAGGAATGCTACAGCCGTGGCACGTACCGACTGTGTTCTGATTGAGATTTCCCAAGAGAACTTTCCTGCATTCATTACTGACCATCCTCAAGAGACCCGCCAGATGATTTTGGATTTAAGTCAGCGATTCAAAGCAGCTGTGCAGGAGGTGAAAAGCAGTCATGAACTCATTATAGAGAGTCTTGATGCCTTGAAGGAAGCACAGGCAAATAAGAAGGATTCATTAAAAGAGCGAATTCGTAAGATATCGGACTATTTACTCGATATTCCAGAGGATGTACCCCCTGAATTATACCTGAGTTTCAACTCCAGATTTCATGGAACTATGTTTTAACCAAAGGTAAGAGAATTACTAATAATTATCAGTAGACAAAGAGGGCGTACAGAGGTTCTGTACGCCTGAAGTTTGTTCTGAAAAGAGTGTTCGTTTATGATGTTGCCCAAGAAAAAAAACATGAGCAAAAAATGAGTATTCAATAACCATGAGTATCATTAGTATTTCTGAAAGTGCATGAGTAATCGAATTTTTAATGCGTGTTTCAAGCGCATTACTCTAACCTTTTGCACAAGAATCTGAAAAGGTGGTTCTATAGGATGATCTGTAGAGTTTTTGATTGATTATTATATCAAGGTAAATCTACAAACATACTAAGATATAAAAATTTTGCTCATAGCAGAAAAAATTAGACAAGAGGCTTCTCACATGTGTGATGCCATAATGTTTTTTAAATCCTATTGGTAACTGTATTGATAAAGATTTAAAAAAACGATACCGTGACTGGTGAACAATTCTCAACTTGTAGAAGAATTGTATGAATTTTTTATAAGGAGTAGTCCATGAACGTCAATGACATTAAACATGCTGGGCTCAAGAAGTGGATCTTGGAGTTTGCAGAGCTGACGACCCCAGATGAGATCGTTATTGCAGATGGTAGTTCTGCCCAGTATGACCAGCTGGTCTCCGAGCAGATTGCCGCTGGTTATTGTGTGCCGTTGAACCCCGAGAAGAAACCCGGTTGTCTTGCTTACCGCTCAGACCCCTCCGACGTTGCACGCGTTGAAAACAGAACTTATATTGCTGCCCAGTCAAAAGATGCAGCAGGTCCAACCAACAACTGGATTGACCCGGTTGCCTTGAAAGAGACCATGACCGACCTGTATCGAGGTTGCATGAAGGGTCGCACCCTCTATGTAATTCCTTTCTCCATGGGTCCCATCGGTTCTCCGATAGCCAAGATTGGTGTTGAACTCACTGATAGTGCATACGTTGTCATCAACATGATGATCATGACCCGTGTTGGCCTGAAGGTTCTTGATGTACTCGGAACAGATGGCGAATATGTTCCTTGCTTCCACTCTGTAGGCAAGCCTCTTGCTGAAGGTGAGAGTGACAATGGTCGTTGGCCCTGTGCACCGATTGAAAAGAAGTATATCTCCCATTTCCCTGAAACTCGTGAGATTTGGTCCTTTGGTTCCGGCTATGGTGGAAACGCATTGCTCGGCAAGAAGTGTCTTGCATTGAGAATTGCTTCCGTTCTGGCTCATGACGAAGGATGGCTCGCTGAGCACATGTTGATCCTCAAGATTACAAGCCCTGAAGGCAAGAGCATCTTTGTAACCGGTGCATTCCCCTCCGCTTGTGGAAAGACCAACCTCGCCATGCTCGTACCCACCATTCCTGGTTGGACGGTTGAGACTGTCGGTGACGACATTGCATGGATGAAGTATGGTGAGGATGGACAGCTGTACGCTATCAACCCAGAAGCTGGTTTCTTCGGTGTTGCCCCCGGTACCTCCGATGATTCCAACTACAATGCTATGGTCAGTGCTTCCAAGAACAGTATTTTCACCAACTGTGCGGTCACCGAGGACAAGGATGTCTGGTGGGAAGGTATCGGCTACGATGCCCCTGGCAAGGTGATCGACTGGTACGGTAATGAATGGGTTCAGGACAAGAACAACAAGGAACAGAAGCCTGCTGCTCACCCGAACGCCCGTTTCACCGCTCCTGCTGCACAGTGCCCGAGCATTGCTGCTGAATGGGAAGATCCGAAGGGTGTGCCCATCAGTGCAATCCTGTTCGGCGGTCGCCGCCCTCATACCATTCCTTTGGTACACCAGAGCCGCGACTGGAACCATGGTGTATTCCTTGGATCGATCGTCGGTTCAGAGATCACTGCAGCAGCTCTTGACCTCAAGGTCGGCACCATCCGCCGCGACCCATTTGCAATGGTACCCTTCTGTGGTTACAACATGGGTGAATACTTCCAGCACTGGATCAATGTTGGAAAGGCTGCAAAGGATGCTTCCAAGCTTCCCAAGATCTTCTATGTCAACTGGTTCCGCAAGACTGACGACGGCAAGTGGCTCTGGCCTGGCTTCGGTGAGAACAGTCGCGTGTTGAAGTGGGTATTTGAGGCTTGTGAAGGTACTGCAAAGACCGTTGATACCCCAATCGGTGTCATGCCTACTTTCGATGCCATCGATCGTCCTGAAGGCGTAACTGAAGAAGACATGAAGGAACTGTTGGCTGTCGACATTGATGGCTGGCTTGATGAAGTGGCTGACATCCGTGCCAACCACTATCCGAAGTTCGGTGACCATCTTCCTAAGGAGCTCGCTGTATTCTTGGATGCTCTTGAGGCTGACCTCAAAGCTGCTAAGTAAGCAGGGCAATTTACAAAACTTTTCCAACGGCTCTCCCCACGGGAGGGCCGTTGTCATGGTATACTCAAAGGATGAGTCAGCTAGAACGTATTGTTTATATAAATAGAATCATTGAAGAGCAAGGTGGGGTGGAGACCTCTCAGATTGTCGATGAGTTTTCCATTTCACGCCGACAGGTAATCAGGGATGTTCAATACATAAAAGATAGGTTGAATGCCCCAATCGTCTATAGTACAGAAAAAAAATGGTATCATTACTCAGAATCTTTTACGCTCTTTTCCAACAGCAATGAACGGCTTTTAGTTCTCAATGCCATTTTTCGTAGCCTTGCACAATCCCAAGGGATGATGGGCGCTCTCACTGAGATGATCAGCGAAGGGTTGGATAGCGGGGTGGAAAAGCATTATCGCTCATTGTCGGATAAAATTGTGTTTATCAGCCCGGTGCAGGACTGGCCGAACTATGAAGTATTCACTGTAATCTGCTCTGCAATGAAGAGCGGACAACGTATCACTATGCACTACAAGAATACGAAGGGTGTGCAATCTGTACGGCATATCGAACCTTTGCGATTGGTGAACTACAGCGGTAGATGGTATTTGCTGGCGTTCGATATGAAGAGCAAGCAATTGAGGACCTTTCATCTATCTCGTATTGAAAGCCTTGCAGAAATTCAGGGAGACCGAATAGTTAAACGGTATGAAGAGGAGCAGATAGACTCATTTATTCACAGTGGTTACGGCATATTCATGGGCAATGAGCAAACTTATGTTACGTTTCGTGTCTACGACTGGGCAATAGAAATATTGAAGACTCAGATATGGCATCGAGATCAGGTACAGCAACTAATCACTGAGCAGGGGCGAAAAGCGTTGCAAGTAACCTTGCCGGTAGCAAGCCTGAATGAAATAGTATCAGCATTGCTTTTTTTCGGCCCGGTGGCAAGACCGGTCAGTCCTGCAGCGTTCGTAAATATGTACTATGAAGCGGTAGAAAACATGCAAAAGCAGAGTGATTCTCCAATACAGTGACAATGTGTGTCACATAGCTTGATGTATGCTTTCTTTAATAGAAAGGAAGGATACTGGCATGAAAGATACTATACCTGAGTCAAAAGACCTGCTGCCATGGTATGAGCGCATGCTCTTCTCAACCGGCTGTATGATTCTCTTCTCGCTCCTCTCGATTCTTGCGTTCCCCCTGTTGCTGATCTATGGTGCATTATTACCTTTATTTCGACGTTGATGATGCGCTGAGAGCGATTAAATGTTGCATTATTTAAAATCAGAGAGAAAAATGAACAAAATGTTGCAAATTGGTGTCATTATGTACCTTTTTTTAAAAAACAATGGCCTGTAAGGCTTCCCATGCTCTGCCTTTTCTCGGTAGGATGGAGAGACTTCCTAGAGGTCATCATCCCCCCCCCTCTGTCTGTTGAGCACTCAAAGCCTCTTTTTTGTGCGCAGACTCAAGGAGCTTTCTGATGGCAAATCAACCCTCCTCACGTGTTAAGTATGGACCGGCCGAAAAGCCCCCTCTGTCGCAGTGGATCCCTTTGAGTATCCAACATGTCTTTGCCATGTTCGGTGCTACCATCCTTGTGCCGATTCTTACAGGGCTCAGTCCGAGCACCGCACTTTTTACCGCAGGTACTGGAACGTTGCTCTACATCTTCATAACCGGTGCGAAAGTCCCCGCTTTCTTGGGTTCTTCGTTTGCATTCATTCCGGCTTTGATTGCGATCAGCAGTGCCTATGGGCTTCCCTATGCGATGGGTGGTGCTTTTGTCAGTGGTATTTTCTATACGATCGTTGCCTATATCATAAAAAAGAGTGGCCACAACTGGCTTAACAAAGCCTTGCCTCCTGTGGTCATCGGGTCTGTCATCGTCGTAATTGGACTGAATCTCGCTCCTGTCGCTATCGGGATGTCCATGAATGATGCCAATGGTGATTACAGCCTGTATGTTCTTTTGATAGCTACTGTAACCTTGACCGCTACCATCTTGGCCAACATCAAGGCAAAAGGATTTTTCAGTATCATCCCGATCTTGATCGGATTGCTTTCAGGATACTTCTTTGCCCTCATTGTTGGACTGATTGTGCCAAAGTATGCACTGATCAGTTTTGCCGCCGTGAATGAGGCTGCATGGTTCGGTCTGCCCACGTTTGCTTTGCCTAAATTCAACCTTGTGGCAAGTGTGACCTTTGTAGTGGTCTCTTTTGCAACAATTTGTGAGCATCTTGGTGATACGCTTACCATTTCAAAGGTTGTCGGCAAGGACTTCTACAAGGAGCCTGGCCTGCACAGAACCATAGCAGGCGATGGTCTTGCCACTCTTTGGGCTTCTTTCTGGGGCGGTCCTCCCAATACCACCTACGGAGAAAACATCGGCGTTTTGGCTCTTACTCGAGTCTACAGTGTTTGGGTGACCGGTGGAGCGGCTGTAGTTGCAGTTTTCCTTTCTTTCTTCCCCAAGTTTGGAGCCCTTATCCAGACAATTCCGACCCCTGTGCTTGGAGGCATTTCCATGTTGCTGTTCGGTACCATTGCTTCAAGCGGCTTGCGAACCTTGGTCGACAGCGGAGTCGATTATGAGGATAAGAGAAATCTTACCATCAGCAGTGTCATCCTGGTAATCGGGATCGGCGGAGGAACTTTGGCCTTCTCGATGGGGCAGGATTTGACATTCAGCCTTGCCGGAGTTGCCCTTGCAACGTTGGTTGGCATCCTTCTCAACCTTGTTCTTCCTAAGGAAGAGACTGTCTAAGATATAATTCAAACAAGAATAAGGCCGCTCGATCAGAGCGGCCTTGTCTAGATATAAAGAACTTATTTTACTTCAGTTCCATAGTAGGCTGCCTCAAAGAGCATCTTCACATCGTTGGCCGTAGGCGTTCCAGGGTTCGTCAACGTGCAAGGATCGCAGAAGGCTCGTTCGCTCATTCGATCAAGAACTTCCGCAAACTTCTGCTCATTGAAATCAACCTCATTGCAATCCTTGAAACAAGAGGGGATATCCATTTTCTTGTTCATCTCTATGATTGCTTCTCCTAGGTTTTCTACACCAAGAATCTTTTCTGCATATGCATACTTATCGGTAAACTTGCGGTTGAAGGCAATGACATAGGGCAACAGGATTGCATTTGCCAGGCCGTGGGTGACTCCGAACTCACCACCGATCTTGTGGGCCATCGAGTGAACCAATCCTAGTGAGGCATTGGTGAAAGCCATGCCTGCCAGTGCAGAAGCTTCGTGCATGGCCTGACGGGCTTGCAGGTTCTTTGGTTCATGATAGGCAACGGGAAGGTTTTCAAGTACCATCTTAATCGCCTGTATCGCATAGGGGTCGGTAAAAGCGGTAGCGGCTGTAGAAGCTACTGCTTCAACCGCGTGGCACATGACATCCATCCCGGTGTTGGCTGTGATATGTTTGGGCATCGTCATCGGTAATGATGGATCGAGGATTGCAATATCAGGGACCATGTCGGCTGCCACGATGGGGTACTTGATATGATTCTGTGTATCAGTGATTACCGAGAATGCAGTGATTTCACTTGCGGTACCGCTCGTTGAAGGTATTGCAATGAACTTTGCCTTGTTGCGAAGAGAAGGCATGCTGCCAGGTACAATGATATCTTCAAAAGAGAGCTCTGGGTGTTCATAAAAACACCACATGACTTTTGCAGCGTCCAAGGCTGATCCACCGCCTATTGCGACAATCCAGTCCGGTCCAAAGTCAAGCATCGTTTTGCCGCCTTTCACGACGGTCTCGACGGAAGGATTAGGTTCAACACCGTCAATGATTATTGATTGGATTCCTGCCTCATTCAGCAATGCTTGACAAGCATCGAGGAACCCGAATTTCTTCATCGAGTTGCCTCCTGTGACAATGGCTGCACGCTTGCCTTTCAGTTCTGCAAGCTTCTTTAGAGATCCTTCTCCGTAATAGGTGGTCCTGGGTATCGAAAAACTCATGGTACTCATGTGTTTTGCTCCTTTGCTGTATTGTTGACCCTAATATATCGATAAAAAAATATCTTGAAAAGTACTTTTTAAAAATTTGTTGAAAATTTTCAAGAAAAAACAAAAATATTATCTTGAATGTTTTGAAAATATGAAAATATGGATATATTTACAGTAAAATATGATTGAATGCTTATATAATATGATTGAAAGCTTATTTAAACTGAATACCTCTTATTTTCTTGAATTGCATACCCAAATTCTTTCTCTTTATATGGTTCTCTCTTTTTTGAATATTTGGTATGCTGGTGCCCTATGCTTACTTACACCATGATTGACAGCGACAGTGCACTAGTTGCACTCATTGATACGTGGAACCAACAGGGAATCAAATCGGTTGCCATGGATTTTGAGGGAGAGTTCAATCTCCACATCTACGGAGAGCATCTTTGCTTGATTCAGCTTTTTGATGCCAAGGCTTATTACCTAGTCGATCCTTTTCAGATTTCAAAAGTTGTACTGAAGCAGTTTTTGGAAGATGATTCATTCGAAAAAGTAATGTTTGATTGTGCAAGTGATTCAGCATTGGTCCGAAAGCAATACGGCATTACCCTCAAGAATGTACACGATATCCGGGTTTCTGCCTTGGCTCTCGGCTACACTGGAAATCTTACGGGTTTGGTAGAACGCTATATAGGCACTTCCGTGAATCCTGTAACAGTGAGTAAAAAGAAGAGTCAGATGACTAATTGGTTGATCAGGCCTTTAAAGAGTGAGCAAATACAGTATGCTCTTTCCGATGTAGAGCATCTGTTGACGTTGAAAGAGTTACTCTTCTCTGAAGTCGAAAAACAAGGGCTTACAGAGAGGGTGAACAAGGACATGCTCCAAGTAGGCAGGAGCAAGGGGCCGGATAAGCCGGGTTGGACAAAATTCTCTTCTTGGAAGTATCTTTCCAAGGAAGAAAAGGTGTTTCTCAAGCACTTTTTCATTGCCAGAGATTCTCTGGCCAGAAAATATAATGTGCCGGCTGTTCGAATCATGGAAAAGCATTTGCTCTTGCAAATGGCAAAAAATCTTCCTGCGACCGAGGCGGATTTTCATGTCTATTGCGGCAAAGTTTCAACACGTACATGCAATGAATTGCTTAAGCTGCTTGCAAATGCAAAAAAGGACGCAGTCACTGAACTGAAGCAAGTCTGAGATTCATGTGTTCCTTCGCCTCCACCAAGGCACTGAGGATTCTGCAGGTGGGGGTGGGGATCTGATGCTTCTCTCCAAGCCTGATGACCGTTTTGCAAAACCACGAGTTTTCTGTAGGCCTTTTGGCTTGTAAGTCTTGGCACATGGAGGTTTTTCCTTCAAAACCAAGGCTAGTGATGATTGCATGATTCTTTTCAATGAGTTCATCAGGAAGGATTACATTTTCTCTTCTTGCAACAGCCTGCACTTCTTTGCTTATTTGTTGTGCCAGCATCCATATCGGTGCTTGATCCAAGTCGCCATAGGTTGCTTCTAGCAGGCTGCTGAGTGTATTGTAGGTCGTATTGAGCATGAACTTGTTCCACTGCTCTACATGTATGTCCTCAGGTACAGTGTAGGCGATTCCTGCTTTCTCGAAGAGTGAACAGATTTTTTGTAAACGTTCGCTATATTGATTGTCCTGCTCGCCGAGTACTATTTTACCTTCTTTGGTATAGGTGATGGTATTGCCTATATGGGTGGAATTGAGTCCTACAGCAAAGCCATAGAGTACATGCTCCTTTCCGAATACCTCGATCAACCTGTTCTCGCTGTCAATGCCGTTGAGCAAGGAAAGAATGGCCGTACCCGGTCCAACAGAGCCCTTGACAAGCTCAATCGCCTGTTCAAGATGGTGGTTCTTGGTTGCAATAATGACCAAGTCGCTTATTTGTGTCTGGTTGGCCGTTACATACCTAAACGGTGCGCGTTCCTTGTTGATGAAGAGCCCCTCTTTTTCATATCGCTTTTTACGCTCTGAGTCGCAGACGAAGCAGACATGCTTTGCACCAAGCAGCGTATGCAGGCGTAACCCATAGAGTGCTCCTACTGCACCACAGCCGATTATGGTAATTTGTTTCATAGGGTTGCCAGCTCCAAGGTCAACAAGGCGAGTTTTTCAAGTTCTCTGACAGGGATGTATTCCATCGTTGTGTGAGCTTCCTCATACCCCGTGCTGCAGACGAGGGTGGGGATGCCCAGTTCATTGAGAATGTTTGCATCGCTGCCCCCCAAGGTGGTCTCTGATCGATAGGGTAGATTGAGTTTTGCACAGGCTTGTTTGAATATCTGCATAACGTTGCATTCAAGATCATGATGATAGACTTCATACAGGTGTTCATGGTTGATATCCACCGATCCACCGTATTTTTCAGCAGCATTCTTCATGGCTTGTTTCATCGATTCTGTTTGTTTTTGTAGTTTTTCATTGCTCAAGCTTCTCGCTTCAAAGACCAGAGTAGCCTTGTCACAGACTATGTTTTTTGCTCCCTCTGCAATGAAGGAACCCACATTTGCAGTGGTCTCTTCATCGATTCTCAGCAATTTCATGTTGCAGATGGCTTCACAGCCCATGGATATGGCGCTGATGCCGGTCTCAGGCTTGAACCCTGCATGAGCTCCCTTGCCGTGGAACGTTGCCTCTATCCTGTCGTATGAGGGAGCAGCGGTGATGGCAAGCCCTATACTATGGGAAGCGTCAAAGGTGAAACCCCAGTCGATGGGCCCTAGTTTTTTGGGGTCTAGTTTTTTTGCACCAAGCAGCCCCTGTTCTTCTTCAATTGTGAAAAGAATGACAATATTGGGATGCGCTAGGTTCTCTTCCTTGATTTTCCTCAGTGTCCAAAGAATTGCAGCCAAGGCTGCTTTGTCATCAGCTCCAAGGGCCGTGGTGCCGTCGGTTTTGATGACGTCGTCTTCGATGAATGGTTTTGCCCCTCGCGCAAGATGCACCGTATCCATATGGGCATTGAGCAAGATAGTCGGTCCGCTTCCGACAAGATAACCGTAGAGATTGCCTGCTTCGTCAAAAGAGGTAGAAAGGCCTGCCTTGAGTAGATAGGTTTCCAGAAGCAAGGCAATCCGATCCTCCTCAAAAGAGGGTGAGTCGAAAACAGCTAGTTCCATGAACGTGTCTATAAGTGTTTGCATGGCTATGACTATAGCACAGTGGTTTTTGTTTTGGCCACTAGGTGAAACGTGTTTGAAATGATTGTCTGTCAAATCGTTTGTATTGCTGTCTGCCTGCGTGCTTGGCCTCATACATCGCCCAGTCTGCATAGTCGATCAGTTCAAAAAGGTTGCTGGTATCATGATTGTATATGGCTATACCGATACTGCAGGATATCTGCAGCTTTCCCGCACCAGTATCAAGCGGGTCTTTTAATATTTCTTGTGTGAAATGTTCGTAGAATGTTTGTATGAATACATCGTCTATCTGTTCAAGACCATGGACGTAGAGGCCGAATTCATCCCCGGCAATGCGCATTGCAATGCAAGAATAGTTCTGTTGCATCTGCTGTAGACGCTTTGAGAACTCAACCAGATATTGGTCGCCGATTGCATGTCCGTAGGTGTCATTTATTTTCTTGAAATGATCAATATCGATGAAAGCAAACAGGCCGAGCGCTTTTGGTTTTTTCAGTATAAGGTGTTCCATCTCTGAACGGTACTGGTATCGGCTGACAAGGTTGGTCAAAGGATCTTTGACGAGGCGGTTGTTCAATTCCTGGTTGAGAACCTCAAGTTTTCTGTTTGCTCGTTGCAAATCTCTTTGCGTGTTGACTAATTGGTTGTTTAATTTTTGGATTTGTTCAAAGTGGTTGTACACTACTTGTGAGTTCTGTAGTTGGTTCTTGGAATGCAGTACAGCGAACTGCTCAATCATATGAAACAGCACCTGTTTTTGATTCTCTTGAATTTCCAAGGGAAGAGAACCGAAATAATCTATGGCCAGAACCCAGACATTCTGCTCAAGACTCAGTACGAAGAAGCAGAGTTCCAAAGACTCTTCAATGATGCAAACATGAGAACAGAATACCTGTTGCTTTACCCAAAGCGCCTGTGTAAAGGCTTTGTTGAAGGCCTGTTTGTTTGGCTCATCAAACAGGTCTTCCAAAGTGGTCTTGAAAGGAATGGCAAGAGAGACAGGCTCTGACCAATAAGCCTCCTGAACTACTTTTTGTGTTGACGTCCTGACAAAAAAGGTATGTCTCATGCTTTTGGGACCATTTTTTCTGCCCACTTGATAAGCTCAGTGGCCAGTTCTGTATAGATATCCACAGGCCAGCGTTTATAGATTGAATCGCTTGTTTTGAACGCACGGCCTCCTACAGCAAGCAGAATATGTGGATATTTCTCTTTTACGGCGAGAGCTGCTTTATAACATACCTCGAGAAACTGAGGCATCGTGACCGAAAGGGCTATCAGATGGGGCTTGTGTTCATCTATGGCATTGAGCAAGGAACTGATCGGAAGGGCAGACCCTAGGTAAATGCTCTCCCATCCATGGTACTCGAAAAGATCGCTTACCATTCGGCCGCCCATCTCGTGCAGTTCGCTTCCTACACAACAGGTGAGTATCTTGCGTTGGGTCGGCAGATGGGCAAAAATCGTAGGATAGAAGCGCGAGAGTATCATCTGAGTAGTGGAAGTGCAGTAATGTTCCTTATCGACGGATATTTTGTTGGTATGCCAGAGCTCTCCTATTTCATACATGGTAAGGGCAATGATGTCTTCATAAATTTCTTCCAAAGGAACTCCCGAGGATTTTGCATTCTCGATGACCCTTATTGCCCTGAGTGTATCGCTTCTCAGCAGCGCATTAAGATATTCTCGACGTATGTGAGCATGCTTGCCTTTGAGAAATTCCTCAGATACTTCGAAGCAATCAACAGCGTTTTTAGTTTCTTCTATTGCTGCCTCAATGTACGTATCGGCTAAAGAAGCTTGTTCTATAGAAAACAGTTCCTTGGTAAAGACCTTGAGAATTGCATAATGATCAACCATCTGTTGCATGACACGTACTCTGTCAAGATCTTTCATCAGGTTGCAAAGCAGTTCATAGAGCCAAACAGCATAGTTGGTGAATATCTTGCAATCCTTCAATTCTACAGAGGTGGTGAGAAAACTAAAATTATAGAGGATATCTTGGAACATCAATTGTTTGCGACGTTCATCCAACTCTAAGGCAAGTTTTGGGTCTTTCTCGAATTGCCTGTCGAAAATTTTTTGTGCGAGAGTGATTAATTTAGGATCCACTCCACTTAATAACAGACTCATAGGCGACAACGCTCCTCTTGCATGAAGATTGGATTTGTCATATTCAGCATACCAGTTAACCCTGTTGTGTGCAAATTAAATAGCAGGTTTTTGGTACAAGTCGTTTCTTGAAAAATGTAAAGCTAAGAGTGCCGAAAGTATATCGGCCAAAGGGAACGCAATCCAGATGCCCCATATGCCATAATAGGCAGAGAATAGAATTACTAAAGGAATCAAGAGAAAAAACTGTCTGCTCATGTATAGCAGGAGCGAAGCAAGACTTTTTCCTATGCTTTGGAAATAGGAAGCTCCCAGGGTGTGTACTCCAACAAATGCTGTGGTGGAGAGTAGTATGCGTAGAGGCATGAGCGCTAGGATGATCACCTTTTCATCTACACTGAAGATGGAAAGCAGGTCACGGGCAAAAATCTGCAAAAGGATCGTGATCGTCAATCCAAAGAATAGTTCAGAAGATACGGTGATGCGATATACCCCTTGTAATCGGTTCCTGTCATCAGCGCCATATGCATACCCTGCAATCGGGGCAAACCCCATCACCAGGGCAGAGAGAGGGAGATAACAAAGCATCGTAATTTGGTTGATGATGGTATAGGCGGCAACGGCGTCAGAGCCTGCATGAGATATCAATAGACTGTTCACCAAGGCAATGACAGATCCTGTGCCGAGCTGTCTTACGAGCGAAGGAAGGCCGAGAGGCACAATTTGCTTGAGCAGAGAGGGGGAGGGAGAAGCTACTCGTATCTGGCTCTTCTTCAGCAGGAAGTACAGACCTAGCAAGGTTGCTCCCAGATGTCCTAGACCTGTTGCCAATGCAGCACCAGCAATACCTCTGTTGAGGACTAAAATGAAGAGTGCATCAAAAAGAATGTTCAGAAGGTTTCCCAGCAGCAGTATACATAAGGCCCTGCCGGCTCTTCCTTCAGATCGCAATAATGCACTGAAAAACGTGCTTGCACAGAAAAAGGGTGTGAACGGCAACAAGATCGTGAGATAGGTGTGAGCCTGGATTCTCGATTCTCCTGTTGCCCCCAATGAGTCAAGCAAGAAATCGAGGAAGATGCTGATCAGCAGGGCAAAACTCAGCACCACGCTACCAAGCGTTATTGCACTGATTGTCATGGTAGATCCTGCCGTCTTGACATCTATTCTTCCCAGAGCCCTGGAGATGATTGATCCTGCCCCAGCGCCGAACATCTGGGCAAAGGCAATTAAGAATAACTGTACAGGAGTGGCAAACCCTAATGCAGAGAGAGCTCCACTGCCTACAGCTCGGCCAAGAAAGATGCTGTCTACAATGCCATACAGAAAACTCGCAAGTAGAGCTACCATCGAGGGAATGGTCAGTTTTGCAAGCAAGGAATGGATCGGCTTGGTTAACAGAAATGATTGCATGCCCTATCTTACGAGTGATTATAGGAAAAACAAAGTCAAATCGAGTAATACTTTTAGGATCATTCACTATAAGCTAATAGTAGAAAGTATCTTTTGATATGTTATCGTGCAAATTATGCTTGATTTTACGCTTTAAACCACATACCATTTGCTTATGGGAAAAAAAGCTCTCGTAATTGGTGGAGGCTTTGGTGGCCTCAGTACAGCAGCCCTCCTTGCCCGAGATGGGTATGAGGTAACGGTTCTCGAAAAGAACGACCAAATTGGTGGTCGTGCTCGGTACTGGGAGAAAGATGGATATACCTTCGATATGGGACCTTCTTGGTACTTGATGCCCGAAGTGTTTGAACGCTATTTCTGTCTCTTTGGGAAAAAGCGAGAATCCTATTTTGAGTTGAAGAGAATCGATCCTTATTACAAAGTGTTTTTCGAGGGTGAGAACCCTGTGTTGTTGACTCCTCGGTTTGAAGAAAACCAAAAACTCTTTGAGTCTTTTGAAAGGGGAGGTGGCGATGCGCTTAAAACATATATGGAGCAATCCTCCTACAAGTACGAAGTTGCCATGGAGGATTTTCTCTATCGAGAGTACAAGCATATCGGGCAATTTTTCAATAGGAGATTGATGACAGAAGGTCTCCGTCTTGGTGTTCTGGGAAAGCTTGACAACTTTGTTTCGGGCTACGTAACAGACCAACGAGCAAAGCAGATACTCGAATATGCCATGGTGTTCTTAGGCACCGATCCTGCCCAGGCTCCTGCAATCTATTCAATCATGTCCCATGTGGATCTCAACCTTGGTGTATTCTTTCCTGAAAAGGGAATGGCTGGAGCAGCACAAGGGTTTGCCAACCTTTGTAAGGAGTTGGGAGTCACCATTCAAACATCCACCATGGTAAGAAAGATTGTCACCAAGGAAGGAAAAGCTGTGGGGGTACAAACAGATGAGGGCTTTGTTGCTGCTGACGTAATTGTATCCTCTGCTGATTACCACCACAGTGAGCAATCCTTGCTTGAAAAATCAGAACGTACCTACAACGAAGCCTATTGGGAAAAACGGGTGGTTGCTCCTTCGATGTTCATTGCCTACTTGGGAATCGGAAGAAAGCTGAAGAGCTTGGAGCATCACAATCTGTATTTTGCCAAAGATTGGAACCAACATTTTGATGCAATTTTCAAACATCCAAAATGGCCTGATGATCCCTGCTTCTATCTGAGCTGCATCACCAAGACTGATGGCTTTTCAGCTCCAGAAGGTTCTGAGAATGTATTCTTACTTGTTCCTGTCGCCCCTGGATTGGAAGATTCAGATCAGGTAAGACAAGCATACTTTGACCATGTATGTGAACATGTGAAGCGAGTCACCGGGGAGGATCTGCGAGAAGACCTGCAAGTCAAACGATTATACTCCCATCGGGACTTCATTGCCGACTACAATGCCTATAAGGGAACTGCTCTTGGTTTGAGTCATACATTGTTTCAGACAGCTGTTTTCAGGCCAAGGCATCAGAGTAAGCGGGTGAAGAATCTCTTCTTTACCGGACAGTATACACACCCTGGGGTAGGAGTCCCCATGGTGTTGATCGCCAGTGAATTGGTTGCAAAGGAAATTAAGGAAACCTATGGTCGATGAACGACATGAACAGATATTTCGTAGTGGAAGCAAGACGTACTATTTCAGCTCTCGCTTCTTTCCCCCTTCAGTAAGGAAGGATGTATATGCCCTGTATGGCTTTGTCAGGGTTGCTGATAACTTGGTGGATGAACTGCCTGTTGATTCAGAGGCATTCTATCGGTTTCGACAGAGCTACAGGCAAGCCTACAAGGAGAATCGACCGAGCAACGATTTGGTCATCGATGCCTTTTTGGAGTTGCAGAAACGAAAACAATTTGATCCTGCTTGGACTGAGGCTTTCCTCGATTCGATGCAGCATGACTTGATCAAATCCAGCTGTGACACGCTTGATGAAGTATTGACCTACATATATGGATCGGCAGAGGTCATCGGCCTGTTTATGGCACGCATCATGGATTTGAGCGAGGAAGCCTTTGCTTATGCGGCTATGCTTGGTCGAGCGATGCAGTATATCAACTTCATTCGGGACATCCAAGAGGACAACGATCTGGGCAGACGATATCTCCCTTTGCTCGATACCCCGCTTGCTTCCTTGCAATACGAATATGTTAAAGAGCACAAAGAAGACTTCATACAGTTCATTTCAAAAGAAGTCGATCGGTATCTTGTTTGGCAAAAAGAGGCTTCGAAAGGGTATGCCTATATTCCTCGAAGGTACCGCATCCCTATCATGACCGCTGCCGATATGTACTGCTGGACTGCTCGGCAGATCGCTAAGAATCCGATGATAGTCTTTGAGAAACGTGTCAAACCTCCAAAATCCAGGATTCTGCGAAAAGGGTTTGCCCATAGTGTAGGAGTAGCCATCCCATGCCGAGTCTTTCAAAAACCGAACAACTGATCATTGTTCTTCTCGTTCCGTTTTATCTCGTTGGCATAGTGCTGCATCTTTTTGATGCAACGTTGCCTGCCATGTTGAAGTTCACTCCCTATACTATTCTTCTGACCTCCGTACTTGGCTTTTTCTTTGAAATCAAAGAAAGAAACTATAGCGTGCTGATATGGGCATTGCTCACGTTTCTCGTCACGTTGTTCTTGGAAATAGTCGGGGTGGCAACTTCTCTCGTCTTTGGTGCGTATCAGTACGGCAACACGCTTGGCTTTGCAATTCTGGGCGTCCCGGTTCTCATCGGCATCAATTGGACCATAATCATTCTTGGCCTTGGTAGTGTGATAGGCCAGCGGGTTGTGAACCCTGTTGTGGGAGCCTTGTTCACAGCCTCTTTTACTGTTATCTTCGATTATGTCATGGAGCCTGTGGCCATCGCGTTCGATTACTGGAGCTGGGAAATTGGAACGATTCCGCTACAGAACTACATTGCATGGTTTATTATTGCGTTTGTGTTCTCCTATCTATTTCTGAAAAGGAAGTTGAAGAGTACCAACTATGTGCCCTGCATAATTGTCGTAGTACAATTCTTTTTCTTTTTGGCATTAAGGTTGTTTGCCGTATGAAACGAGCTTCTCTTTTATGTTTTCTTCTTGTGTTGGTTTTTCCTCTGTTCTCGCAGGCCTCCAATGAGGTTACAGGCGATTTACTCAATCAGGTCCGATATTGGGATTCTCCTCTCGACCTCCAAGAGGAAAGACCTCTTGTTGTTCCACAAAGAAGAGATCCCAGATTGTTGGTCGTGCTCTACCACAATGTTGTTTTCGGGAGAACAGGAAACATCTATAACCGTGACTTTTACAACTTGGAACATGACCTGGCATTTCTGAGAAGAAACTTCTCGCTCACCAATTTTTCTGACTTGCTGAATCAAAAGATCATAAAAAATGCAGACAATGCTATCATTACCTTTGATGATGGTGATTTGTCCTTGTATGCCATCGTATATCCTCTTTTCAAGCAACATGCTATAGAAGCAACTATTTTTCTGGTGCCTGACTTTGTCGGTGATGTAGGGTATATGAGCTGGGATCAAGTGCGAGAGATGAATGATTATCGAACAAAAGAGGGAAAGAAGCTGTTCTATTTCGAATCACATGCATTGACCCATCCAAGGTTGGGAAGACTTAGTGAAGCACAGATATGTCATGAGTTGAGAGAATCGAAAAGGATCATTGAAGAGCAAACAGGCAGCGAGGTAACCGTTCTTGCTCTCCCTTATGGAGATGGTGCAGGCGATGCAAGAATTGAAAGGATTGCCAAAGAACTCGGGTATAAAGCAATCAGAACCTCGACAGCTCGCGTTGTACCGTTGACAGAGGTCAATCCGTGGAAGGTTGATGCCTTGAATGTTGAGAACTACAGCACAGATGTATTTGTCGAAAAGGTTCTTGCCCTGATAGGAAGATAATATGCAAAAATTAGTACTATTTCTATTTGTCATGTTTTTGCTGGTAAGTGTTCTTTATGCAGAAACACCAACACTCATACGTCAAGGACCTCGAGAATTGTACTTCGGTGGGTTTGACTGGAGAACCAAGAGCAGCCTGACTGCGGTTGCACCGGGTCCCAATTATTTTAGTGGTCGAGAGCACTCGGTCTGGGTGGATGACTGGGGTTTGCATCTTACTATCAGGGAAGAAGACGGCAAATGGTGGGCTACCGAAGTATTCACTCGACAGCGCATCGGGTACGGCAGCTATACCTTTACGGTGGAGACTCCCATCCATATGTATGAACCCCAGGTGGTGGCAGGCTTCTTTACGTGGGACACCTCCCCTGAAGAGTATAATCGAGAGATTGACATTGAATTTGCAGCTTGGGGCGCTCAGGACGGCACCAAGTTTCAATATGTAGTTCAACCCTATACAGATCCTGAAAGGATTCATGTCTTTGATCCTCAATTGCAAGGAAACTTGACCACCCATCGAATCCTTTGGCTGCCGGATGGAGTGTCTTTTTCGTCTTACCATGGTGACGTTGACCCTGACGATCCTCAAAGTGAACTCATGCGTATACAAAGCTGGTCGTATCCTGAAAGTCCAAGCCCGGGTCGTGCGCGGTTCAGAATCAATCTATGGTTGTTTCAGGGGAAACCTCTTGGTTCTGAGATATCCATGGTTATTACGAAGTTTTTGTACGAGCCTTGGAGGCCTTGAACCCTGTCCTGACCTGAGCTCCCCATCCACGATTCTTCCGCATTGCATTAAAATAGGCGCTCACCCTCAGCAGGCTTATGAGTTGCCGCATTCCAAAGTTTTCATAGACGGCCATCGCAAGAAGTCTGAGCATGTCCTTCGTGCAATATATTTGCCGGTCATGCTCACTGATGAACAAGGCTGAAAGAGATACCAGAATACCTAAAAGTATGGTTGTAGTAAAAAGAAGCAGGGCAATCGGGACATTCAGCAACCCGAAAACTGCAGCAAGTATAACAAAGAATAATCCCTGTGCTTCAATGAGCGGTCCGATGAACTCAAAAATGTAGTAGTAGAGCATTCCCACCATACCCAGTTTTCCATAACGCGGATTCGCTACCATGTTGCTGTGAAACAGCATGATATCGATCAAACCGCGTTGCCACCGATCACGTTGTCGTCGAAATACCTTCCATTTTTGTGGTACTTCCGTCCAACAGTTCGCATTGCCCGCATACTGTACATGATATGCACGATTGCGTTCTTTCATGTAGCGCGACAGTCGCACTACCAGTTCCATGTCTTCTCCTACCGTATCCTTATGGTACCTCCCGCTCTTTGTCAGATACCCTCCAGTGGCAATGGTTCGATTTCTCTGGAAAATCCCAAAAGCACCGCTGATGATCAACAGCAAGTCGAGTCTAGCCCAACCAACGCGTCCGGTCATGAAGGAGCGGATATATTCCAGACTCTGCAGGCGTGGAAGAAACTGTGTTGGAAGTGCAATCGTGTCCAATGAGCCGAGTTCGACATCACAGCCGTTGACCGGGCATATATTTCCTCCACTTGCGATGGTCTCCTCTTGATAATCGAGCATGACCGAGACTGCCTTAAGCAGGGCATCGGGTTCGAGAAGACTGTCAGCATCGATTCCACAAAAGTATTCTCCTTTTGCGACGTTCAGTCCAATATTCAAAGAATCAGCCTTTCCTCCGTTTACTTTGTCCACCACAGTCAGGTTGGGAATGTTTTTGTTCTTGTAAATCCCTCGTAGCTCTCTGGTTTTTAGACGTTTTCTAATCAAAACATCTCTCTTTTCCAAATTAAAATAGTCTACCAGTTTTAAAAGAGTGTCATCTTTGGATCCATCATTGACAACAATCAGTTCGAAATCAGGATAGTGTTGGTTCAGAAGACTGTTGGTGCTTTCAATGATGCTTGCTGATTCATTATACGCCGGGGCTATGATTGAGATGGAAGGAAGCAACCCCTTGGTATACAAAAGCTGCTTGTCTTTAGCCCTGTACAGGCGATTTTGTATTTTTGATGCCCGAAAGGAGATGGCAAGGATGATCAAATAGATGGTGTTGATCGTTACCGAATAGAAAACCAGGAGATAGTTGAATCGTACGATGTAGAGTGCTCCAATTTCGGCTAACGAAAGAGCAGTAAGATTCGGCAGTTCGGTTAAGAGAATAATGAGAGGGAAAACCAACAAGGTTGCGAGCAAAATCAAGAGCAACATCAAGCGTTGTGGTTTCTCTTGGTGAGGAATCGGGTTCGGTTTTTTATGTTTTGGAACAGAAAGCCCGATTGATGCATATACAGTTGGGTTAAGATACATATAGAACAACTGTTTTAAGACAGTTTTCCGCTTGACCGTGTTTTTTATAAGTGCTGCTACTTCTTGCTTTCTATCTTCATTGGCGCTAGTGTTCAGAAAGCCAATGAGTCCACTGATGTGCTTCTCTGTAATAAGGCGTTCAACCAATGATTTCAAGCGTTCATTCAGGTTACCTATATGTGATTCGAGCAAGTAGGAGAGGCGGTTGTCCAACACTTTTGCCAAAACAAGAGAAACGGCAGAGCTTTGCTTTTTTTCGTATAAATCGAGAAGCAAAAACAGGATTTTAGGGTTTTTATACGACATCTCAGACAGACTTTGTATCAGCTGGTCCCGAACAGAGATTCGGTTTGCATAGCGAAGCATTGCCTGAATGTGCGAAGGATCCATAAGTTGGGCATAGGCTTTGATAACAAATATATGGGTGGTACGATAAGGGCTTTGCAGAAATGCTTCTGTGATTACGTATTTTGGAAAGTGAAGCGCGAGTGCTTGCAGTGCTTTTTGTCGCACAAGTCGGGTTTTCCCTTGAGCCTGTCTCAATAAGTATTCTCTCAAATGCTCGCTTGGGTAGCTTTGAGCATACTCGCAAATGAGATGGCCCATGTACGCTCGGTCATTGTATAGACGGCGTTTGAGGTAGGGGAGCAGTATCTCGGCGTAGTTGATAAAGATGGCTCGATAACGAGCCGCCATCCATGGCTTAGCTTTTCTGAGCTTGGAAAACATGGGGATGATGGCTTTCTTCTCCTTGTAGCGTGCAAGAGCCTCAAAGAGGTACAAGCTTACCACTTGGCTTTCTTCCTGTTTCAATGCTTGCAGAAAACAAGTCCTGAGCTCTTCATCAAACAGTAGGTTTCTCAATTTGCTGACAGCTTCAATCCGTCTGAGGACAGAACGTGAATAGAGTTGTTTCGTAAGTCGCTTCACGTGATATGATTTGATCAGATACGCTGTCAGATCTTTTTCAAGGCTGTTCTCTAGACGTACTGAAAAAAGCAACCTGTTGTACCACTGCAGCAATGCTTTTGGGCGATATGCAGAAAAATCCAGCGTATTTTGTTCAATGTGGTCAAATATTCGTTTTTCCAACTTCCTGGCTTTGCGTTTTTGCCATGATCGGACCATTCTGGAAAACAAGGTGGCCAAGATCAGCAGAAGATCCAAGATTAGTACACTATATGTGAGGATTACAGCAAATGATCTGGACACGTCATCCTCCCATTCTCATCAAGAGATTGATGAGGCCTACCAACTCAAACCGGGCTACAGGGCGTTTGAGAAAGTGCTTGATCTGCAGTTCAAAGGCTCTGGTGATGGTCTGCTCGTTTTTGTTGATAGACATGAGTACGAAAGGAATGACTCCAAAATTAGTTTGTTTCAACAATTCCTTACGTAAGGTGAGCCCGCTCAACTTTCCAATAAGCAATTCACAAAGGATGAGGTCAGGATGAGACTGAAGAATTAATTCTTTTGCAGCAAGTCCGTTATCTGCAACCAGAACTCGGTATTGTTCTCTTTTAAGGGCCTGGACAATGAGGTCCCTGTCAAATCCTGGATTGTCCACCACAACGACGGTCAGAGCGCTTTTGCTTGATGCTTGGCTTGTGGAAGAGGAAATGATAGCTCCTGTGCCTTGTTTTTTTGCCAAACGAAGGCGGAACAAGGCTGATTGAGTTATCACTGAGGCGCATTGTGGGATATCTGCTCGAATACTTTTAGGAAGTTCGTCACTCCCATAAATGCCGATTGATACGCTGATGGGAGTGATGAAGCGTTCATCTTGAGCAATGATGTTTCGAAGGTTTGTAGCTCGGACGACCGTTTCTTCCAGGGGTATTGCAGTATAGACCAACGCGAACACACCGCCGGAGAGACGACAGATGACAGAATGCTGCAATTCCTGGCTTGCAAGGAGTTGCCCCAACAGAAGCATAGTCTTATCTCCCTCTTGGTTTCCGTGATCGAGGTTGATCCGTTCAAGATTATCAATGCTTACAACCAGTACCTCGAGTCTTGAGTTCTTTTTTAGAACATCAGAGAGTTCTCGTTCTAGATATACTTGATAAAATTCTTGATTGTAAAGATTTGTTGTTGTATCAAGATATAGGCTTCGTTGCAAGCTGAACAGTTTTTTATGAATCTCCTGAAGTTCACTTTTTCGTTCTTCAATTTCTTGTTGCTTGGCAAAAAGGAGAGAAGAGAACGTTGCCGGCAGTGGAATATCATAATCGTTGCTCAAACGTTCTGAAAGTGGAGCGATTGCAGAAAGAAAGGAAACGCCTTTACGCTCTTCCAAAAATGAGAAGAAGGTTTCCCACAGCTCTTCATTGGCTACTGTGGTCTTGGTGATTTGCTTTTTGCGCATATCTACAGTAAAGGGTGAATCCTTGAAGAGCATTTTGATTTGGTCAGATCCAAAGATGGTGATCAGGCGTTTGATTAATTGATCAAGCAAGAGCCGTACGCCACCTTGCTTCGGAAGCTCTTTTTTTGTTGATTCCACAAAAAGCCCACAACGAAGATTCTCAAGGGTGTTGATATATCGTTCTATGTCGTTGTTGATGACCGATCCGTGTTGGGGGCAGATCATCTTGATGGGATAACTTTTCAGATTTTGCATCGTTGATGCAAGAATTTCATGACTGGGCATGTATTCCTCATGGAAGGCAATCATACCATCAAGATAGTGCTCATCGGCATATAGCTGCCAATCGGCAGTGATTGAGCCAAAAACATCCCCGCTGATAAGCACTTGTTGGAGAGGCAGGTAACTCATGATTGCACCAGGGAAATGCAAATAAGGAGCAAAAATGAAGCCGATGGCTTTTCCTGTTTTAGTGACATAGCTGAAACTGTGATGGTTGACTGGATAAAAGGGGCTTGAGAACCCATAGTACTGGATGATCAGGGAAGCTCGTTCGTGGCAGCAGAGCACTCCTTTGAAGCCTGCCTCTTCGAAGAAGGGTATTGCGGTGCACAAATCAGGGTCCTGATGGCTCAATACGATTGCTTCAAGATTCTCAATCGGAATCAATGACTGAACCTTGCGTAGCACCTCCTGTCCATCAAGCGTCGATCCTGGATCAAAGAGGACTCCTGAGTTCTCATGTACGAAGAGATACGGATTGCATTGCAACTTTTTATGTGTATTTTTCGTACCGACCCACCATAGGTCGTCAGTTATCTGTACAGGTCCAGTAAGATCAATCATTTGGAATGCTCCTTGGAAAAATATGCTTGTAAGAGAGGGAAGCTGTCTTTCATGCGCTCTTGATATATAGGTTGATTCCATCGAGGGAGGATGATTGGTATGGCTTGTGTGGCATCGAGCAATTGGGTCCCCTCTTTGTTGGCCAAAACAGCACTGACAAGAATTGCATCGGTTTGCATGGTGGCAATGACATCACGCAGCGGATCACTGTAATAAACGCGTTCATCATCCAAGACAGTTGAAGAAGAGGGGTCGCTTACATTGATTCTTGTCCAAGGGATGCGTACTGAGATCGTGGAGTCTTGCATCTGCCAATGATTGGTTGTTCCGACAAGAGTGCCGTAGCGCAAGGCCGAGGAGTCTTCAAATAATGCCTCGATGATGGTGCCGTCTTCAAGCATCCGTTTTTTGTTGATGAGTTTGCTCATCGATTCAAAGTAACCTTCCCTACGCAACGTGGGTGCTGTAGAGAAATGATAATTGGTATAGTTGGCCTGAGGTATGGCAAGCAGTCTTGCACGATCTTGAGAATCGAGTATTACGATGTACTCCATGCCTGAGGAGGCATAATGATCTAGATTAGGAAGATATTTCAACTCTCCTTTATCACGATGGAGAGTATCCAATCCGATGACAAGCTGTTCGGTTTCTACATCAAGGTTTCTTGAAAGAGAGATATCGACATATAAGAACGACACGTCGGCTCTGAGTTCCATGCTCCTGATCAGCGAATCGGAAGAAAAACTAGCTCCGCTTCTTTTGGGCTTCACTGCCTCAAAAGCGAGAAGGCCATAGTTTTGCTCGGGGTCTATGGCATTGTGCCAAAGGATTTGACGGTCATAAGGAATCATGTAAGGCTCGGTTGTCCATGTCTTCTTTGCCCACTCATCCATCCACTCAAAGATGATTCCCCCGCTGTATCCCTCTCTCTTCATCGCTTCAAACATACGGATGATCCCTTCAGCCTGCTCTATTTCACTCAAGCCTCCATGGTGATACCCGTCAGGACTCTTATGGGCATTGCCCATTCCTGTCGCAATGCCGAATTCTGCGACAACTGCAGGATACTTCTGGTGTCCTTCCATGAAGGCTCTCAGATAGCCGCCATACCTGAATCGTCCCTGCTCATCCTCATACTCGTCGAATGCAGGTTCATTGTTCATGAAATCCGGATAGTTGGGGTAGATGTGATAGGAACCGAACAGGCCTGCCTTATTCAGTGGTCCGAGAGTGATATTGTTGATATCCACGGTCGTACGATCATTGTACTCCCGTTCTTTTTTCCCCTCCTCATCCCGTTCAGAGGAGTGTTCCAAATAATCGAGCGTCGGCCAATTGACGATGGATACAGGAGTCTGGTGGCTGTACTGTTTCATTTCATAGGCCATAAGATAGTCGCAGCATTGGGCCAACCACGATTCGGTCGGGGTTGCTTGTGCTGTAGTGCCCAAGAAAGCACCTACAAAACGATACCCCTTATGCAGCAGATCTGTTTCTTCCACTTCGTGCGGTTCAAGTTCTCGTCCTACGAGATACCCGATCACATACGAGCTCACGTCGCTCGTATAGGTTCCCCAGGCTCTGCCGCTTCGAGGTGGTATGTCTGCATTGCCATGGATGGCATCAACTACATGCTTGATCTCAATCTCAAACTCGCGTTGATACTCTTCTCTCAGATAATCATCCCCCTCTGGTTCTTCCTCTGGCCACACTTCTTGCATGAGATAGATCGGCCTCTGTGGATGGGTGCGGTTGTACAGGGCAAAGGCATCGTAGAACTGAGGGTCAAGCAACGTATAAATGCGAATGGTATTTATGCCTAACTCTCCCATTTGTGTAAGGAATCGGTAATACAGACTCTTGTCTTGTGGGAATTCAGTAAACCATCGTCCCGGCATGGCAATGCCAAGATTGACTCCATACACAAAGAAGGGTTTGAAACCGTCCTCATCATACAAGAGCAATTCTCTCTCTGTTGCCTTGGCAACCATGGTTATATTCTCATCATGGAATATCGGCCGATGTAAGGGGGGAATCTCAGTCTTTACCCTCTCTTCAGCTTCTTGGAAGATTGCCCTGAGCATCGGGATGTAGAACTGCCAGAAGAAACGCTGATCCTTTGATGAGAATCGTTGCATAAAGGAAGACATGAATGAAATTCTGCTGAATCTGAGTTTTTGGTTGCTGTATGCCCAGTTGCCCCCAAGATAATAGGAACGATGGTTTGCCGTCTCTTTCAATTGTACTGCAGGAAACTGCTCTGTCAGGCCATAGGACGCTAATAGCTGCTTTCCTTGTTCTGTTACATCCAGTGTGAAGGTTGCCAAGACTTTCGTCCCTGCCATGGGCTCTGTAACGTCAAAAAGCAGTTCATATTTTGTACTGCCACTTAGGCCTAGTATCTCATTGCCTGCCTCTGTAAATGAAAAAAGCATTTCTTTGCCCTGCAGCTCAATGTTGCTTCTTAGTACAATCACTTCATCATCGATGTTGTAGAGAATGATTCCACTGCCGCTGTAGTTCCACACCCCTTCATGCTGTTCCAAGATCCAGGGGGGTGTTTCCCCTTTTAGAGATAGGTCGTGGACGTACATGCCTGTCCATTCTGTCCATCTGGTGCCCAGTATTTCATACAGCTGAGCTTGGACATACGTTGGGGTGGGGGTGGCGAAGGTATTATACTCGCTTACAACGGTACTGCTGCGCTCTCGATTGAGAAAATCACGGATGATCGAAGCATCAGAAGCACTGGCTCCTCCCCAGATCAGGTTGCGGACTCCTTCTTGTGTGGTTTCTCTTGAAAAGCCTTCTCCTGATCGGTAAATCCCATAGGTGTCGGCAATATAGAGCAGGTCTGTCTTATCCGTAAGACCTGTCAGGTTTTTGACGGGGTCTTCTTTTAGGGGGTGATACCCAAGATAGGTGGTTTTTGGATTGAAGAGCAATCCTTCTTCGTTGGGGTATTTGTACTGATTCAAGAACCAAGACAGGGCTAAATGTTGTTGTGCCTTACTATCAGGGATGGTTTTGTTGTAGACCGTTACGATCAGTTCTGCATTCGGTATTACCTGCCACCATATAATCGGCAGGGTAATCAGTAGTGCAACAAATAACAAAATCAGCGCTAGCTTTGTTGCTCGAGAACGCCCTGGCTTTTTGATTTTCTTGCGTTTCATTAGACAATATGAAGTGACCTCCCAGTTTGCAAATCGTGGATTCACCTTGCATACTGGGAATATCAACTAAACTGTATGCGGCTACCGCATGCAAATGGAGGTCACCACATGAATACTGTAATCAA